>Ga0154758_133_pt1 | contig 29713 bp, 27 predicted proteins | sample Rifle2008BG16ft_FD_105766 | JGI IMG/M metagenome (GOLD analysis project Ga0154758, IMG submission 105766) | Spirochaetes bacterium RBG_16_49_21
GCGTAATTGACGACGAGAAAGACATACAGGACATCATAAAGATAAACCTGCAGGATGAGGGCTATGACCTGTACTGCTTCTCATCAGGTGAGCAGGCGCTTCAGAAGATCAATGCGGTCATGCCCGATCTCTTTATCCTGGACATAATGATGCCCGGCATGGACGGATACGAATTTTGCCGCAGGCTCCGCGCAAGCGAGGCACACCGGGAGACACCCATCATATTCCTTTCCGCAAAGTCGGACGAGTTGAACAAGATTTTGGGGCTGGAGCTGGGCGGCGACGATTACATGACCAAGCCCTTCAGCGTCAAAGAGCTCAAGTCCAGGGTCAAGGCGGTCTTGCGGAGGATGGAGAGGGCCTCCCCGTCGTCCATGGGCCGTAAAAAAATAGTTTACGAGGGGATTGAGCTTGATCCGGAAAACTACACCCTCTCCGTGGAGGGGAAGGACGTGGATCTCACCAAATCAGAGTTTGATATCCTTCACCTGCTGCTCCGGAATCCCGGGAAGATATTTAGCCGCGATAATATCATCGACAGCATTAAAGGCAACGACGTGTACGTGATCGACCGGACCGTCGATGTCCACATCATGAATCTCAGAAAAAAGCTCGGCAGGTACCGGAATATCATCAGGACGTTTTCCGGCGTCGGCTACGGATTCAGAAAATAAACCGTCAGGCCATGTTTAATAAGATAAGCAACCGCATCATATTCTTTTTTATGGCTCTGGTGACCGCAATGACGGCCGCACTCCTGATAATTATAATCAACCAGACCAGGGTATATTACCTGGCGATTATAAGAAGGGAGATGGCGGAAAAAGTCAATTTCATAGATCTGATCGTCAAGCAGAACCGTGCGAGATACCTGGGGGGCGCCCTTTACGAGCGGCAAAAGCTTATCCGGGAACTGTCGGGAATCATTGATCTCAGGATCACCTTTGTTGATCTTGACGGCACGGTGCGCGCCGATTCCGAGTACGCCGATATCGGCGAAATGGACAACCATAAATACCGGCCGGAGATAATGGACGCGTTAACCGGCGGGAGCGGCACGAGCATCAGATACAGTGATACGCTTAAGATCGATATGTTTTACTATGCCCGGAGATCAGGCGGCGGGATCATACGGCTGGCCAAGCCGCTTATCGAGGCGGATGAAAGCATAGCGCGGCTGCGGGCCTATATCCTCGCGGCAGGAGGAACGGTGCTACTGCTGTCCTTCGCCGTCATCGTCATGATCTCACGGAGGATAACCAGGCCGATCAATGAAACCCTGCACTTCGCCCGGGATTTTTCCGCCGGCGACTTTTCGCAAAGAATCCACAACTACAGCAACGATGAGATCGGCGCGGTACAGAAGGCCCTCAACCGGCTGGCGGATACGGCCCAGGACACAATCAACGGCCTGATCGAGGAGCAGCGCAAGCTGGAGACGACGATCGAGAGCATCCATGACGGGATAGCGGTCATCGGCAGGGATAAGCGCATTCTGATCGCGAACCGGGCGTTCAAATCAATGCTCGACACCGGTTCAAACGTGAGGGGCAGGCTTTTTTTTGAAGCGATACGGAGCCGGTCGCTGAACTCCCACCTAGAACAGGCCCATATAACCGGACAGCCGATCGTTTTCGATGAAGAGCTTCTTAATGAAAGGCATTGCGAGGCGACTATAAACCCCGTACGGAGTGAGGGGTCTCTGCAGGGGATACTTCTGGTGCTGCACGATACCACCGAGAAAAAGAAGATCGATCAGATGAAAACCGACCTGGTGAGCAACATGTCGCATGAGCTTAAGACGCCGATAACAATACTCAAGGGCTACCTTGAGACCATGGAGCAGCATCTGTGCGACGCGGATATGGTCAGCGATCTATTGAAGAAGGCTCTCGTAAACGTCGATCGGCAGAGCTCGCTCATCAACGATATTTTGAAGCTGAACCGGCTGGAAACGTCCATGGATTTCCCGATTGAAGTGATAGACATTTCCGATATCATCAGAAGCTGCATGGATATCCTGACCCACAAAGCTCAGAAGAAGAATATTTCCATCAGGTTTAACGCCGGCGGCGGGCCGGCGAGAATTCCGGGGAACAGGTTTCTTGCCGAGGAGGTCTTCTTCAACATCATCGACAACGCCATCAACTACAACCATGACGGCGGGACGGTCGATATAGACATGAAGATGAGCGGCGCTACTCTGGCGATCTCAATCAAAGACACCGGCATCGGCATCCCCCCGGAGTCGATTGACCGCATCTTTGAGCGGTTTTATCGGGTGGACAAGAGCCGGTCGCGCGCCACGGGCGGGACCGGCCTGGGGCTTTCCATAGTAAAGCACGCAGCCACGCTGCTCAATTGGGACGTCACGGCTCAGTCCGACGGCTCGGGAACAAGTTTTTTAATAGAGATATAGGGAAACTCCGCAAAGACCTTTTCAGAGCAGCGGATCTTCGAAATGATGGCGCACGTCTTTGCCCTGCGCCACGAAGATGACCACCTCCGCGATATTGGTGGCGTGATCCGCGATCTTTTCAAAGCTGTTCGCGGTCAGAATCAGGGATACCGCGGTTTCGACCTTTTCAGGCTCCTTCTTCATCAACTCGATCAATTCCTGTATGATCTTATATCTCAGCTGGTCGACCTGATCGTCGCGGAGCAGAATCATCCGCGCCTTATCCACATCCAGAATGACAAAGGCGTGCAGGCTCTCCTTGAACATGCTGCTGACGATCTCCACCATTTTAGGCATATCGATGAAGGGCTTCACCTGTTCCTTCTCTAAAACGACCGAGATCCCCTTGCAGATGTTTACGGTATGGTCGCCGACCCTTTCAAGCTCGGCATTGATTTTCGAGATTCCGAGAAGAAAGCGCAGGTCGCTGGCCGCGGGCTGGTGAAGGGCTATCAGCTTCAGACAGTATTCATCAATATCCACCTGCAGGCGGTTTACCCTGGCCTCGTTCTGGCGGATCGTCTCCAGGAGATTGACGTCATGCTCCACCAGCGCCCTGACCGCTATGCTCACCATCTCCTCAACCAGGGAGCCCATGTTCAACAGCTCCTGTTTAAGTGAGTTTAGTTCGTCAAAAAAATGTCTGTCCATATGGTTCCTCCTAACCGCCGTTGCCGGGATCTATCCATAGCGGCCGGTTATATAATCCTGGGTCCTCTTGTCTTTCGGATTGGTGAAGATATCCGCCGTCCTGCCGAACTCGACCATTTCGCCCAGAAGCATGTATCCGCACACATCCGACACCCGGGAGGCCTGCTGCATATTATGGGTGACGATCACGATATGGTAGTCCTTCTTGAGATCCAGCATAAGCTCTTCGATTTTCATGGTGGCTATGGGGTCAAGGGCCGAGCAGGGCTCATCCATCAGGATAACCTCAGGCTCGACCGCCAGAAGCCGGGCTATGCACAGGCGCTGCTGCTGATACAGGGGAAGAGACAATGCCGATTTATGCAATTTATCTTTAAGTTCGTCCCACAGCCAGGCCGCTTTTAGACTTTTTTCCACGATCGCCGCTGTCTTTTTTTTGTCTTTGAACTTTTCGACCCTGAGGCCGAATGAAACATTGTCGTACACGGACAGGGGGAACGGGTTCGGCCGTTGAAAAACCATTCCTATCCTTTTTCTGAGTTCATAGATCTCCAGCTTTGAGCTGTATATATCGATGCCCTCCAGCAGCACCTGGCCCCTGATTTTGACGCCCTCGATCAGGTCGTTCATCCTGTTTATGGATCTCAGGAGCGTTGATTTCCCGCATCCGGACGGCCCGATAAGACCCACAATATTGTTCCCGTCCACCGCCATATTCACGGACTTAAGAGCCTGGAACTGGCCGTAGAACAAATCGAGGTTTTTAATTTCTATTTTTTTGGGCATTGCTGCTCTGTTTCTTAATGATATTCAATATCCGATCGCTTGTCTACCCAAAGCGGCCGGTCACGTAATCGTTCGTGCGCTTGTCCCGGGGCATGGTGAATATCTGTTCCGTCGCTCCGTACTCGATCATCTCGCTCATCAGAAAAAAGGCCGTATTGTCCGCCACCCGGGCCGCCTGCTTCGTGTTGTTCGTTACAAGAATTATCGTGAAATTTTTCTTTAGAATCCCGAGCGCGTCCTCTATCGCCGCGGTGGAGATCGGGTCGAGTCCGGAACAGGGCTCGTCAAGGAGGATCACCTCAGGTTCCATGGCGAGCACCCGGGCCAGGCACAAACGCTGCTGCTGGCCTCCGGAAAGCCGCAGCGCGGAAGTCTTCAGCCGGTCTTTGACCTCATCCCAGAGAAACGCAGACGTCAGGCTTGTTTCCACGAGATGGTTAAGCTTCTTCCGGTCCCTGATCCTGAACAGGGAAGGGCTGAATACTATATTGTCGTAGATGCTGGCAGGGAGCGGCACGGGAAGCGCGAACACCATCCCTACCCTTTTCCTGAGCTTTACGGGGTCCACGTCCGGGTGGTATATGTCTTCCCCGTCGAGAAGGATACGGCCCTCGACGCTGATTTCCGGCACCAGATCGTTCATACGGTTGAGTGATCTCAGGAACACGGTTTTTCCCGAGCCTGACGGGCCGATGATCCCCAGTATCCTGTTCGCCGGGATGTCGATACTTATGGATCTGAGGGCCTGCGCCTTGCCCCAGAATACGTTCAGATTATTGATGCGAAATTTATAATCTCCTTCCATAAAATGCCGTTATATCTCCCGGAGGGGAATGAGGTCACTCCCTATTTTGTTTTTTTCGCTATGAACATGTTCATCATCCAATAAGAGATGAGGTTGATTATCAATATGGAAATGATTAATACCGCCGCTGTCGCGTATGCGTTTTTGTTCGAGATGCCTTCGCGCGCGAGAATATAAAAATGGACCGACATGGTACGTATTGAATCGAAAATCGAATGGGGCATCCTCAAAGAAGAGCCGGCCGTAAAAATGACGGCCGCGGTTTCTCCGATCGAGCGGCCGATGCTCAACATGATCCCGGTTACGATTCCGGGAAGGGCGTTCGGCAGCACGACCTTCCTGACGGTCTGCCACAGGGTGGCGCCCAGTGAAAAGCTGACTTCCCGGTACGAGTAGGGGACCGCTTTGATCGCCTCTTCGCTGGTACGGATAATCGTGGGCAGTATCATGAAAACCAGGGTCAGAGAGCCGGACATGATGGACCATCCCATCCTTAGCGTGGTCACGAAAAAAATGAATCCGAACAGGCCGAAAATGATCGAGGGTATCCCCGCCAGGCAATCCGCGCCGAATCTGATGATCCGGGTTATCCTGTTCTCCCTCGTATATTCGGTCAGATAGACCGCGGTTCCGACGCCCAGGGGCGTCGCGATGATGATGGCGAAAAGGGGCAGGATGACCGTCCCGATCAGGGTTGGGAATATCCCGCCGCTCCTCCCCATGTCCTCGGGTTTGGCAAAAAGAAAGTCATAACTTATGTAGGGGAGCCCCTTGCCGAAGACGAAAACTATGATGAAAACAAGCACGGCGAGAGTTAACACCGTCAACAGCGTCAGCACAAAGATCGCAATTGTCTGCGTGTATCGCGGGTGGACAGTCATTTTTTTTTGCCCCTGTCCCTGATCGCGGTCATGGCTATATAATTCAAGAGCATGATGATAATCAAAAGTACGACGCCGGTGGCAAAGAGCGCCTGGCGGTGCATACCCGTTGCATAGCCCATCTCCAGGGCTATGTTCGCGGTCAGGGTGCGCACCGAATCAAGGGGGGAATTCGGCAGCTTGACCGCATTTCCCGCCACCATGATGACGGCCATGGTCTCGCCGATGGCCCTTCCGAGGCCGAGGATTATGCCGGCGATGATTCCGGAGCGGGCAGCGGGGATCACGACCATATGAATTGTCTGCCAGTGCGTCGCGCCGAGGGCGAAGGCCCCCTCCCGGTAGGAATTGGGCACGGCCTTAATGGAGTCGATGGAAATGCTCATGACCGTGGGCAGTATCATGATGCCCAGTATTATTGACGCGGCCATGATGGAGAGGCCCGGGCCTCCCAGGTATTCCCGTATCAGGGGGGCGAGAACCATCACGCCGATGAAGCCGTACACCACCGAAGGTATTCCCGCAAGCAGCTCTATCGTTGGCTTGATGGTTTTCATGGCCCATTGGGGAATGAATTCCGACAGGAAGACCGCGCCGGCGAGGCCGAGCGGCACGCCCACGAGTATCGCGCCCAGCGTCACCCAGAGAGAGCCGGCGATCATGGGGAATATCCCGTATTTGCCGGCGGCCGGCTCCCAGTCGGTGGATAACAGAAAGTCCGTGATGCCTATTTTGAATATAAAGGGGAGGCCTTCTTTGATTATAAAAAGAACGATGAGAACGAGCATGGTAATGGCCGAAAGAGCTATTGCCATGAGCAGCCGGTAGATTCCTTTTTCTTGGAGAAAGTTCACTGTTGCTATTTTGCAGGTATCAATCCACTTGATTTAATGGTTTCCTGACCCTGGCTAGAAAGAATATAATCAATCAGATTTTTTACTTTTCCCTTCGGAGCGCCTTTCGTTAAGAGAAATATCGGCCGTACCAGTATGTACCTTCCTTTTATTATCTCGTCGGTCATGCACGGCACGCCGTTGACGGAGACCTGTTTTATTTTATCGTTAACGAGGCCGTGCGACAGGTAGCCCACGGCGTTGGCGTCGTTGATGACCGTCTCCCGCACCGTGCCGTTGGAATCCTGGATGATCGCTTCCTTCGTCAATGATATGTTTTTTACTATGGCTTCGAAAGAAGACCTCGTGCCTGATCCCGCTTCACGGGATACGACGGTTATTGAGTGGTCGTTGCCGCCGACCGTTTTCCAGTTTTTTATCACGCCGCTGTAAATGCCTTGAATCTGCTCGAGGGTCAGGTTGCCGACTTTATTTTTCAAGTTTACTATAATAGCTATGCCGTCCCTGGCCACTACCGTTGCGGACAGGCTTCCCGCCTCCGGAGGCAGGGTGACCAGGTCAGCCATTCCGATATCCGCAGCCCCGGATAAGGCGGACTGAATCCCCACTGCCGAACCGCCGCCCTGTATGGTTACGCCCGTGTCCTGATTGAGCTGCATGTATTGGTCCGCCAGCTTTTCCGCGAACGGCTGAAATGCAGTCGATCCTGCGGCGGTAATGGTGTATTTTTCTTTTCCGCAGCTCGAATATGCCGTAAAAAATCCAAGTATAATAAATAGCAATGGTATAATTTTTATTTTCATGGCTTTATCTCCTAATAAAATAGGCGGAAATTGTCAAATAAAAATTTTGTTAAAAAAATATAATGAAATTATAAGAAATAATAATGGACACTGTGGTTTTATACAATAAGAATTGCATCTTTATATGAAAATTATTCCTGGCATTAAGACATTTCGATTGCAGCAGAGAGTTGCATTATGAATCATACGGGAAAGACCGTGCCCATCAACTGGATCGGGGATACTGAAAAATATATCGTTGTTCCCCGCATTGAAAAGCGCAGGGTGGTAAAGAAGCTGAAGCGGCTCATTAAAGTGAAGGGGGGCTGCTACTTCACCCAGGGAGTTCCGCACGGCATCATCGATTTCATCTACCGGGCGGTGATGAAATTGGGCCTGCGGGAGCGGAAGCTTCTTTTTTCCCGCGGCGCGGTGAAAAACGGGAGCCGGCCGACCAGCAACATGGTCGAGGTCTGCGAGCTCGACTGGGACCTGGGGACATCGTTCATTATTCCGCTGAGGCGGAGATACGGCTCAACCGCCGATTTTATCATCAACCACCGGCGCTATACCCTGCGCATAATGGAGATCATCGTGCTTTCCGGGCTGCTCAAGCTGGTTAAAAATGATAAATCTGAAAAATGGCGCTCCGCCATGGCAGCGGCCGTCATCGCGCTCGGCTGGGCGGAGCTGGACCGGGGGGATCCGCCGGGGGTTTGCCGGGCGGATTAAATTATTTTATAATCCGGCGCTTGTTTGACAAGCTCGAAGATCTGCGGCCGGTAATAAAATAATTCTAGTTAGATTGATTCATTTTGCTTCGTTCAAGATCAAGCAGGTATTTTTTCCTCCGGAGCCCGCCGCCGTAGCCGGTCAGATTGCCGTCACTGCCGATCACCCGATGGCAGGGGATCAGCAGGGCGATCATATTATCCCCGTTCGCCCCGGCTACGGCCCTGACCGACCGGGGGCTGCTTAACATTTGGGCCAGCTCTTTATACGATATCGTTTTTCCATACGGGAGCCGCTGCAACATGCGCCACACCTTTTGCTGAAACTCGGTTCCGGCCGCAGCCAGGGGCACGCTGAATTGTTTTCTTGCGCCGGAAAAGTATTGATCGATCTCATATTGAAGCCGTATTAAATGCGGATTAATTCCGGGCGTGAATCGGGCGCGCAGGCGTGTTGACAGCCGCTTTATCTGGGTCTCGATCATTCTTCTGTCTATAAACTCAAGCAAACAAATCCCCTCGTCGGTGGCTCCGGCGAGCATGGGCCCCAGTGGCGTTGTTATCCTGGTTGTTTTAATAACCTCCGCCATGTCGCATTTTTTGGGGGTGGAATCAAAAATCTTTTTAAATGCATCATTAAAACCGCTCAATGATTCATAGCCTGAATCATAAGCCGCGTCAATAACGGCGTCACCCAGCTTTATCCTGCCGAAAGCCTCACCGATACGCAAAGCACGCAGATAAGCCTGCAGCGTCATCCCGTGATTTGCTTTGAACCACCGGCGCAGCCGCGCCGGGTTGACTCCGTAATTTTTTATATCCCTGTCTTTAATTCTGGCAGCCGGGTTTTTATTCACCGCCTCTAAAATGATAGTAACCCATTCGGGGGTTTTCCCCCGTGCTTCCATTGGATTGCAGATTTTACAGGGACGGTAACCTTCGTCAAGGGCCTGCTTGGCGCTTTTGAAAAATTCAACATTTTCCCTCTTGGGTTTTTTAGCGGTACAGGTGATACGGCAAAAAATTCCGGTTGTTTTCACGCCGATATAAAAAAGTCCGTCGCACCGGCTGTCGCGCTCATAAAAAGCTTTTTCCATGATTGTGTGATCTATATTCAATAATGCGTTCATACGGTTTTTCCTTTTGTACAATAATACGCATTTATTCCGCTTTTCTCAACCGAAAATTGCACAACCTATTTTTTTAGAGTGCGTCGGCCTGGTCTATATCGGCGGAGCTTCTGACATTTCTTCATTGACTTTTCAGTCGCGTACCGGAATCATCAGCAGATACACGGGGCGCTGTCAATTCCCGGCAAATTCTGGAGGTATGCATGCCGGAAGAGATGATGAACACCAAGCAGGTGGCTGAATACCTGGGAATCAATGAGAAGCAGGTTTATGCGCTGATCAAGGCGGGCAAAATTCCCTGCACCAAGGTCACGGGCAAATGGGTATTTCCCCGCAGCCTCATTGACCGGTGGATCAACGTGAGCGCCGGCGAGCCGGATTCCGGCAGGGCGAAGCCCGAGCGCAACCGGGGGCAGATACTGGCTGCAGGAAGCAACGACCCGGTCCTCGACCTCCTGCTCGGCTCGAGCAACAATTACAAGGGGGCCTTGATTTTTTCTTGCAATCTCGGGAGCTTCGGCGGCCTTGAACTTCTGGGAGAGGGCCGGTGCGATATAGCCTGGTGCCACCTGTTTGATCCTGAAACCGGCACGTACAATATCCCCTATATCGCCTCCCATCTGGCCGGCAAAAGGATAGCGCTCGTGCACCTCTTTTACCGCGAGATCGGGCTCCTGGTAGCGGCCGGTGCTTCGGGAAAAGTAAAAAAATTCGAGGATATCGCATCGGGAATCAGGTTCATCAACAGGCAGAAGGGATCAGGGATCAGGATATTCGTGGACCACAACCTGAAAAAATCGGGGATCGATTCGTCATCGGTTTTGGGGTACGGGAACGAGGTGTGCACCCACTTTGAGATCGGCCTCTCAATACTCTCCGGCGGAGCGGACGCCGGCATCTCCTCTGTCGCAATATCGAAGCTCCTGGGCCTCCCCTTCATCCCCCTGGCGCGCGAAAGCTTTGACATGGTGGTCGGCAAGGATGCATTTTTTGAAAAGCCGATCCAGGCCTTCATAGAAACCCTGCGAACGAAACAATTCAGAAAAAGGGTGGAGCAGATGGGGGATTACGATTTCACGGATTCCGGCAAAATAATCTATCAGGTCGGGGCCGTCTAAAAAGCCCCCGATGATGCCATTCACTTAAATCCTTATCTCTTCAGCCGTTTCCGGAAGCGGTACCGTAAAACAAGCCCGGCCGAATTGAGCAGCAGCACCAGCACGATAAGCACAATGGCCGTGCCGTACTGGATGTTCCGGGTCTCCTGAATATAGGTGCCGGCAGTGGCCATGACATAGATATGATAGGGAAGCGCCATTACCTCGCTGAATATGGAATGCGGAAGCTCAGGCGCGTAATAGGTCGCCGCCGTGAACATTACCGGGGCTGTCTCGCCCGCCGCGCGGCCCAGGGAGAGCATGACGCCGGTGAGTATGCCGGGGAGGGCGTTCGGGATCACGATCCTGAATATGGTCTGCAGCCTGGTAGCGCCCAGGGAGAGGGACGCCTCGCGGTATGTCCGCGGCACGGTCATCAGCGCCTCTTCGGAGGAGCGGATGATCATGGGAAGGTTGAGCACTCCGAGCGTGAGCGAGCCGGCGAGAATGGATGTGCCGAAATCGAGAAACACGACGAATAGGGACAGGCCGAACAGGCCGAATACCACGGAAGGGACGCCTGCCAGGTTGTTCACGCCGAGGCGGATGATCTTGCCCAGCTTCGGAGCTGCGGCGTATTCGGTCAGATAGACCGCCGTAATTATGCCGATAGGTATCGAGACCACAGCGGAACCGACCATGAGATAAAACGTTCCCAGTATGGCCGGAAAGATGCCTCCCTGAGTCATCTCGTTACGCGGCATTTCAGAAATGAACTCCCATGACAGGGCAGAATAGCCCTTGGATATTATATATATGACGATAAATGCCAGGAACGACAGAACAAAGAAAGACATGATTCTGAAGAGGGCAAACATGGCTTTTTCGATTATGTCCGATTTCATCTGCCGGGATATCATGTCAGCCGCCCTTGAACCTATATCTGTTTGAGAGATAATCAGCGATAAGGTTGAAGATGAACGTGATAAGGAAGAGGATGATGCCGATTGCGAAGAGCGCATGGTAATGGCTTCCGCCCACCGGCGCCTCGGCCATCTCCGCGGCGATGTCGGCGGTGAGCGGCCGTACCGGATCGAATATCGATGTCGGAATCACCGCCGCGCCCCCCGCTATCATGAGCACCACCATGGTTTCGCCGATGACCCGTGATATGCCCAGGATGATCGCCGTCCAGATCCCCGACAGGGCGGCGGGCACGGTAATATGGAAGATGGTCTGCCACCGGTTTGCGCCCAATGCATAGGAGGCCTCCTTAAGCGACACGGGCACTGAGGAAACCGCGTCCTCGGATATGCTGGCGATGGTGGGTATCGCCATGAAGGCGAGCATGAGCGACGCGTTGAAGAGGTTAAGTCCGGTGTCAAGGTTGAACTGTTTCTGCAAAAAGGGGGCTAGGACGACCATGCCGAAGAACCCGATGACGACCGAAGGTATGGAGGCAATGACCTCAATGACCGGCTTGAGGGTTTCCCGGATCCGAAGCGATGCGAGCTCCGCCAAGTATACCGCGATCGCGAGGCTGAAGGGGACGGCAATGGCTGATGCGAGCAGGGTGACGGACACTGACGCGGCGATCAGGGGGAGTATGCCGAACCGCGGGTTGTCGCTCGTAGGATACCACTGGGTGCCGAACAAAAAATTCGCCACCGGCACGTTCTTGAAAAGGGGCACTCCTTCGCTGAAAAGAAAGATTGTTATGAGCAGGAGTACCATGATGCATGATAATCCCAGGATAAAGAACAATTTTTCGAATATTTTGTCGGCAATAATACTCTTCCGGGAATCGCCCATATGAATGCGGGACTCAGGCAGGGATTGAGAAATAATGTTATTATTTAAACCGGAAGACATGTGGGTAACGTTTTGTAAATTTTTATTATACATGCCGGGGATTGTCTAAAAAGCTGTGTTATATTCTCGCACAGCCGCAAAGAACCACTTCTCTGACATCACCTCGGGAACATCATTGATTAAGCAACGAACTTAATATCGATCTAATTAGTCTGAAATAATTATAAAGAAATTATAAAGATTTTGTTTTTTAAAAGTGATGGCTCCGATTTCATTCATTCAAAATTTCTGCTTGAAAGCTCATGGGGAACGCGGGTATTGTCCCTGAGGAAAAATAATTCCGCCGATTTAACGCGTTTGGTGAAAGAAGGGGGTGCGGTTATGCCGTTTTTTACAAGGGGGAACGCCCGGATATATTTTGAAGACGTCGGCCGCGGCGATCCCCTCATCACCGTACATGGTCTGAATGAGAACACCGCATACTGGAGCCTGCCGGGCGTGACCGGGAAACTGGCCGGTTCCTGCCGCGTCATGTCAATGGACATGCGCGGCCATGGCCGCAGCGTCGTAACCGGCGATCCTCCCGGTTTTAACGCAGATACGGTGGGGGATGACATCATCGGCCTTGCCGATCATCTCGGCCTCGGCCGGTTTCATCTCATGGGCCACTCCACCGGCGGCTTTGCATCGTCGCGGCTGGCGATGAAGGATTCCAGCAGGCTCGTATCCCTGATTCTTACGAATACCACGTCGGCCACATCTCCGGTCTCCGGAGATCCGGAAAGTATACGCAGGTTGAACGACGCATTTGCGCGGAGCTTTGAGGAATTCACCTTGGATCAGATTATCGCCTATGTGAGGAAAAATCCCTCTCCATTTTTCAGGGGCGTAATAGAATCTGAAAATTCCGATGAGCTGTTGCGCTCATATCGCAGGGTGATGGAATCAAACGACCGGGGTATCATAGCCGCCTTTATTCGTTCGTTTTTCACTGATCCGGATCCCATGATCGAGGGGCTCCGCTCGATCCGCTGCCCGGTGCTCATCATTTACGGGGATAAGGATGATCTGTTCATCCAATCCAGCAGGCTGATGGCTAAAGAAATTCCCGGTGCTGAAATACTTGAATATAAAGGGGTCGGCCATCTATCGGCGTTCGAAGCTCCGGTGCGGCTTGCCGCCGACGTTATTGATTTCATCAAGCGGCATCCGGTTTAAACGCCGGGATATTAATTGGCAACGTCTTTCAGCTTGATCACGTCGCGGCTCTTTTTTTTCCTTATTGCCGCATTTTCATTTTTTTCAGATAAATCAAGGGTTCCCTTTTCAGTAACCTCGCCGAGTGAAACCAGCGCCTCATGGAGATCTTTCTGGTGCCGCTTGCTTTCGAATCTGCTGAGCAGGCTGTACACGCAGGGAACAACAAAAAGAGTCAGAAATGTGGACATGATGACCCCGCCGATAACCACTATTGCCATAGACCGCATGGTTTCAGATCCCGGTCCCAGGGCCATCGCCGGAGGCACGGCGGCGGCAATCGTGGCTAAGGAAGTCATCAAGATCGGCCTCAGCCGTATGGGACAGGCGTCCATGAGCGCATTGTGCACCTCCATGCCGGCGATGCGGCGGGTGTTGGTAAAATCCACCAGCATGATCGAGTTTTTTTTCACAATGCCCATTAATAAGAGCAGTCCTATCATGCTGTACAAATTGAGGGAAGTCCCGGTTAACCACATTGCGAGAAAAGCTCCGCTTACGCTGAAGGGAAGTGCCATCAGAATAGTGACCGGATGTAAAAAGCTGTTATACTGGGTGCCGAGTATCATATAGGCCACGACGATCCCCAGTATCAACGCGAAAATTAGGCTCTCAAAGGATTCCTTGAATACCTGTGAGCTCCCTGAAAATACAATGTGATATCCGGTTGGAAGGATCTTTGCCGAACTTTTCTCGATGAAGCTCAAAATATCACTTTGCGATTTACCCGGAGCTATATTCGAAAAGATGGTGATACCCCTTTCACGATTATAGCGCGTTATGGTAAGAAGCGAAGGCATTTCATTTAGATGTACCACATTGGCCAGGCTGACAATCTCGCCATGGATGTTCCGCACCATGATACGGTTGATATCCTGAGGCTGGCGGTTGTACTTGTCCAGGAGTTTGATCCGGATGTCATTGCGGTGCCCGGATTCATCCGTATACTTGCCCACCCGAAGGCTCCCGACGGCGGCACTGATTGAATCTGCTATGTTTGTAATGGTCACGCCGCGTTCGCTGGCTAATGACCGGTCAGGAATAACCTTCACCTCCGGCATGCCTGTCTGGTAATCTGAATCCACGTCCGTAACAAGGCCGGATTTATTCATACGGTCCATGATTTTGCCGCTTAATTCACCAAGTTTTTCCCAATCCGGTCCCTGCACGGAGAACTGGATCGGGTATCCCCGCTGGGCAGAGAACCCGGCCAGAGAAGGATCCAGCACGGTTACTACCTGGGTGCCCGGAATCTGCTTGACCTTTTCGCGGATAAACGGCATGAATTCCTGCTGGCGCGGCCGGCGCTTAAAGGGGGCGGCGACCGGCCGTTCTTTCAAATCCTTCATTGTCACAAAAAATATCCCCTGGTTGACCAGTCCCCCCTGAAATCCGCCTACGGCGCAGAAGTACGTTTTTATTTCAGGCCTCGATTTAAATATTTCCTCAGCTTTTTTAAATATCTGGTCTGTAAATTCCATGGATGATCCCAGGGGCGTGCGGATGTTGACGATAAAGATTCCCATGTCCTGGGCGGGCACGAATTCCTTACGGATACCTCCCAGCAGGAATAATGAGCTGGCGAAAACAGCCATCGCTGCGCTTATGATTTTCCACCGATTGCCAAGGCCCCAGGTAAGCCCTCTCCGGTAGGCGGAAGATAGAAAATTCATTAGGCCATCCATCAAAGAGCCTATTCTGGTTTCTTTTCCTGTTGTGAGAAGCTGGGAACAGCGCATCGGAGTGAGCGTCAGCGCCTCCACGAGTGACAGCAAAACGGCAACCGATATGGCCACGCCGAATTGAAAGAAAAACTTCCCGATAATTCCCTTCATGAACACAACCGGGAGAAAAATCGCCAGTATAGCAAGCGACGCGGCGACCGCGGCCGAGGTGATTTCCCTGGCCCCGACAATGGCCGCTTTGACCCTGTTCATCCCGGACTCATGGTAGCGCACGATATTCTCCAGAACCATGATCGCGTCGTCCACGACTATGCCTATCGACAATGAAAGTGCAAGAAGGGTAAAGGTATTGAGCGTGAAACCTAAGAAGTACAATACGATAAAAGAACCGATTAATGACGTGGGTATTGCGAGGACAACATTAAAAGAGGAGCTCCACGACCCCAGGAAGAGCCAGCACACGAGGGAGGTCAAAATAACGGAAAGGGTCAGGGTGAAAAGCAGCTCGTTCGTGGCATCCTCGACAAATTTTGTGCTGTCATACGGGAGGATCATGCTCATATTTTTAGGAAGAAGGCCCATTGACTTGATGTTCGTTATCCTCACTTTTACGGCGCGGCCCACAGCCACCGCGTTCGATCCCCGTTGCTTAATGATGCCGAGTCCCACTGCGGTCTTTCCGTTCACCCGCGAGATTCTCCGGACATCCGCCAGGCCCTCTTCGACTTTCGCCACGCTGCCGAGCCGGATGCGCTTCCAGATTGGCTCGCCGCTCCGTTTGGCGATTATCAGGTCTTCAAATTCCTTGGGCGTGCGCGCCTCAGAGAGCACGCGCACATTGGATTCTTTCGGGCCGTTGTCGATGTATCCTGAGGGGGTCAGGGTATGCTGACTGATAATTGTGTTGATGACATCATCCACCGTTATTTCCTGACGCGCCATCTGCTCGGTATTGAGCCATATCCGCATGTTCGGGTCTATGTAACCTCCCAGGCGGATATCGCCGACGCCGCTGATGGTCGCCATGGAATCTTTAAGATGGTCGCGGACTTCAATGATCATCTCCCGCAAGGTGGCCGTTCCGGTTAACGAAGCGAACATGATAGGATTGTCTTCGGGATTGGTTTTGACCACAATCGGCGGATCAATATCAGTGGGCAGGTTTCTCTGCGCCTGCAGAATTTTAGTCTGAACCTCTTGAAGCGCGGTGTCTATATCGCGATTGAGCTCGAACTCAATGGTTATGTTCGTCAAGCCTTCCTGCGATATCGAGTTGACATTTTTGATTCCCTGGATGGTCATTACCGCGTCTTCAAGCACGTCCGCAACAGCGGTCTCCATTGTATCCGGAGATGCTCCTTGCCAGGTTACGGTGATGGTGAGGATCGGGAAATCGACGTCGGGCAGCTGGCTTATGCCCATGCGGCTGAAGCTGATCCCTCCGAAGATTATCAGCCCGAACATCAGTATCCAGGCGAATACGGTGTTTTTTATTGAAATGTCCGAAAGCGTCATATCGTTAAGAAATATTTTATCGTTCTTAAGTTACGGTAAATTATATAAAAAATAATGAAAGAACTGAGATAACACCTGTTATTAAATTGCAATTATTTAATAATTTCGATAAATTATTTTTTTATATTTCATATATCTCTTGCAACGTATGGATCACTAGTCGCTGGTTTCAGATGCAAGAAGCTTTTCCAGGTTGGGTGGAAAGCCCCAAATAAGTCTCCAGCTTATTAGATTATCAATTGTCTCTCTAATAAGCATATAGTTCATAAAGTGATAGTTATCGGTCATTTTCCGTTTAAGGAGCTTGCTTAAGTATCTTTGTACTGCGTACGCTAAAATCAAGGACACCGACATCTTGAAAAGCCTCCTACAATCCACCAAATACTCATAATCATCTTCTCTTACCTGAACATGGAACACGCGCCAATCCTTTGGCCAGCGCCTTTCCTGATACCGAACCAATCTGCCGATAGGCTCGGGAAATCGGATATCTCCCATAACCTGCTTTATAAGGAGAACGATCATTTCGGAACAGGTCATGTTTTTTAACTGCGCAGCCTTGGCGACCCTTTCCAGTATATCTACACGTATATTCAGGGTAGTTTCCATGTATATGCTTTCCTCCCATAATGTATAGTCATATGGGGATATACGAATGGAACAGTCTTAATGATAAAAAATTTTGTTCTGTTATAACCGTTGTTGATACTATAAATATATAAGCAACCGCGCTATTTTATTTATCATATTAGGCGCGCCTTGTTCAGGTTTTTTGATTCTCTTCGACTTCGGACTCGATTTCTTTCTCACCTTTTTTCTGCGCAAAATCAAAGCGATAAATGGCTGAGGCTGTAGCGCCATAGATATGTTCGTAATAATGCAATTGATTTCGTACATATGTTAGTGAGGGATCACTTTTCAGGAGTTTGAACATCTGGTATCTGAACCCGATCGAAAGAGTAGTATTTATTTGATCAATCCACCATGCCAGGGAGATCGTCGAATTTGAGCCGATCCTATAGAAAAGATTTTCTCTGGGTGTGCTATGCAGGATGGGAAGGATAGGCACTCCGGGTCCAAAAGTATTTATTAAATAGCTTGTGCCGGAAAGCTTCACTTCGGTAAAATTATACACGACAGACGAGTGGAATATGAGATACAACTGCTTCGCAACCAGGGGGACGAGGACGCCCAGGCCGAACGCCGGAGCATATTCGTCGTATTTCGTTTTTTTATTGCCCAATAATCCGCCAGTGCTTACATAAAATCTTGTATTCGAGCTAAATTCATAGTGTGAATATTTAAACCCGATATACAAGTTGAAATATTTGATGATGGAATAGCTTATTGATGAATCGCTGTCGAAGCGCTGTATTACGCTATTCTCTCTATATGGAAACACACTGGGTGTTAATCCGGCGGTATATAATACTGTTTCATTCCGCTTGAGATTGAATCTGCCGTACAAAAAAATGGATGATATGCTGAAGTGCTTGGGAAGATGGAATATCAGTATGGGCCCGTATATAGGCGCGGGATTTATTCGGGCATCATGTTTTAATGGCACGAAGACAGGAAGCACCGAATAGCTGGGAAATTTGATCCAGTAAGGCTCCCACCAGCAAAACCAGGATGCTGCGCCCACGCTGATGCCTGCTGCGCGGGCGGCATAGGGATAGACAATAAATATAAAGCATAAAATAATGCAATATTGGATCACGCGTCTATTCATGGTTTTTTACCTCAAATTTAAGTTATGAGCTATTTAATATTAGGTCATTTTGAATTATGAGTATATTAAAAAACCGCTTATTTCTTTATATAAACAAAACCTGCTCAAATAAATCCAATATAAAAATTGGTTGAATTTAATTTTATTTGTTCTATTTATGATAAAATACTGACTATACTATGGGTATTGAAAATACCTGATGAAAGGATCTGCACGTAAATTAAGCATATTTACCGAAGCCTATATGGCATACTATCCGCAAATTTTCAATTCAATATTGGCCAGGGTTGGAGATGTTGATGATGCGCGGGATATTTGTCAGGAGGTATTCATAATATTATATGAAAAATTTGATTCCGTAAATAACGTTAGATCATGGCTTTACGGCACCCTGAAAAACGTTGTGTATCGTTACTATGCCGCGAAAAACCGGAACATTGATAATATCGATGAGCTTTTCGATTCTGCTGGGCTTGCCTTCACGAACGGTTTCAGGGATACGCGGATAATTATCAATGAGGCAATAGAGCGGATCGGGTGCAGCGATGATGAGCGGATCATTCTTGATCTCATCGCCCGGCACAATTTTTCCTATGCCAATGTCGCGAAGATCCTTGGATTGACAAGAAGACAGGTGGAATACAAGTATGGGCAGCTGGTTAATTGCATTCTGACCTGTCTGAAAGAAAAAGGAATCATTGACATCGCGGAGCTGTTATGAACGGAACTGTCGAACAATTCAAACTCCTACTCGAAAAGTATAAGCTGTTAGAGCCCGTTTCTCTTGAACAGCAGGATTATATTATTCAACAGCGGCAGGCTGACTTACAAGCTTTGCTGAAGAAAATAGGTCGCTATGGGGTCATTTTCTGGCTTTCGATTCTGATTTACAGCGGATTAAAAAAATTCGGCATAACAGTGACGCTCATTCAGAGCAAGATAATTCTGGGCATAACGGCGATAACGATCGCTTCAGGATCCGGAGCCGGAGTTTATACGGGCACGAAATATATTATTAAAGTACTCACCAAACCCAAATCGGAAGTTGAAGAGAAGATTGAAAAGCAGGAGGACGAGCATATAAATAGTATTGAAAAAAAATCAGCTCAGATCATGCCATCTGAAGTAAAAAAAATTGAAAATAAAGCAACCGTAACTAAAGACGTTCAGGCAGAGAAAAAAATTGAAAATAATGACAAGAAAGATAAGGACGCAGGCGGGAAGAAGAAACGGCGCCATGAGGTTGAATCGGAGCCGGTAAGCGATGTGCCCACGCTTTAGGAATACATTCAAAAGAATTATACTGCAATCGCATCCAAAATGAAACACAAATATAAATTTTTCTCACGTTTTCTTATAGTACTTGTATTTTTCATAACCGCCACTTGTGACCCCAAAAGCAGTAATAATGATACTATTACACTGTTTTTGCTTTTAAATAACCTGAACTCACCCTCTACATGTACAATATCAGTCATAAATAATTCTACATACACCATCACAGCGGTATTAGGCGTTCTCCGCACATCATGTTATGATCCATTACCGACAGAATATGGAAGTGCTAATTTATTACAGACCGGTGAAACCATAGTTCAGGGCCAGCGGAAAGATATTGACTTTAATGCGAGAGGAGTTGCAATGAGAGTTCTGAGCAATAATTTCTATAAAGATATGGCCTTTTGTAATACCGGGAGCGGTCATTATGACTTTACGTGGGAAATAGATAATAGTAATTGGTCGCGCCTATAGCACTATTGAAAATCAGCTTTATGGTGGCTCTATTGAGAAAGTAACAGTCGTAAAGAGAAATCATTTATACTGATACGCCCCATCTGACCATGTTCCTGTCGACTATATGACTATTGTGTTAATAAATCAAAAAACTTTTAATGTGTGATTGTAATATATCCTGTACGGTTGGTTTTAGTTTTATCGGTATATGCTGATAAACCCGTAGGGTATCCGCCGGGATCATATGTTGATTCAATATATAACAATATCTGATCGTCGTCCGTGAACCAATTGTTATCTACACCCGCACCACCATATAAAGTACTCGTCACTTCTTCCTTAGATGAGTTCAAGGTATTTGTTGCATAGATTATTATTACGGACATGCTTGTAGAATACGCTACTATCCTGTTGTTCGTATAATCAAATACATTGGCGGATACCTGGGTTGTTCCGTCAGACTGGAATTTTTTATAAGTTATAGTACTGGCCGCTGTATCCCGTTTCACGGTAAACTGCTGGGTTATGGTAACACCATCCGTATCATAGCCGATTGACGTGCAATTGTTATTGTCACTCCAGGTTGCGTTAAGTATGGCGACATTATCCGAATCTTTCGCCTTGAGATCGTCCCCGGTAAACCATGTAGTATCAGGTCCTTTACCGTTAAAATAGGTTCGTTTAATTACTCTTCCGGTTGCATCGAATTGATACTCATAATAATCTGCCGCAGTTCCGGTGAAATTCGAATACGTGATATATCTGGATATAGTAGGTGATATCACCTTTAACTCTGTGCATATAAAAACCGTGTCATCTCCGGTGAACCATACGCCATCTGCTCCTATGGCCGAGCTCATTTTGGTAGATATTTGACCTCCCAGGTTACCCCTTTCAGAAACCGTGGGAAATATTGCGCCATTGATATCATTTTGAAGAGATTGAAGACAGGTAGATGCGGAAGGATACACTGTTTCCCCGTAGAATTGCAGAACACCGGCATTGTTATAGGAAGATCCCTTGATGGTAATTGAGCTATCGCTTGAATTTAATAAAATAAGCCATAATAAAGAATTATTTTTGCTCTTGCTTGAATCCCAAAAACATGAAGTCTCGAATATCACAATAAGAACTGCCAATATGCTTAAATATCTTTTCATCTTAATACCTCCATATTAGACTTGTTGCGAAACTCAATAGGCACTGACTTATACGCGGTTGTCTAAAAAGTATTGCGCGAGCCCTCATTTTTTATGAGGGCGATGAAGACCGGCGCTTTTTCATGTCCCGTGCGCGCTGGCAGCGGACAGGACGTCGGCGTGCAAGCCGGGGTGTGCATCGCATCGTAAAGTCAACTTTTTAGATAGTCGCTAAATATTAATTCATATTTGATATGCAACCGGTCTATAAAGTTAAAGTCTCAGAAACAATCAAAACCGCACAAAAAAATTATAAATTTATCATCTAAGAAATTGCGCTCTATTGATTGGAATTCAAGAAATGATGCCGGGAGGCATCCATTTTTTTCTCTGTACTTTGATATTTGTCGTTTATTCTCAACATGATCCCCACGCCGGCTTGTGCCCCTATATGCTTTTCTATTGAATCATATTTAAAAGAATACTGCCCCCTGTATCCTATTCCCAAATCCAGGAAGATGGTGGTATAATCACCGATGTTAAAATTGACACCAAGGGCAAGCAAAACATCAAAGCCGGCGTATAAAAGCTCGTTCATATCCTGCTTTGAAGCGATAGTTGAAAAGCATATTTTTTGCAGGGGCTGAATCCAGTATTAATCCACCGCCATAAAAGGTGGACGATGCTTTGGTAGAGGAGTAGCTGTCTTTATTAAACCAGGTGCCTGTCGAAATCCCGCCAGTGCCATAAATCCCGGCACCTCCTGCGAACGCCGATGGTGCGGTAAGGGTTGATTCCCTTTTGATGAGTCATTTTATTTCTATTTTTATGTTTTCTGAAGTCCGGTATTTGTCATTTATGCGGAACATGGTCCCCGCGCATGCCTGCACGCCGAAAAAACTTATTTTCTGATTGCCCTTAAATGAAAAGTTTCCCATGAACCCAAATCCGAAGTCCAGGAAAATTGTGACATAATCGCCGATATTGAAATTGACCCCCAGGGCCCATAGCAGATCAAGGCCGATATAGTCGTATTTATAATTGATCTTTATAAGTTTGAGCAGAACAATTTGTTGGTAAAATTCATTGTTTGCAAGAATGCGAGGAAGAGCAGCATAGTATAACAGCATTCCGGCATCGGTTTCCAATAACGTACTTTTTACCGTCGGACGAAGATAGTGCAATCCTATCTGGGGGCCCATCCAAAACTTAATATTTTCATTTCTCACAATGCCGAGGCCGAAGGTGTGAGTCATGCTGAACCGGTGTATCGGCCGGTCGATCGTTGATTTCGCATTTTCTTCTCTGTTGTATATAAAAGTTCGCTCATATCCGGCTTTGAGGCGATAGTTGAAAATCGTGTCTTTCGCGGCAGCCGAATCCCAGATCAGGCCTCCGCCGTAAAAGGTGGCTGTTACGCTGGAATCGCCATAACCGGCATCCAATGTACGGCTAAGCCATCTTGAGCCCATGCCGTATCCAGACCAACCGCCTTTTCCAGCTCCGCCGGTGCCGTAGATTCCGATACCGCCGGCCCGGGCGGCAAGCGCTGAAAGGATTGCGGCGAAAATAATGAGCAGGGATATTTTTTTCATTTTCAAACTCCTTTGCGCGTCATCCAGTAATTTTGTCGTCATCGTCATCTTTATAATGGCATGAATACAGGAATAATCCGAGCAGGAGGATGATTGCAATAACTAATTTGTTCATACTGTATTTCCATACATATCAGTCTTCGAATGGCGCTGCAATCAGTAAATTCGTTGATTCGCTCGATCAGGTCCCCTTGAAAAACGTTCCCGGGGAACTCTCCTGAGCGCAATAGGAAAGTTGTGCAACTGGTCTGTATAGTTGTCTCGGAAACAGCCAAGACCGCACAAAAAATTTTACTCAATTTGACTGACTTTTTAATTTAAGAGCCTCTGCAAAAAAATTCGAAAAACGCGGTGCCCGTTCACTTTCATCAAGAAACACCCGGGATATTATTTGATTAGAGGTAATTTGCTACTATAAATAATAATTGAACAGGCACTATATTTTGATTGAATTTTTTTTGTATCGTATGCCCTGTTATTCTTTACATATACTCATTTATTGTATAATTTAGAACAATTAATTAGACTTGTTGCGAAACTCCCGTTTCGCATTCGCAGGGAGCCCCTGCGGGGGGCTTTTTAAGGGGCTGCGCCCGAGAGAACAGGAGGTTCGCCTGCCGGCATGAAACAGGATGTTTCAACAAAGCCGGCCTTAAAACCCGTTAAGAAATTTAGTGTTGCAACAGGTCTAATTTTTGAGCTGTGCAGTTTATCAAATGAGGTGGCTAATGCGACAGGATAAAAAAAATCAGCCGTTTTTTTCCTTAAATGCGGACAGGAAGATATACGTCTACATATTTATCTTGATAATGCCGATCATGTTTTTCCTGGCTGCAAATATTTTCGCCATTGACGAAGACGTGAAAAAATTGCTCAGAAAGGCGACCGGAATTACGGACGTTGACGTTAACTCAGCCTTAAATAAAAAAGATATAACCCTCTTCGACGCGTACGCCCTTGCGGTGCAGAAAACCGAGCGTCTGGCTATCGAGGGCGAGAATTCGATCCAGGCTGAAGAGCGGAAGCTTCAGGCGATCGAGACATTTCTGCCGACGCTCTCTCTTAGAGGGGCCTATGCCGCCTATCCGAAACCCAGCAGCAAGTACCTGCTGCAGAACCGCTCGACGGCAAGTTTTAATGCCCGTCTTCCAATCATTACCGGCCTAAACCAAATCTCCCAAATAAAGTCGTCCTGGTCGGATAGGCGAGTTAAAGAATATCAATTGCACAACAATGCGGGTTTGCTGCTTTCAGACGTTGGGACCGCCTTTTACAACGTCCTTCTCATACAAAGAGACCTGGCCAACAATGAACGCCTTCTCAATCTCTATTATCAAACCATAGCTGAATTAAAGCGCCGCGTCAATATCGGCAGGAGCAGACAGAGTGAAATCCTGCGAACAAACGCGCAGATATACACACTCCAGGCACAGATCAAGTCCCTCCGCACCAACCATGAACACGCGAAGCTGGTGCTTGCCACCCTCATCGGAGCTACCGCTGATTTCAGCCTGGCTGACGCCATAATTTTCCGCGAGCCCGCGTATTCCATGGCGGATACCGCGAAGCTGGTGGACGGCCGGTGGGATGTGCGAGCGGCGCGGGAGCAGGTCGAATACGCTCAAGCAGGGGTACTGTCCGCATACGGGAAGCACCTGCCTTCATTATATCTTGAAGGTTCTTACTACCTATTACAGCAAACAATAAGAACCCCGAATTGGCAGAGGGCGTTACAGGCAAGCGCGTCCCCTTCAAGCTTATTGTCAAGCAGCTCTTCCTATAAATATCCATCATTTAACATTACGTTAGGCGCCGAGTTCCCTATTTTCGGCGGGGATGTCACCTTCGCAAAGGTGAGGGAGGCGAACTCGGTCAAGCGTCAATCCGACCTGAATCTTTCGCAGACAATCCGCCAGGCCCGGCAAAATATCATCGACTTGTTCCAGACCTGGGAAAGCTCAAAGATCGAGCTTGAGGCATATCGTAAAGCCCTCGCTTCTGCCGAGGAGAATTATCGGGTCGTCATGGGCGAGTATCGGCTGAACCTCGTGACGATCCTCGATGTGCTGACCACCCTTACTTCGCTGCAGGGCGCAAGGGACGATTCCCAGCGGGCGGAGCTGCAGATGAAGCTTAACCGGATAAGCCTGGGCGTGGCCAGCAACGAGTTTTCCGGCGATAAGATCCGAATGCTTAAAACCTCGGCCGATCCGACAGGCCGATAGCTATCTTTAATTCGGGTGAGGAGTATTATAAATGAAAGCGGTTAAGCTTGTTGCAAAAAGAAGGCTTGAGGTTGCGGATGTGGACAAACCTGCCGCGGGCAGTGCCAATGCAGTTATCAAGGTTATCAACTGCGGGATATGCGGCTCAGACCTCCATTATTGGGAAGCTGGCGCCGGCATGGGGGGAGCTACGGATTTGATCATGGGGCACGAGTTCGGAGGGATTCTGGAAGACCCGGGCTCCAGGCGCGATCTCAAAAAAGGGGACAGGGTCACCGCGGTTCCGGCAAATCCGTGCGGCGAGTGCGGTCCGTGTAAAAATGGGCTTTTGAACCTCTGCGTCAATGTCGTGAAGAGGCCGCATCCGGGCCTGAACAGCCCCGGGGCTTACGCCGAATACATTGCTGTCCGGCCCGATATGGTGCGGAAGCTCGCGGATACGATAACCGATCTTTCCGCAAGCATGATAGAGCCGTCCGCCGTCGCTCTCCACGCGGTCGCGTGCGCAAGCGTTAAGCCGGGCTGCCGCAGCCTGGTGGTCGGCGCGGGGAGCATCGGGCTTCTGTGCGCGGCCTGGCTGCGGATCAGCGGCGCGTCCTATATCGCCATGACCGAAGTAAACGAAGAGAGGAGGGCGATAGCGCAAAAGCTCGGTGATCTGGACGAGGTCTTCGACGCACGGGACGAGAAGCTCAATTCGAAAATAAAGAAGGCTACCGCCGGCGGGGTCGACGTGGCCATAGACGCATCCGCCGCTGATGCGGGCATCAATTCAGCGCTCCTGCTCCTCAGGCCGAAGGGTACGCTCATACTCGCGGGCGTGAGCCTCGCGCCCCAGTCGATCATGACCCTCATCGCGCTTGCCAAGGAGATCACGATGAAACCGATATACGCGTATCTGCCCGACGAATTCGACGCTGCTCTTGATTTTATAGCGCGGGGGGTTCTCAAGCCAGAGAAGTTCGTGAGCAGAACCGTGGGCCTGGGTGAAGTTCAGGCCGCGTTTGAGGACCTGCATTCAGGAAAATCGAAAGACGTGAAGATCGTGGTGAGGCTGTAATGATGCGGCTTTTTACCGCGCCACGTCATTGATGAGCCTGCCGAGCTCCGTGTCGTGGGTCTGCACCGCTTTCTGGTTCGCCTCGTAGCTCCGCTGGACCTCGATCATGTCCACCATCTCGCGGATCATGTTTACGTTCGATTTTTCAATAAAGCCCGGGATCACTTTTAAATTGTCCGGCGGAAGGGGGGGGCCTGAGAATTCGGTATCGCGCCAGAGGGAGTCGCCCTCCTTCTTGAGTTCGCGTATATTTTCAAAGTCGGCGAGCTTCATTCTATCGAGCACGACCGGCTCGCTCCAGTCGTTGTTGGCCATGCTCGCCAGGTCGTTCGGGTCGATTGCCCGGTTCACGATGATCTCGCCCCGCTCGTTTACGATGAAATTGTTCTCCTGCACCCGGATAAGCCCGTTCTCGCCCATGACCGGATACCCGGTGTGGGTCATGAGGATTCCCTCATGGTTTATGGTAAAGCTCCCGTTCCGGGTGTAGCGCTCTCCCCGGTCGGTCCTGACCGTGAAAAACCCCCTTCCCTCGAGCGCCATGTCAAAGCTGTTTTCAGTGCGCTGGAGCGATCCCTGCTCGAACTCCGTGTACACCTCGTTCATCTCGACACCGGTGCCGAGCTTTCCCACGTACGGCATGGTGTCGTACGAGCCGGCAGGGGTGATGCCGAGGCCGTTGTCGCTTATCCTGCGTATGAGCATGTCCGGGAACGCCTTGAACACCGCGATGTCTTTTTTAAACCCGGTCTTGTCCACGTTGGCGAGGTTGTTCGCCACCACGTCAAGCCGCGCCTGCTGGGCGATCATGCCGCTCGCGCCCGTGTATATTCCCCGAAGCATAGATTTCCCCCTTGTGTATTGTTAATATCGGCAGGGGGAGAGAGGCAATGAAGATTTATTTTGATTAAAGCAGCGTTGCCGTGTTAAGATTAAGGAATATGCGGAGAATCCTCGTACCACCATTGCCGGTTTTGCAGGCAATTGGGGCCCAGCCGATGGCATTGGCTCAGCAGCGCGATTTTATTCGCCGGCCGGTATAACTATTGTTGGGACAGTTCTGTATGTTTCTGATTCCAATAATAATTGTATCCGAAAGATTGAATAGAAGTGCGCGTTAATTTCCTATTTGCAACAGGCGCAATTTTATTGCAACGCTGTAGAGACACCTCTGAAGGCGGGGATGCGCATCCCCGCCTTCAAGATTGAGCCCTTCTGTTGGACAGAGGGGCTCAAATTCTCCCCATCTTCACAACGCGCTCAAGCTATGGCATGATGCCTTCTAAAAGGAGGCATACATGGAAGAGAAAAGACAAAGACATGGGCATGAATCGCGCACCAGGGAATACTCTGGTGCGCGTGCCCTTGAAAACGTTTTCTTGTTTTCAAAAAAATATCGCTGCATTTGGATGTCCAAATGTACAAGCGACTGGTAATGTATTATTTCACCGGGACCGGTAACGCCCTTACCGTTGGAAGATGGCTTGCGAAACAGGCGCGGAGCCGCGGCATACCTTTCGAACTCATTCCTATCGACCGTTTCAACAAACCGGTCGCAGCGCCGGCGGGAAAGGATATACTCTTGGGGCTTCTCTACCCTACCCATGGATTCAGTCTTCCCTGGTACATGTTGAAATTCATGTTGGCCTTCCCTCGGGAACGCCGTCACCTGTTTTGTCTCAATACTTTCGGGGGCACCAAGATAGGAAGGGTCCACCTCCCCGGCCTTTCCGGCATCGCCCTTATCCTGCCCGCCCTGCTCTTTTTTTTAAAAGGCTTCCGCATAAGAGGGCTTGTTTCAATCAACCTTCCGTCCAACTGGATATCCCTGCACCCCGGACTGACTTCATCAGCGGTGGCCTCGCTTGCCGAGCATTGCCGAAAAAAAGCATACCGGTTTGCGGAAGCTCTCCTGCAAGGCCGCAGGAGCTACAGGGGACTGATATCCTTACCATTTGACCTGGCGGTATCGCCGATAGCCCTGGGTTACATGCTTGTGGGCCGATTCTGGCTGGCGAAAATGTATCTGGCAAATTCAGAGTGCAACGGGTGCGGCATCTGCCATAAACAGTGCCCGGTAAATGCCATAGTGATGAAAAGAAACCGTCCCTTCTGGACCTTCCGCTGCGAAAGCTGCATGCGCTGCATAAATATCTGTCCGGTGAAAGCCATACAGGTTTCGCACGTTTTCACTGCAGTTTCAGCCTTCTGCCTTTACGGACTTCTGTTCCCCCTGATCCTCTCCCTTGCATTGCATTACAACGAGAATCTGGCTTCTTTATTAGTTTCCGAATCGCAGTTCATAAGCATCTTGAGGGCGTGGTTCCTCACCGGCATCATGTTTCTCGCGTACCGGATGGTCCATGGACTCTCGAGGTTTCGTCCGATCAACTTCCTCTTCGCAGGGCTTTCGCTTACGAGGCTTCGGTTCTGGCGCCGCTACCTTGCACCCGGCGTCTCTGTTAAGGATTTTAAAATAAAAAAATAGAATACGAAATGCAAAAAAAATTTGCTGGAGCTATGATGCCTGAAAAGAAAGCAATAATGAAGATTTATTTTGATTAATACGCTACACACATGAGGGTCTGCTGGTTGTTGCAGCCGAATGGCGTACCGGTATCGATCCAATTAGCATCAGTACTCCCTATATCTCCGATCGTTCCTTGATAAGAGGAATTATCATTCCAATCGTTGCAATAATTAGCGCTGCGAAAACCATATTGGGTACTGCCTGACCACCAATTGTCTGATGCTCCTGTGGCGGTACTAAGATCATTAATGAGAATGGTTCCGATACCAACCCAAAGATCGTTCCATGTGTTCGATATCAAGGTTTCTACATTAGCGCTCGTAACTCCATAAACAGGAGCTACGTTATAATCTGATGGTACCAGCGCGCTTATATTGTATGTCGAGTCCGAGATAAAAGCTCGTACGGTAAGCCCATTCAGGAATGGGTGAGTGGGGGCTAGGCCGTAAACTAAATTATTGCAAAGGCTATTAGCCCCGCTTCTACCGCCGAGATTTCCTTGACGGATAGTCGGGTCGGGAAAAATATATATCTTTTTGTCCTGTGATACCGGCGATATGACAGAATCTAATGGTATACCGGCAACTTTGTCATACAGGTCGCCTCGGTAGCAGACCAGTGAGACCAGCGAGGTAACGAATATTAATATGATTAATATTATTTTTTTCATGTCCTTCCCGTATCGTTTTGCATTTATTGCGGAATGATCCTTTTAATTTAATACGCCACGCACATGAGAGTTGCCAGGCTACTGCATGTCAGAGGGCGCAATGGTGAAACATAGTATATCCAACTTGAATCAGTCGCGCCTGTAAGACCAGTTCTCCCGGAGTATCCACCACCGCCGTTATTCCAGTTATTACAATTATCACCATCACTTAAACCATCAGAGATGCTTCCCGACCACCACTCACCGCTCACGCCTGTTGCGGCTTGTAAATTGGTAAGGAGACGAGGATCCAAAGATGTGTTCCAGAGATCATTCCATGTGTTCGATATCAGGGTTTCAGTGTAGGGAACGGATATAATACCATATACTGGAGCAGTGGAGTAATCTGATGGAACTAGATCTCTGATATTATAGTATATCGGATCTGAAATAAAGGCATAGACGGTTAATCCATTCAAACTTGAGAAGGATGCTGCTGCACTCTGGCAAAGGCTGTTTGCTCCAGTTCTACCGTCAGTCTGACCGTTGCGCAAATCTCCAGTATGTTTAGTCGGATCGGCAAAAATATAAATCTTTTTCTCCGG
>Ga0154758_158_pt1 | contig 29258 bp, 25 predicted proteins | sample Rifle2008BG16ft_FD_105766 | JGI IMG/M metagenome (GOLD analysis project Ga0154758, IMG submission 105766) | Spirochaetes bacterium RBG_16_49_21
ATAACGAAAAGTCACAATAAGGAGAAAAGAATGATTAAAAAAACTGACGGCGATTCGCCCCTGGCACAATCTCAAGGACAAATTGTTCTCGAGAGATTGATGGGTTCACCAAAAAAATTTGTCCCGGCGATAGCGCTTATAATTTTAGCTTTCCTTGTGGGATGCGGTTCGTTTTTTTCAGTCGGGGCCGGGGTGGTGGGAGTTACTTTTAATTCCATTACCGGCAGTACTGCCGCGTTTTCCCAAGGCATGTATTTCAAGATCCCCATTATCACAGCGGTCATAAAATTTGACGTGAAAACCCAGAGAGAAGACATTCAGGCGGATTCGGCATCCAAGGACCTGCAAAAAGTCAAGGTCTTTGTCGCGATAAATTATCATCTGGATTACCTGAAAGTCAATGAGCTGTATGTAAAAGTGGGAAAGGATTTCAATGATAAAGTCATTCATCCCGCGGTAAATGAAAGCGTCAAAGCTTCCGTTGCTCAATTTCCTGTTGAAGAAATCATCGTCAAACGGGAAGATGTAAAAATGCTCATCGAAAAATCATTGAAAGACAGGCTCGCGATCTATAACATTATTCTTGAATCGGTAAACCTGGTTAATATCGCTTTTGATGACGAATTCAATAAGGTCGTCGAGCAAAAACAAATCGAAGAACAAAAAATAAAAACCGCTGAATACATCAAAAAACAGGCGGAGCAAAAAAAGCAGGCCACAATTCTTGAAGCCGAGGGCGAGGCCCGCAAACAGGAGCTGCTCAGGGCCACCATAAGCAAAGATACCGTGATGATGAAATGGATCGATAAGTGGGACGGCAAGCTGCCCACCTATATGGTGGGCGATAAGACCTTGATGACGATTCCCGGCGGCAAACAATAAACGTGGGCCGGGCCAATGGAGGGGGGATCGTGTACGCGCCCCCTCTCTACGCGCCCTTAAAATTAAAAAATCCCCAAAATGATCATTTGTACCAAATCGGGTACAACCTCCTTTACGGTAACTATAATACATTAATTACGCCATCAAGGATGATAATTTCGTAAATCTGTAATCACTCTATCCCCGCAATCCGCAGTGAAGCGACCCTTACTGCAAAGCCGGGATCAGAAATGTATCGGCGCGCCTTTTACACCTGTCCCTGAGGATATAGTGTCCCACGGACTGGTTTGCCAGTTGTCCTTGCGCCCATCCGGCATCATGAAAGGCGGAACCGCCAGATGCATTAGTCTCGCGAGGGAATTCACATACGGCTCGTACATGGCCCGAAGATCGGCGAGCCGCCTACCGGCATCGGGGCCTCCGTGCATATTCAGGCCAGCCTGCGCGAGGAGGGAGCGCAGCTTTTTAAACGCGGCGTCCGGAAGGCGGTCCTGTTCCGGCGTGCGGGGCGGAGCGTCGAATATGATCGCGAGGTCCACCGCCGCGTGACGCGAGACCGCGAACGTACGCTTGGCCTGGTGCAGGCACGCGCCCTTTGTTCCGGCGATCGAGAGCGCGCAGGTATCAAGGATCGCGGTAAGCGCCGCAAGCCAGGACTGGTTGTCATGCTGGGATCGGAAGTACGCCAGTACCGGGTACGAAAGGTGGCTTTCGAGGAGCTCGGCCGACCAGAGCTCCCATTCATGAAGAAGCTGCCGCAGCGCCTCCATGCCGTATCCGCCCGCGTGCCGTCGCAGCATCTCCGCGGCGGTGGGGGGCGAGCCCGCGCGCGCGTCCAGCAGTGAGATACTCACCTCGCGGTGCGAAAAGGACTGGTTAAGCGAGGGAAGATACCCGATAATGAGCGCCAGAAACGCAAATCCCATCCCCACCTCAAAGACCGCCAGAATCCTCGCTGCAGTGGAAGAAGGGGTCACGTCCCCCATTCCCAGGGTAAAGAAAGTGGTGCCGCTGAAATAGAGGGTGCGGACAAATTCCGGCGCGCCGAGCGGATCATGCAAGAGGGAAACGGCCCGAAACAAAAACGCGTATCCGGTGACGAGCCCCGCGGCCCAGATGCCGATGAGCGCCAGCAGGGAAAGGGGTCCGAAATAAGAGAGGAAGGCCTCCTGACGCCTGGCGGGAAGAGTTTTCGACACAACCCATGAATAGGAGAGCCATGTGTACCGATAGAAAAGGCGCGCAAGCCGTAATCGGCGCGTCACGCGCCGGGGGAACACGACCGTCTCAAATGCGTCCCATAACATTATGATGATAAGAACCAACCCGATTATGGCCCACACCACGCCCATGACTCATACCTGATTGAAGGTTATACAAAATTTCACCCGGAGTCAATTAATATATTATTGCTTCTGTCGGAAGTCCTCGGTCGTTTGAGTGGTAGGTAACCGGTTGGAGAGCAGGTCGGCGCAAACCCATATTTCCGCCTTGACAAAGGGCCTAGTCCGGACGATCCGTAAACCACTTCGTTCAATCATGGCTGCCGCTAACAAACATCATGACATTGACTGCTATGCACTATTAGGCGTTACGCGGGGATCTTCAATTCAGGAGATTAAATCCTCTTTTAGGAAGCTGTCCATGAAGACCCATCCTGACAGGGGCGGCAGCAATGAGGAACAGGCGCGGATCAATTACGCCTATGAAATTCTTTCCGACCCGACACGGCGGAGGCGCTACGACGAGGAGCGGACAACCGGGAGGGCGCCTGCTCCTGAAAAACCGCAACACCGGTCAAGGCACGCGGAAGATTGGGAAAAAAGCTTTCGTAAAAACAAGGTTAAAAAAAACATTAAAGACCGGGTCAGGGAAGAGGTAAAAAGAAGGTCTGAAGAAATCAGGTCCGGTTATGGTTCACGGGTTGACGCCCTATTCGCGGACGCCTGTAGGGCCTTCAAAAAAACACGGGGCAAATGCATTATTTCCGCATCCGCCGCGCTTATATTCTTGGCTGCCGGTTTTGTTTATCCGGCGCTGTGGGCCGGTGTTTTATTATCAGGATATGCCGCGGTCCGAAATTCCAGATATGACAACGGGGATGATGCCGTCTTTGTACTGCATCCGGAATGGAAATATTTTTTAAAAAAACAGGCCAAAAAGCAGGTAAAGCTTGAAGCTGACGCGCAGCGTTTCCATCTGGACAATATATCAGACTACGTGATTCATCTCATCTCGGCCGCGAGAAAACCGTCCGGGGCAAAGGATAGCGAAGGAATTATCCTGCGACGGTTACTGATACATTTTTTCCTGCTGGGCTATGCGCCGGTCAACCATGATGAAGATGCCCGCATGGTAACGTTGCGCGGCGGTGATGATACAATCGCGCTACGGTACCGGCACCGCCCCGGCGGCCCGGTCAATGCGGCATTTATAAGAAAATTATATGAATATATGAGCGCGAACAATATACGAGAAGGTTTTCTCTTTGCCGCGCCCGGTCTTTCAGGGAATGCGGCGGCATTCGCCGGTAACCATGCCATTGCCCATTATACAATCAGGGAAATGAATGCCTGGATCGGCCGGACGACGTTAAGTCATTATCCCGGCCCCCGGGGAGACATTATAGGGCACATCGATTCTCTCATGAAATTCATACGGCAGATTTGACAACGTGGTTGCAGGAGTATTCGAAGACGATTTCCGCGAAAGAGCATTATCCCAAAATCCCCGTGGCTTTCCCGGCCTTGTAAAGAACATCCATGGCATAATCGATGTCCCGCGCGTCGTGGGCCGCGGTGACCGTGGTGCGCAGGCGGGATGACCCCTCAGGAACCGCGCCGGCATTGGAAACGATCGGAAGAACGAAGACGTCATGCCTCTGTACCTCCCGCGTCAGCATCAGGGATCTTTCAATGCTCCCGCATATAATGGGGACGATGGCGGTCTCGGTATTGAGGGTATTGAAGCCCCGCTGCTTCAGCCCGGAGATGAACCGTGTTGAATTTTCATGGAGCTTTTCCACCCGCCACGGCTCCTCAATGATCAATTTAAACGCTTCACCCGCCGCCGCTGCCTGCGAGGGCGGCAGCGCTGCTGAATAAATATAGCCCCTGCAGAAATGCCGGAGAAAAAAAACAAGATCCTTCCGGCCGGCAATGTATCCGCCGGTAGCGGGAATGGTTTTGCTGAGGGTGCCCATCTTGATGTCGATCGCGCCGTCCATGCCGAAATGCTCTTCGATGCCCCTCCCTGTTTTGCCCAGCACGCCCACGGAGTGCGCCTCGTCGATCATGAGCCAGGCATTATATGCCCGGCATAATTCCGCGAGCCGGGGCAGATCCACGATGTCTCCTTCCATGCTGAATACGGCATCGGCAATTACCAGTTTTGTTGATCCGGCGGGGGCCTCGGCAAGGCGCTTTTCAAGGTGGTCCATGTCATTGTGGTCGAACCGTACCAACGCCGCCTTCGACAGCCTGCAGCCGTCCACGATGCTTGCGTGGTTGAGGGTATCGGAAAACACATAATCTCCCGCTCCGGTCAATGCCCCTATGACCGTGGAATTGGTAACATAGCCTGACGTAAAGGTAATGGCCGCCTCCGTGTTCTTGAATTCCGCTATGGTTTCCTCGAGCTCTTTATGAAGATACAGGGTGCCGGCCAGCAGCCTCGCGCCGTGAGTGCCGGTGCCGTACCGGTCGATGGCGGCCTTGGCCGCCTGGTTTATTCGGGGATGACCCAGGAGCCCCAGGTAGCTGTACGAAGCGAACATACCCATTTCCCTGCCGTTGATGATCACTTTAGAGCCGCCCTTCAATTCGGTAAGGGGCTGGTCGTAAAAATAGAGGTTGTTGTTCAAAAAGTATTCGATATAGGCACTCAGGGCGTTCAATTTATCGGATATGCCGTCTTTTGAATTTTTATTAATCATGTCAATTCCCCATAAAAGAATTTCTCGCCCGGCAGCCGCGCACGATGTGCGGCCCTGCCGCCATCCTCGCACGGTCAGTCGCTTTTATTAATCCACACCCGCTTATGCTTTTCCACCTGCGTCTTTATTTCAGATTGAAGCGCGGCGTCGTTCTCAAATTCATTCCGGTTGATCCCGATAACGTCGATCACCGTTCCTCCCCGCTTCTGAACGATCGCCTTCCATTCATCTATCGCGTCTTTTGCAAGTCCGCCCTGGTTGGTATAAAATAAAACCACCTTCTTCCCCGACAGATCGTTATTATTGATGAAGGTATAGATAAACGCGGTTGGATGCCAGAACCATATGGGCGAGCCAAGAAAAACAAGCCTGTACCGCGCGAGATCTGCGCTCCGCGGGTTGATGTCGACCTTATCGTTCCTTTCCGTATATGAAAGATAGGTATCTCCTGCGCCCGGCGGCGTTTCAAGACGGATATAGTCCGAACCCATCGCCTCTGATATACGGAGGCCGAGCGCGGCCGTATTCCCGGACCTGGAATGGACCACGACCACGGCGGTCGCGCCCGGCCTGGTGATCGACATATCCCCGGTAGTGAGCCTTTGGGCCGGCGCTGCGCATGAGGTGAAAAGCCAGCAAGCCATGAGGATATGTGCCGTCATATTTATTGATACCGATGATATAATTCTCACGATTCCACACCTCAGGGTAATTTAGGGGATTATAGTATTGATGTATTCTGCATATGCAGAATACATTGTCAAGGAAGATACATCCAACAGCCGGACGGATGCTGAAGGGACGTTTGTATAAACCTGGTCTTCCCAGCCGCCGAACATGACGTACGAAATGGCGCTGCGACGAAAAGCGCCCGCTGGGTGAGGCCGCCGTTTTTTGCATCAAACAATTTTTGGGTTGAAAAATACTCTCTGGGCGCCCCTGAATTCCCCTTCAGGGGCCGCACCCTGAAGCAGCTCCTGATGGAGAGTTGATAATCGCATAAGGGATATTGCACTCGATAATAATATCCCTTATAAAGTCAAACATAGGAGATTATGATATGAAACATTATTGCCGCGTTATCGTGCTTTCAATCATTATTATTTTTTCGGTATGGACGGCGTACGGTCAGGAGCCGCCAAAGTTCGCCGAGCTCGGGGATTTCAAGCTGGAAAGCGGCTCTGTTATAAAAGGCTGCAAGGTCGCCTACCGTGTTTTCGGCACCCTTAACGCTGACCGGTCGAATGTGGTCCTGGTTCCGACCTGGTTTGCCGGAACTTCCCGGGAATTGATTGATCTCGGAATCGTAGCTCCTTCCGGGATAATCGATACGACGAAGTATTATGCCGTAACCGTTGACGCAATAGGAAACGGCGTATCTTCGTCGCCTTCAAACAGCGCATCTCAGCCTGGCGCCTCATTCCCGTTTTTTACGAACCGCGACATTGTGAACGCCCAGTACCGGCTCCTGACCGGGATTTTACGCATTAAACATATTTTTGCCGTTGCCGGGCTTTCCATGGGAGGCATGCAGGTGTTTCAGTGGCTTGTGGCATATCCGAATTTTATGGATAAAGCGGTTTCCATAGCCGGCTCTCCCTGGTTGACCTCCTATGACCTTCTCGTGTGGAGCGCGGAGATACAGGTGATCAATGCTTCCCGGAAGTGTAAGGCCGGAAATGATGAAGCAATGAAGGCCGTTACTCCGATACATCTTATAAATGTCTGGTCGCCCCGGTATCGCGCAACAAACACCGCGGTAAAGGATTTTCAGGAATTTCTTGGCGGCATGGAAAAATCCTTATCAAAATATAACGCGACAGACTGGGTATGGCAGCTGAAGGCCATAATGGCGCAGGACATTAAAAAGGATTTTGGAGGATCCGCTCAAAAGGCGGCCACTGCCGTGAAGGCAAAGACATTGGTGATAACCTCAGGACAGGATTATGCCGTTTATTCCGGCCCGGCAAAGGAATTCGCTTCGCTTATAAAGGCCGATAGCGCCGAATTGGCCGGCGATTGCGGCCACCTTTCCTTTATCTGCGAGGCTGATAAAGTGAAGAAGCTGGTGAATGCCTTTTTTGCTAAATGAGAGTGAAGATGTAATCGTTCAAGTCAAGACGAGAGAGAGAAATGACCGCCGCAAAGAATACGATTTCATAAAAGCAGCTGAATGGCGTTTAGTGTATCGAGAAAAACTCTTTCATTTTCTCAAGCTGGTCCGACTTCACCTGCAACGTAGTGGGATCGCCGCCCGCTGAAAAACGGTACATGACGTTTGAGGCATTAAGTATCGCCATCTCGATTTCTGGAGTGAGCGTCACGGAGCAACCCCGCGGGGAAACCGATTTCTGTTTAGTACATATTTAAAAGATATTCCTTTGAATAATTGTATTTATTCCAGCAATTATTTCGTCAATTCTATTTGCGGAAAGGGTTCCGATTTTATGGATTAAATCGGACTTATTAACCGTTAAAATTTGAGATGAATTTACTACGCTTTTTTTAGGCAAATTCCCTTCACCCTTTCTTAACATCACGTTGCCTGGGGTCGTTGCTCTTTTTAAATTTGAAGTTAAAGCAATTACAATGGCTGTGTTGATATTGCTTATATTAAACGCGTCATTTTGAATAACCACGTGGGGATGTTTATATCCCGGTTCCGACCCTTGTGGCTCATCCAACTCAAGCCAAAAAATATCACCCTGACGAATTACCATTTTTCTTTAACAGTTTTTTTATATAATTTTTTAAAGCTTGATACAGTTTTATTTTCTTCATCAAGATTAATATCGACCAGGCTTTTATTGATCTTCTTTATAAGATCAATGCTTTCATCTTTTCTTATTAAATATTCAACAGCTTGTGAAAAAATTTGGCTTTTTGAAAAATGGTACTTATTTGCCATTTCTTTCACACGATGAAATAAATTTTTGTCAATTGAAATCGCTGTTTTAATAACGGGCATAAACCAACTCCTTTATGGTAATACCATTAGTATAACTATTACATGAGAATATGTCAAGAATTATTAGACTTGTTGTGAAACTCCCGTTTCGCGCTTGGGGAAGCCCCCTGCTGGGGGCTTTCTAAGGCCGGCTTTATTAAAACGTCCTGTTTTATGCCGGGCCGAAGCCTTTTTGCGCATCCGGTGCGGCTTCGGCATTCGAACATCGTGTTCAGCACATGCGAACCTCCTGTTCGCTCGGGCTCCGCCCCTTAACCCCGTTAAAAAATTAGCTATGCAACAAGTCTATTTTATTCGACCAATAGCCGGGGCATACAAAAAAATATTTCCTTGAAAAATATCTCCGGCCGTCTATGAATTGTTTTTACGCTCATAAATTGAAATTACATGAGGCAAAAGATGCTTTCGACCATGGATCTGCGAAAATCCTTTCTGGACTTTTTCCGGGAGCGGGGACACCGGATCGTTCCTTCGAGTCCGCTCATACCGAAAGACGACCCCACCCTGCTTTTCACCACCGCCGGCATGGTCCAGTTCAAGCCGATGTTCGCCGGCACGGTCGGGCTGGAGTACTCCAGGGCGGCGTCCGTGCAGAAGTGCCTGCGCACGAGCGACCTGGAGAACGTGGGCAAGACCAAAAGGCACCTGACCTTTTTTGAAATGCTGGGAAACTTTTCCTTCGGCGATTATTTCAAAAAAGAGGCGATCGAATTCGCCTGGGACTACTCCACCACGGTGATAAAATTCCCCAAGGAGCGGATATGGGTCTCCATATATCAGGATGACGACGAAGCCCATGACATCTGGAAAAACGGTATCGGCCTGCTGGAGAAAAAGATCGTACGCCTGGGAAAAGCCGATAATTTCTGGGGCCCTGCCGGAGACACGGGCGCGTGCGGGCCCTGTTCGGAGCTCTACATCGACCGCGGCGAGGCATACGGCTGCGGCAGGCCGGACTGCAAGCCGGGGTGCGCGTGCGAGCGCTTTCTCGAATACTGGAACCTGGTCTTCAACCAGTTCAACCAGGACGCAAGCGGCGCGCTTCTACCCCTGCCCAAGCCGGGCATAGACACCGGCATGGGGCTCGAACGGCTGGCCGCGCTCGCGCAGGGCGTGGATTCCGTATTCGAAACCGATGAATTCATCCGTATAATACGATACCTATGCGATACAGCAAAGGTCAAATACGAGGGTGACAACAAAGCAGCGGTGAATATCATAGCCGAGCACGCCCGGGCCATCATCTTCGCCCTGTCTGACGGCGCATATCCCTCAAATGAGGGCCGCGGGTACGTGCTGCGGCGCATACTGAGGCGCGCCATGCGCTTCAGCCGCCAGCTCGGCATCACCGAGCCCTTCATTCATACGGTGGTTGACGAAATCGTATCCATCATGGGGGACTTTTATCCTGAGATAAAGGAATCTTCCGAAAACGTGAAAACAGTCATCGAGTCTGAGGAGCGAAGATTCCTGGACACCCTTGAAAACGGCATGGACCGGCTCGAGGAGATCATGAAGGGACTGGCTTCCAAAAAGAAAAAAACGATATCCGGCGCCGATGCCTTTGTTTTATACGATACCTTCGGGTTCCCGCTGGAGATGACGGCCGAGATGGCCATGGAGCGCGGTCTCAAGGTTGACGTTAACGGTTATGAGCGGGAAATGGAAAAGCAGCGGGAGCGGGGCAAGCAGAGCTGGAAGGCCGCGTCCGGCAGCCTGGAGGAGGCATTGGAGGAGATCGGAAAAAAATCCATCGAAACCATATTCAGGGGTTATGAGGAAGAAGCCTGCGATTCAGCGGTCGAGCTTTTGCATAACGGCTCGTCGGCGGTCGAAAAACTGTCGCAGGGCGAAAAGGGTCTTTTAGTCTTAAATAAAACTCCGTTTTATGGCGAATCCGGCGGCCAGGTGGGAGATACGGGCACCATAACCGGCCCGGGCGGTTCGTCATTCATGGTCGAGGACACGAAAAAAGCGGGTAACACGATAATTCACCTGGGCGGGGTTGTGAAGGGGGAATTCAAGAAAGGCGACCCGGTCAGAGCGGCAATTGACGTGGTAAACAGGAATCTTATCAGGGCCAACCACACGGTCACCCATCTGCTCCACGCCACGCTCAGGAAGGTGCTGGGGAGCCATGTAAAGCAGGCGGGATCGCTGGTGGCGCCCGACAGGCTGCGCTTCGACTTTTCCCACTTCAAGGCATTATCCGGCGAGGAGATAGCGGCAGTCGAGTCCATAGTAAACGAAAAAGTATGGGAAAATATTCCGGTAAAAACCGACGTCATGTCGTATCAAGATGCGCTTAAAACCGGGGCCATGGCGGTGTTTGACGAAAAATACGGGGACACGGTCCGGGTCGTTTCGGTCGTTGGTTTCAGCAAGGAGCTCTGCGGCGGCACGCACACGGCAAGCACCGGGCAGATCGGCCTGTTTAAGATTCTGCGCGAGGCGTCGCCGGGAGCAGGCATGCGCCGGATCGAGGCGGTCACGCTCAAGGGGGTTCTTGACCGCTACAACGCCTACGATGAGATCATCTCTGAGCTTGAGAAGATGACGAACGCAGCCGAATCCGCCATGGTGAAGCGGATCGACGACATACTGAAGCGCAATCGCACGCTGGAAAAGGAGATCGAGAAGCTCAAAAAAAGCACGCTCTCTTCCGGTCTCGATTCCGTCATGTCGGGAGCAACCGAGATAAAAGGAATAAAAGTCGTTTCACATATTTTCGGCGGATTGAGCGCGGAGGAGCTGCGCGGGCTCTCCGACTCCATCCGGTCAAAGGAACTGAGCGCCGCAGTGCTGTTCGGCTCCGACAACGGCGATACCGCCCTGCTCCTTTTTGCGGCGACGAAGAACGCGGTGGCCGGGGGAGTGGACTGCGGCAGGATCATCAGCGAGGCTGCCAAGCATATCGGCGGCGGAGGCGGAGGCCGCAAGGATATGGCGCAGGCCGGAGGAAAATCGCCGGCGGGATTGGCGAAGGCCATTGAGCGGGCGGTAGCGATGACAAAAGAGATGATTGAAAAATAGAACGATTTCGCCTTCTTATTTTCAGAGACATAATGCATTAAAACTATTGACACGGGACGTTCTCAAAACTATCCTTACGCATCGCTGGAGCTTGCGAATGAATAATTATGACCGCTACGCGACATATCTGGTCAGATCCGTGGGCCATATATTCAGGTATTTCCTCGACGACACGACGGTTGAGGAGGTATTTGAAACACAGGCCAGGGACGCGGACCCCCGGGTGGCGGTCGAGATAAGCGGAACCCTTGCCGGAGAGATCCTCATCAATCTGCCGAAGAAAACCCTTGACCGGATCACCATGAAATTCATCAATTCCGAGGACGTAAAAATCATCCGGAAGTGCCACGGCGACGTGGCCGGAGAGCTCGCCAACCTTATTACCGGAACCTTCGCGAACCAGATGCAGTATGCACGGCATGACCTGCGGCTCAATGCCCCGGAATTCAATGACGATCCCATCGCCATGAAAACCCTGTATGAAAACATAAACCTCTCGTTCAATTCCAAGTACGGCGGATTCGACATCGATTTCTATTATAAGGAAAAGGGTTAAAAATCGTAACTATTCAGCTATTTTATAATTTCTCGCAAAGCCGCTAAGACGCAAGGAAAGAAGGAAGACTGAACTATAATTTATATCTTTGCGACTTTGCGTCTTTGCGAGAGCCTCTTTATAAGGCTATCTCATCATGTTGTGCGATATTCCTATGGCTACCATTGATATCATACTCATTCTTATATATTTCATCCTGAGCATCGCGATAGCGCTGGCGCTCACCAGGCGCGCGAGCGGCAGCAGGGAAGATTTTTTCCTGTCCGGAAGAAGGCTTCCCTGGTGGCTGGCAGGCACCGCAATGGTGGCCACCACCTTTGCCGCCGATACCCCGCTCGCGGTAACGGAGATGGTGGTTAAAAACGGAATCGCGGGAAACTGGCTCTGGTGGAACATGGTCGCCGGCAGCGTGCTCACGGTCTTCTTTTTCGCCAAGCTGTGGCGCAGGGCGGATGTGCTTACCGACGTCGAGTTTATCGAGCTCCGCTATTCCGGAAAGCCGGCCGCCTTTCTGCGCGCCTTCAAGGCCGTGTACCTGGGCGTGTTCATGAACGTCATCATCATGGGATGGGTGAACCTGGCGATGGCTTCAATCCTTAAAATCATATTCGGCATTGACGACAATAGCGTCCTCTGGTATATCATCGGATCAATGTTGATAGTAGGCATCTATTCCGCGGTCTCGGGCTTATGGGGCATTGCCTTCACCGATATGTTCCAGTTCATCATTGCCATGGCGGGCTGTATAGTGCTCGCCGTGGTGATCGCGGGCCTTCCTGAAATCGGCGGCATATCGGGCCTCATGGCATCGCTCCCTGGTCATGTGTTTAACTTTTTCCCCTCTGTCTCATTTACGCCGGCGATGGCCGGAGCGGGAGTGATGGCTCTGCCGGCATCCGCCTTTATCGCGCATATCGCCGTTCAGTGGTGGTCGTCCTGGTATCCGGGCAACGAGCCGGGAGGCGGCGGATACGTGGCCCAGCGGATGATGTCTTCAAGGGACGAGCGGCATTCCCTGCTTGCCACGCTCTGGTTCGCCGTCGCCCACTATGCGCTCCGGCCGTGGCCCTGGATAATCGTCGCGTTAGCGTCTCTTGTTCTCTACCCGAATATCCGGTACGCGCGCGAGGGATACATTCTGGCGATGCGGGACCACCTTCCGCCGGGGCTGCTCGGCTTTCTGGTTGCCTCCTTCCTTGCCGCGTACATGTCCACCATAGCAACCCATCTGAACTGGGGAAGCTCCTATCTCATCAATGATCTGTACCGGCGCTTCATTAAAAGAGACGCCGGCGAAAAGCACTATGTCCTTGCCTCCCGCGCGGCCACCCTCGTCCTGGTTGTCCTCTCAAGCATCCTCATGAAGGTCATGACGAGCATAACCGGAGCATGGGAGTTTATCATCGAGTGCGGAGCCGGGCTCGGACTGGTTCTGATCCTGCGCTGGTACTGGTGGCGGATCAACGCCTGGTCGGAGATCGCCGCCATGATCGCGCCGATCCTCGCGTACGGCATACCGGCGGCGGCAGCCTATATCAGAAACCCCGGGGCCGGATATTCCCCCTTCATGCCCTTTCCCGAGAGCCTTTTTTTCATAGCCGGGGTCACCACCATAGCATGGCTGGCCGTCACCTATATCACCAAGCCGGTGGCCAGGGAAAAACTGATCGATTTTTACAACCGGGTGAGGCCGGGAGGCCCCGGATGGAGGAAGATCGGGAAAGAATCCAAAGAAGGCGAAGCCGGTGCGGAGCCGCTCTCCCGGCTCTTGATAAACTGGCTCCTGGGTATTATGCTTGTGTATGCATCTCTCTTTTCCATCGGGAAGCTCATCTTCCAATACTATCTTCAAGGCTGTGCCCTGGCGGCCGCGGCTATTCTGCTTTTTATTGTTTTGGCTATACGGCTGAGAAATGGGAAGGGCTGATCATGTCAAAATCCAGGGAAGACCTGAAGGCCATATACACAGCAGCCATTTCCGCGGTTAATCCGGCTGCGGCAGTCGAATCCCATGTTAAACGGCGGGGCGATATGCTTCTGCTATATAACCGGGGGCGGCTCTTCAAGGAATTCAACCTGAAAGAATTCGACCGGATCATCGTGGTGGGGGCGGGCAAGGCAACAGCCCCTATGGCAAAGGCGGTTGAGGGAATTCTCGGAGACCGGATCGCCGGAGGATGCATATGCGTCAAGCAAGGGTATGCCGATGCCGTGTCAAAAATCCGGATCATCGAGGCATCGCATCCGGTTCCGGACGGCCGGGGAATGGCCGGAGCAGAACAGATCCTGGATATCCTCAGGGCGGCGGGCAGGCATGACCTCGTCATATCCCTGATCTCAGGCGGCGGGTCTGCGCTCCTGCCCCTTCCTCCGGCGTCGATATCCCTGGATGAAAAGCGCGCAGCAACCGAATTATTGCTGAAAAGCGGAGCGGGGATTCATGAAGTAAATACGGTCCGAAAGCACCTTTCCCGGATCAAGGGGGGCAATCTGGCAAAGGCCGCGGCGGATGCGGTTGTGCTGAATTTGGCTGTCTCGGACGTGGTCGGAGACGATATGGGCGTCATAGCTTCCGGGCCTTTTTCGCCTGACCGCTCAACATTCCGGGATGCGCTTCAGGTTCTTGACCGGTACCGCCTGACCGAAAAGGTGCCGGCGGCGGTGTCCGAATACCTCAGGGCCGGGGCGCGGGGGGATATAGAAGAAAATCCGGGCGCGGACAGCCCGGTATTCAGAAAGATTGTCAGCCTGATTGTCGCCTCCAACATCATCGCCCTCGAAGCGGCCAAGGCCGAAGCGGTGCGGAGGGGTTACAACAGCATCATCCTCTCCTCCCTGGTCGTGGGCGATACCCGTGACGCGGCGCTCTGGCACTCCGGGATCGCGCGCGAAGCCGTATCTTCGTCAAATCCGCTTCCTCCTCCTGCCTGCATTATCAGCGGGGGGGAAACAACGGTCGCCGTAACCGGCGACGGGCTCGGCGGCAGGAACATGGAATTTGCACTCCATGCCGCCGGACAGATCGACGGGCTTGAGAGCGTCACCATGGCGAGCATCGGAACGGACGGAACGGACGGGCCTACCGATGCCGCGGGAGCGGTAGTGGATGGGTTGACCCTGTTTCGGGCTAAAGAAAAAGGGATGGATTTCCGAATATATAGTAAACGAAATGATTCATATCATTTTCACAAAGAGCTGGGAAATCTCATAGTAACCGGACCGACGAACACGAACGTCATGGATCTCAGGATTATTCTCATAGAGTGACATAATATGCAGATACTCATGCACTCCCGCTCAATCATGATCGCACCCTATGGAGCAAATTAATCATAGGGATAAAAAAAATAGTTGATTATTTATAATTTATAAATTAGTATATCACTGCGTATAATATATATTCCCCCGCCGCCTTCGGCGGCGGGGGAATATATATTGCGGTATATTATTTATGTATATCTATACTAAGCATGGTGAACCGGTACGAAAAATCATGTATGTGAGGAGAATCAATATGACAATGAAAAAGATTTTCAAGGTTGCCTCGATCTTCTTTGTTTTAAGCTTTTTTATGTTTTCTTTCGTTCAGGCGCAGGAGAAAGGCGCACAAGCTGAAAAAAAAGATGAAGAGATAAAAAAAATGCCCGACGGCTCTTACCGGGCAAAGGGTTACGACGAAGCTACGAGGCCTGACGACAACTATCTGGCGAAGTTTCACGCCATAGATGTCGTAAGTAAATTAATGAGACAAAACCTCGATGAGATTTATCTTATTAAAGTTATTGTGTCCAATTTTCCTGATAAGGGATGGAGCGCGGACTATGACAAGTTGTACAACGGATACAAGGAAGGGATGGAATTATACTTTAAAAGGAATATAATTTATTCCCGGTCAAAGCTTGAAAAAAATCAGTCGGATATACGCGAGCTTTTCAAAAAGATCATCGATGAATACCGGAAGCAAGCGGAAGCCGTGTTAAACGAATGCGCAGGTAAAGTACTCCTGCTCCATCTGGACGTCAGTTCCCGGATCGACCCCAACAGATTCGACGCCCTTTATACAAACCAGCTCCGGCTGAGGGTCGCCTACGGCCAGCTCGATGATGCCGAGTCGTCCGTTTATGAAAAATATTTTATCGGCTCGATATACCATCTGCGGATGGCACGGGCGTACGGCATAAGCATTCTGGAGGACCTCTCGGCAACTCCCCAGGAAAGAGAATCGGTCCAAAACAAGTACAAGGTCATCAAAGCGGACAATTTGAACAGGATATATGCTGAACAGGCAGTAAAAAAAGAAGAGAAAAAATAACGTCAATAACGCCGATAAAAAAGGGGGGCGCAATCCCCCATTTTTATCGGCACTTGTCATACTTAATGAGGCGAGAACACTCCTTTTATCCATACGCCTTTTGACCCCCCTCGCCTTCAGGTAAGGGGCTCCTTCAACCCGGAATTTAATTCACACCAACCCTTCTTTGCGAGACATATTTTGTTTGCAGCCCCGCTGCTTCATGATTACTTTGGTACATAATGCGAATCATCGATGTAATAAAATATCTGGGCATTGAAACGTATTATAGCGCGGTTGATCGGCTTCAGGAGCGGAGAGTCCTGGTCCCCCTCTGCATCATTTTGTTGCTGTTTAATCCGGAGCGGTATCCCAAAAAAGAATTCCCGGTGTTCAGGGTCGTTCTTGAACCGGGCCATGGAGGCGTCGGGAAACATCCCCTGTCTCTCCATGGAGACCGGTTTGACGCGATATCCGGAGAATATCTCGACTACTTTAAAGAGGGAGCATCCCGGGGTGATTTGCATGAGGCCGCCATCGTTTATGCAATCGCGCACAAGACAAAAAAGTATTTACAATTCCTGGCTCCCGGAGTTGATAATAGCAGATTTTTCAAGTTGCTGAAAAAATATTCCGGGGACATGCCGAGAAGAATCAATATCGTAACATACATGAGCAGGAAAAAATCGATTACCGATCGGGACGCCCGCGAGCTCCCGGATCCGAACGCGCCGTACCGGCTGTTTGATTATCCCGATCAGGAAGACACGATGCAGCCGGGAAGATTATCACGGATAAACGCGGTCAGGCCCCATCTGGTTGTATCGCTCCATCTGGCGAAGAACGCGCCGAGGGATTTTGAGGGGATGAATCCGGTCATAGTGCCTTCCTTCGAAATCCTGCATAAAGGCTTATCATATCTGAAAGGGGAAATATCGGGAAAAAGTTTTTATTATAATACGTCCCATCTTGAGTGGTTCGTGGAATCGGAAACGAGATCCGACTTTGACTGGTTCCTGAGCGACACCTCATTATACTTCACCGGATATCCATTGAAGAAAAGCAGCGAACCGGCCCGCGGAGACTTTAAGGGATATCGATACAATATGATTCAGTGGGCATACGCCGACGCACCCGGCTGGCGGTATCCGGCACAATACCATATGCCGGGAACCAGATATTCCGCATCAATCAGGGACTTCGAGCCGGAGGGAAAATTCTGGGTCCGGGAGCGATCCCCGTATGAGCGGTATCGGAGGGACGGGGGCAATGAGGGATTCGGCGGGGATAATGCGTATGCCTCGTACGAGATCGTGCGCTATATCCTCTACTCCCTCCATGTCCACAACGACGATCATCGGTTGCAAAAGCCGGGCAAAAGCTATATATCGACCTGGATAATGCCCCTCCATGTCAACGCCATCTGCGCCTTTATTGAGCTTGGTTATTTGAACAGACCCCGGGATAGATTCATACTCACCCATAAACAGGAGGAAATAGCGGAGGGAATCGCCGTGGGCATCTATTCCCTGCTCGCCGGGTTGGCGCCGCAGGATACGAAATTCAAATATCTTCCAAGGGGAAAAAAGCTGGAGCTTGATAAATATCAGATCGAAGGCGATAAAACGTACTTTGACGCGGTTTCCGATGATTAATAAAACGATTATCACAATTCTTTTTTCCGTGGCATGCTTTGCCGCGCCGGATGAAATTAATGAAAGTTTCATCAAGGCGGCAAAATCCGTAAAACACTCCGTAGTGAGCATAACGATATATGAGCGAAAAACCGATGGCGCAGGCCCGAATTTCAGCAAAGTGGCATACGGGTCGGGAACCATCATAGACGACGGATACATCGTCACGAATTATCATGTTGTCATGAAGGGCGATTATTACCAGGTGCTTCAAAACAACGTGCTCCTTGAGCTCATGAAGTTCAGCAGCGGCTCCTACTATCTGGCCGATCCCAAGACCGACATCGCCCTGATGAAGGTCAAAAACGCGGACCGGCTGCCGCTCGAGCCCGTTCTGTTTGAGGATTCCAATAAGCTCTCGGAAGGCGAGTGGGTTCTCGCGATCGGAAATCCCTACGGCCTGAGCCAGACCATCACCAGCGGAATCGTATCCTCCAAGGGAAGGGACAATATAGGATTTACGGACATAGAAGATTTTATCCAGAGCGACGTGCCGATAAATCCCGGCAATTCGGGAGGACCGCTTATAAATCTCCACGGGAGGCTGGTGGGAATAAATACCGCTATCCGCTCCGAATCAGGAGGATTCCAGGGCATCAGCTTTTCAATACCGTCGAATATGGTAAAGCAGGTATGCCGCGAGCTCATGGCGCACGGCAGGGTCAGGCGGGGATGGATTGGATTTCTGGCAAAGGAGCAATGGGAACGCTCCCCGCATGAGGGATATTATCTGAAAATCATCTCGGTGATTAAAAATTCCCCTGCCGAATCGGCGGGCTTAAGAAGCGGCGACATAATCCGTGAAGTGGACGGCGAAAAAATAACGACCCTGGGCAGCCTTATTAAATCAGTGGGGAACAAGCCCGTTGGATCAAAGATAGAAATCTCGGTCTCCCGGGAGGGGCGGTTTGAAAATGTCCGTCTCGTTTTACGCGAGAGGATGGTGTACAAGAAAATAAGAATGAGCATGAATAAGCTCTTCAGCCTCTACGGCATCGAGATAGACGAAAATGCCGAAACCGGCGATGTTGTCATATCATATCTGTCGCCGAAAAGCATAGCGTATAATTTGAAAAAGGGCGACGTCATCATGTCAATTAATGACACCGGCCTATCCTCGCTCGATTCGTTTGTGCGCGCGTTCTCCAAACATAAATACCGGATTACGAAGATGAGGGTGAACAGGGACTCCCGGGTTCTGGATATTAATGTTGCTGAAAATTAAACGAGGAATCCGTTGAAAAACATAGCCTTATTTCTCATGATACTCTTTGCGTTTGCCGCATCCCGGTCAGCCGAACCGGAAAAAAACAGACTGCAGCTCGATGAAAAATTTTTTTCAGAGCTGTACCGGACGCCTCCGGTTTTAAGGGATTCGTTTCTCGAGCACAGGCTGAATTCAATAGTATCCGGCAGGGGGATCATTAAATCGATCGACGCGTATGGCCGATTGAAAAAAAATTATCGCCTTGTTCTCATCGACGAGAAGGCTTCCCGCTCGAATTGTATCATCACCTATCATCTGTATCTGGCTGATAAAGATACGGTTTCGATATTGAAAAAAGACGAGCTTTTTGAATTCACCGGACAGCTGATAGCCTACACCCCGCTCAATTCAAAACGGGACGCCTATATACTAGATGTTATTTTAGAAAAGGGCATTATGATTCTGGAATAGCCGGCATCAGTATTTTTTCGCCAGTTTTTCTTTCAATAGTTTTTTTCCTCTTTTAATTCTGCGTTTCGCTCTCTGCCTCTTTATGCGGGCATTGTATTGCTTTCCCACTGCCGCCACCTCCAATTCTTTTAAATTAAATTATTTTTCGGTCATTCTTTGTCAACTTAAAAAAGCTGAATCAGGATACGCTCCAAAGGATGCTCGGCCCCCTAAATCCCCCTCCGGGGGGGTTGGGGGGCATGAGAGAATGTTATTTTTTTTCATATTTGAAATATGGTTGCATTTTTTGGGAAAAAAATATATGTTATATATGTTTCCCTGTTTTATGTCTTTTATCTCCCCGGAGGTTCCGTATGAAGCTCAGCAACGAAGCCAAGGTCGGCCTGATGATAACGATAGGATTCACCATCTTCATCATTCTCGTGGGCATGCTTGCCAAGATCAATATAGCCCGCACCGGATACACCCTCCGCGTGTATTTCGGCTTCCTGAACGACCTCCGGCAGGGAGCGCCGGTCAAAATCGGCGGCGGGATAAAAATCGGGTATGTGAGCGCCATCAGCCAGTCGGGTGAAAAAACCGAGGTGACCCTCTGGGTCGAAAATAAATACAAGCTGATACAAAGCTCGAAGTTCGCCATATTTACCTCCGGGCTGATCGGAGAAAAATATGTCAATATCTTCATCCCCCCCTCGGCCGGCGCTGAAGAGTTTTTTAAAGACGGGGACAAAATCAACGGATTGGACCCCGCAAGCTTTGACCAGATGATGATGACCTTTCAATCTTTCATGCAGAACGAGAGCGGCGGCCAGGTGCTGGCGGAAATATTCCAGAATTCCAAAAAATTCGTGATGAACCTGAACAAGATCACGGATGATAACCGGCATGATATCCGGCAAACGATCATGTCCGCCAAAGACATGGTCGCGAATTTAAACTTTCAATCAAAGATCATGATGGGCCACGTAAACACCCTGTCGAAGAACCTTTCCGATCTTTCGGAAAAAAACAAGGACGATATCTCAATCACCCTGCGGAACCTCTCCGAGATATCCACCAATCTGAACAAGATCACGTTCAGAATTGAAAAGGGACGGGGCACCCTCGGGAGGCTCCTGAACGAGGAGGACATTTACAACAATTTAAAGGACGCCTCTCTGGCGGCAAAGGATTTGTTCCGCGAGCTCAAGCAGGACCCCTCAAAACTCCTGTTCAGATCCCAGAACTGAATTAATGGCCCGGCAGAAAAAGCTTTACATCTGCACGTCGTGCGGAACGGATTTCCCCAAATGGCAGGGCAAATGCTCCGTGTGCAACGAGTGGAACACGATTGTGGAGGCTCAAGCCCCCCCGGCTCCCGCGCATGCGGCTCCCGCCGACGTAATCCCTTTGGCCGCGGTAGAGTACGGCACGGCACCGAGGATCCAGACCGGGATCGGCGAATTCAATCTCGTGTGCGGCGGAGGGATCGTTCCGGGATCCGTTATCCTGATCGGGGGAGAGCCGGGAATCGGGAAATCGACCCTGGCTCTGCAGATAGCGGGGTTCTTCAACGCGCTCTACATATCCGGCGAGGAATCCCCCTTACAGCTCAGGCTCCGCGCGGAGCGGCTCGGCTGCAATGTCGGAAACATACATATATCAACAACCACCAATGTCGATCAGATAATAAGCCTGGCTGAATCCGGAAAGCCGGAGTGCCTAATAATCGATTCCATACAGATGCTCTATTCGTCCTCCATCCCGGGCCTCAAGGGTTCGGTGAGCCAGATACGGGAGTCGGCGTCGAGGCTTGCGGAGGCGGCCAAAAGGCTTACGGCCGTTCTGATTCTGATCGGCCATATCACCAAGGACGGCTCGATAGCCGGCCCGAAGCTTCTGGAGCATCTGGTGGACACCGTGCTCTATTTCGAGGGGAATTTTTCCCGGGATTTCCGGATACTGCGCGCCTTCAAAAACCGGTACGGATCGGTCAACGAGATCGGGCTTTTTAAAATGGAGGAACGGGGACTGATCGAGGTGACCGACAAGAACAAGATCTTTTTAAGCCCCTACCTCTCATCGGCGCCCGGGAACGCGGTCTCGGCAGCCGTTGAGGGGAGCAGGATCATCCTCTTCGAGGTTCAGTCGCTCGTGACCTTCTCGACATTCCCCAACCCCCGGCGCATGGCCGACGGGTTCGATCTGAACCGCCTGATTCTGATCATCGCGGTTCTGGAAAAACACGCGGGCATGAAGCTGAATTCTTCCGACGTCTTCATCAATGTCTCCGGAGGATTCCAGATCAACGACACCGCGGCGGATCTTGCGGTCGCGGTGTCCATTGCATCAAGCCTGAAGAACCGGGCGGTGCGGCAGGGATTCGGATTTCTGGGAGAGATATCGCTTTCCGGCGAGGTCCGGCCCGTGTCGCTCTGCGGCAGGCGGATACAGGAATTCAAGCATTCGGGATTCACCACGCTCATCCTTCCCGAGGCTGAATTGCCTGAAGCAAAGGCCGCGGGCTTCGACGGAGAGGTCATCGGCATACATGCCGTTCAGGACGCGCTCGATAGGCTCTTCTGATTCAACTCCTGATCCGGGGGATGGGTGTACGTATGGAAAAAAAACCTATCATCATAGCGCACCGGGGTGCGAGCGGGTACCTGCCGGAGCATACCATCGCGTGTAAGGCCATGGCGTATGCCATGGGGCCGGATTTCATCGAGCAGGACGTTGTTCTTACCCGAGACGGCAGGCCCATCGTCGTCCATGACCGGTTCCTGGATACCGTGAGCAATGTCGCCAGGCTTTTCCCCGCAAGGAAGAGAGAGGACGGCCGCTACTATGCCGTTGATTTCACCCTGAAAGAGATAAAGGGTCTCGGCGTGCATGAGCGCGTGGACCGGGCGACCGGAAGGGCCGTATATCCGGACCGGTTTCCTGAAAACGCCGCAACCCGGTTCGAGATCCCCACCCTTGAAGAGGAGATCGAACTGATACAGGGGTTGAACAAGAGCACGGGAAAAGATATCGGTATTTACACGGAGCTCAAGGCTCCGGCGTTTCATGCCCGGGAAGGCAAGCATATTGAAGAAACGGTGCTGGATGTTTTAAGCCGGTACGGGTACTCAGGTAAAGACTCCAACTGCTACATCCAGTGCTTTGAGCCGGCGAGCATCGTGTTCATGCGTGAAAAACTGAAAAGCGGCTTGAAGATGATACAGCTCATCGGCGACAATTCCTGGGAGGATACGCCCGGCGTAGACTATAACCGGATGTTAACGCCGGAGGGGCTTGATGAGGTGGCCCGGTATGCGGACGGAATCGGGCCGTGGATGAATCAGATTGCGGCGGATCAAAAGGGAAAGGAGCCGCAGATGACCAGGCTGGTGGAATGGGCGCACGAGCGGAGCCTGTGCGTTCATCCCTACACCTTCAGATACGATTCGATCCCCTCGTATGGGAAAAGCTTTGACGATCTGCTCGATATTTTTTTCGAAAAAGCCGGCGTGGACGGAATCTTCACCGATTTCCCGGATAAGGCTGTCGCTTTTCTTCAAAAAGCGGGGTATCGGTGAGTGTCGATTCAATCGCCGCCCGGATGTCCCTTTTTTCCCGATCAAGCCGGCCGGCGCCGTACCTGAGAGAAAAACCGTTGCTCCCCGGGGAATATTCAGACGCGGAATAAAAAAATACCGGACCCGGGTACGCCCTCAGATACTCGGCATGAATACTGAGAAAGGAATTCAGGATTCTTCCCACACATCCGCCGCTCTCCCCACCGACGCGATAGGTATCAGCCAAAAGTTCGAGGAGCCATCGAACCGAACCGGGATCGATCATGGCAATCGTATAATAGTACCAGTCGTCGACGTGCGCGATGATGAGCCTTTTTTGCTCTTCATTTAATAGAGAGTGCGCGGGGCAGAGAAATGAAGCGCAGATCTTTTCGCCGAAAAACGAATCATTCCGGACCGAATTCCCTCCATACCGGGGATGCAGCAGGCAGCCGGGCCTTCCTTCGAATATGAACCCCTGATGCGGGCACACATACGAGGCGATGTCCCGCACAGCGGAACCCTCGGCCGCATCAGCATCGATGCCGCGGCCCCGGTAATCCCGAGACCGTTCCCGGCCGAGGGAAAGGAACCGAGACAGACTTTCCCGTGACAATTCCTTGAAGTTGAAAAGGCCGCAGCACGCGCAACACCCTTTTTTTTCATCCGGCTGGCATAGGATTACTGTTTCTGGAGATTCCATAAATCAATGCATCAGACATTCATGTCGTAAATAAGCTTGATCCCCTTCATCGACAACAGGGGATCAACGATATTCTTGTAAGAGAGGTGCTCCGCTATGATAGAAGCGTATCCTCCGGTGAGAATGATCCTGAATTCCCTGCCGTATTCCTCCTCGATCCTCCTGATGATCCCTTCGGCGAGCGCCAGCCACCCGTAGAAAAATCCGGACTTGAGGGCGTTGATCGTGTCCCGCGCGACGAGCCGGTCCGGTTTCTCAAACGGGACTTCCGGAAGCAGGGAGGCCCGCTGTGAAAGGGATTTTATGGCCGTATCAATGCCGGGCGCGATTATGCCGCCGTCGAACAGGCCCTGTTCCAGAAGCACGCAGAAGGTCACTGCCGTGCCGATATCGACGATAATATCCCCGCCTCCGTACTCGTAAAAAGCCGCTGCAGCGTTTACGATGCGGTCGGTACCGAGCTCGCGGGGATCGGTGTAACCGATGGTGACGTTGAGCCTGCTCTCGCCGGTAATCTCGTAAGCGCGCTTCCCGAAGGTCTTCTCGGCCATTTCATGATACGTCCGGTTGAGCTCCGGAACCACGCTTGAAAACACGATCCCGCCCACTCGCGCCGTCCTCTCCGCGGTTTTGGACTGCGGCAGGCAGTCGAAAACCTGTCTGGTCAGGCAATCAGGATCGCTGTCCTTAATCGTGGGGAACCGCCACGTGAACTCCGGGACAATCGTCCCCTCGGCGTAGAATCCCGCTGTAGTGCTGGTGTTCCCGATGTCGAATCCAAGTATCACGGCCCTCCGCATTAATATGGAATACTATTCTGTAAATCACCGCGTATAGGTCAACCGATAGCTACCTGAGCCGCTCGAGCGCCTCCTGGCGCTTGAGCGCGCGCGGCAGGTAGATCAGGCCGGTCCTGTTGTTCGGATCAATGAGGAGGAGGCGCTTCATAACCGCACTGCAGCTCCGGTAGTCCCCCTTCTCATACAGCTCGATCCCTTTTTTCTCGAGAAGCGCAATCTCGCCCGCCATCTCTTTCCGCAGCTTATCCCGGTCCGTGCGGGCCAAAACCAGATACTTGCCGGCGCTTTCCAGGAGCGGCAGGGCGTCATAGTACTGCTTTGCCTCGATGAGCTTTTGCGCCCGGGCATAGTCCGATTCCGCGCTCCTGATGCCGTCCAGTTTTTCCCTGGCCTCGCCGTTATTCGGGTCAATGGCAAGCACCCGGGAAAAACCGGCCTTGGCTTCCTCCACGTCCCCTTTCTGCAACGCCTTGTTCCCCAGCGTCAAATACCAATCGATTTGAGCTGAGGCATCCACGATCCTCTCGGGCGCGGCCACAAGCTCCGCCGGATTGAAATTATAGTATACGCCGCCGATGAAATTGAAGCCGTGCAGCGGCTTGTTAGAAAGGTAATGCAGGGAATATTCCGCCCCGGCCCTGATCCGGAAGCCAAGCTTGATCGGAAAAAAGGCGCCCGCCTTTGCGAGCAATCCCGGCTTGAACGCCTTCTCATTTCTATCAAACCTGCTCGTGTGCAGGAAAACATAGGAACCCTGGCCGGAGACGCCGGCATACACCTGGAAATGGGATATGACCGGCCAGTAGAACACCGGCCCCAGATTGACCGACAAGAGCCACAGGTATGAGCTCTTGCTCTCTTTCAAAGGATAGCGGGAATAGGCTATCTCCATCTCCGCCATCAGGTATTTAATGAGGGCCGGCCTGGAGTATAGCGCGGACAAGCCGGCGCAGTACGATCCTGAAAACCTGCTTTTATAATAGCCTTCAAACAACGAATACCCCCCCTTCACCCCGAGGATGATATCATCGTATGATTTTTTTTTCAGCTCCCCGGCAGAGGATATTCCCCAAAATGACAAAATAAAAAATAATATAACCCACACCGAAGCAACAAATCCACTGTTTATTTTAAATATAATTCTCATGGGCGGTAAAATATGAACGGTGCAGAAAAACCCAAAAACTTTCAATCTTTTTTTAGCTCTTTGCTGATCACATATTCGAGCAGCTCATAATCGGGAGCCCCCTCGAGCCTTCTCCCGTTGATGAAGATCGTGGGCACTGCGCGGATATTCAGAGCGCCGGCCAGCTCAATATCGTCGTACAGGGAGAGCTCGACCTGCGGCGATCGCATGAATTTGAGAAAGGCGCTCAATCCGCCGGCCTTGCCCTGCTCGGTGAAATAATTCTGAAGCGAGATGAGCGCCTCCCCCCGCCGCATGCGGTCGATGTTTTGCCGGTAATGCTCGTAATGATAATGCAGGATTTCCGTGAAAAGCCCCTTGTTCGCAGCAGCGATAAAGGCCTTTGCCGCAACGCAGGAATTGGGATAGGTGCTCCGCTGCGCACGCTCGTTGCACGCCCGGTCGAGGGGAAAATTATAATAGTCGATTCGTATCTTTCCCCAGAACCGCGATGCAAGCCTTTTTTCATACTCATACAGCCGGAAGCAGGCAGGGCAGATAAAGTCGGTGAAGGCGATGATCCGGACCGGCGCGCCGGGATCGCCGATCGACAGCGGGCTCTCCCGCACGGCAACGTCTTCCGGCTTAAGGGCATAGAACCGGGCCGCGAACTCGATTATGCGACCGCGAGCGGGATCCACGGTGCCGGTGCGGATATAGATGAGCGTTGAAATGAGAGCGGCAACCCCGGCGATGGATGTTGTGAGTACAACGACCCTCTGTTTTTTCATCATCACCAGCAGATGCAGAGGACAGCACGCAGAGTATTGCAGTTTGTGTTCCCGTAATTTATCCAGTCAGAATTAGTCCTATTATGCGCGCCGGTCATGCCCTGAAAGGCATTGGTCCCATCGGTCCATCCGGTGCAGGTGTTGCACGTAATGCAGGCGGCTGTTGAAAGGTATCTTCCGTCCGCGCCGGATCCAGACCACCAGAAATCGCTGGAAATGCCGGCATTCTGAAGCTCCTCATCAATCGCGCCGTCTAAAAGGTCTGTCCAATCATTTGCTATCTGTGTACCGGCCGGGCCGATGATTTTCTTGCCTGTTGGAACGCCGAAATTCGTCGGCATACGGGCGATTTCATCGGATGAGGTTATGCTGATGAAGGTCCGCACATTCAGGCACGGGAGCGCGGGATATGAATCGGCTTTTGCATCAATGCAAACGGTGTCGATGTCTGCCCGTGCCGATGCAGTGTACATCGTCGTGAGTTGTCCATCATGCGTGCCGGCGGAAAACATATATATCGCGTTGCTTACCGTAGTCGAGGATACGGTCAGATACGCTGCCCTGTTCCCTTCACTGTCTCTAACCAGAACATTGAAAAAATAGCTCCTTCCTGGCGTAAGGGCCGTGGCTGTTGCACCGGTCATATCCCGTGTCCAGCCGGTCACCGCAGTGCCGTTCCCCTCTGCCTCCGCGACCGTGGCAATGTTGTAGGAATCCGACCGGAAGAGCCGGTACTCCAGATCAGCCTGGGAGGTCACCGCATCGCTCGCCCGTACCCAGAAAAGCTGAATGCTGGTTTCAGATATCGCACCCGTGGTTATCAAACCATTGTTGCCCGGGACCGGATAACCCACGGGCGGAATGAGCAGGGCGGGCGGGATTGATTCATAGGTTAAGTATTTGTCAAAATCGTCATCGTCGCAGGAAATAAAAACCGGCATAATGAAAAAAACAACCGCAAGGGCAATGCGATACATGTTCGAAACAATACCGTTCATTTTCAGGGCCCGTTCAAAAATGAAATAGCGTGCATAAAATTCACCAACGCCTCTGCCTTTATGAAACATATACCAATGACCTTTAACAACAAAACCTCGATCATCCTACTCTGCAAAACTTGCGTATTCAGCGTAAATTTTTTACGGGGTTTAAGGGGCGGAGCCCCTTAAAAGCCCCGCAGGGGCCTCCCCTGCGACCGTTGGGTTGCGGGCGAAAGTCCGTGCTATGATTAACTAATCTAAGATATTATCATTTTTGCACTATTTCAATAGGGATATTCAGAAAATCGAGAAAAAAATCAGACTGGCCGGTTTTTTTACTAAACATCTGTTTATTTTATGCAATTTTTACAAAACTCGAGTTATTTTGCTCTGACCCTGAAATCCCCGAGCCTTTTTAGCAGGCCGTCCCTCTCGATCCTGTTCAGCAGCGGGATGAGATATTTGCGCGAAAGTCCGGTTGTCTCCTTTGCATCGGCAATCGAGATTTTTTCCCTGGTCTCAAACAGGCCCATTATTTTATTCCTCAGATCTTCATAAACCTCGCGGTGATACGCAATAGTACCGTCGATGCTCACCAGAAGCCCGATCTTGATAAGCTCCCGCACGTCGCGCTTTATCGCTTCCCCGCCAGCCTTCCCCGCCTCAATCCCACCGCTCCCCTTGTCTCGCGCCATTTCCATGATTCTCTTTTTTTCCGGGGAAAGGCTTTCGCTGGCGCGGCTCTCCCCCCAAAAAAATCTGCCTTCACGCGCACTTATCGGTTGGCTCTTTTGCACCAGGGGAATCATCAATCTGCACAGGTCGCCGTCCACCCGGGCATAGTCGGAAATCTCTTTAAGATTAAGCCCCGGATGGCCCTTGACCGCCTGGATGATGAGTTGCGCGGTATCCTCATACGCATCGCCCGCGATGAGATATTCGCCGATGCTGCGCACCAAATCCCTGCCCAAAAGGGAAGAGAGTATCATATCGGTTGTTGCCTCACTCTGGGCCAGCATGGCATGGAGCTCCCCCTTTTTTATCCACCGCCGCACGAATATGATAAACCCAACCAGCTCGTCGGCGGAGTAGGAGCTGAACATCGAAAGACCCGCTTTCATCCTATCCCTGAATTTCCGGTCATACCCGGGAAACAAAACCACGCCGCCGCCGATTATGCGGAAGCCGCCCGGATTTGCGATGATAAAAGGCTGGCCCGGATAGACGTACCAGAGGCGATCGAATTTTATCCGGGCGATGAAAGAAGAGCGACCGGCGGCGTCCGAGAGATGGATCATCTTTCCCTTCACGCACGCCGTGCCGATAAGAACCTCGATCCCGGCATTGTTCTTTACCTGCCGCTCCGGGTCAAGGATACTGATGCGCGCGAAGATATCGGTCGTTTCCGAGAGGAATTTTTGTCTGTACAGAATATGGCCCCGCTTGAGCTCATCAGCGGCGACGCCCGACAGGTTGAGGGCCGTTCTGCTGGACGGGCTTCCCTGCGGCAGAGCGCTGTGGTGGCTTTCAATCCGCTTTATGCGCGCTCCCGTGCCCCCGGGCAGTATGTACACCTGGTCGTTTTCCGCAAGAGAGGCGTTTTTGAGGGTGCCGGTCACCACCGTGCCGTATCCGCGCGATGCAAACACGCGGTCAATGTAGAGGATCGGCTTGTCATCGTCGCGTATCCGCCGGAGCTTCGCCAGGTTGTCGGCAATGGCCTTCTTCAATGCGTCGATCCCGGCCCCGGTCTTTGCGGAAACCCGTACGATGTCGGCGCCGCTGTACACGGACGCTGCCAGCCGTTTGCGCACATCATGCCCGACAATATCAATCGTCTCTCCATCCGCGAGGTCGATCTTTGTGACCACGGCCACGATTCTCTCCACAGCCAGAAGCTCGAGCACGCGGAAGTGGTCCTCGGTCTGGGGCATCCATCCGTCATCCGCCGCCACCACCAAAAGCCCGAGGTCCATGCCCCAGGCGCCCGCCACCATGTTTCTTATGAAGCGCTCATGGCCCGGCACGTCGATAACGCTTACCGCGCCGAACCCGGGAACGTCCATGTCGGCGAAGCCGATGTCGATCGTCATCTGCCGCGCCTTCTCCTCCGGCAGGCGGTCTCCCTCAATGCCGGTCAGGGCCAGGATGAGGGAGGTTTTCCCATGGTCGATATGGCCGGAGGTCCCGACAACGTACACTAGTTCCTCCCCGTATGGCGCGCAATGATCCCGCACGCGGCGCCGGCCAGCGGTCGGACGTCGGAATCAAGAATTGTGAAAA
>Ga0154758_145_pt1 | contig 29121 bp, 29 predicted proteins | sample Rifle2008BG16ft_FD_105766 | JGI IMG/M metagenome (GOLD analysis project Ga0154758, IMG submission 105766) | Spirochaetes bacterium RBG_16_49_21
ATTTCTCTAAAGGTGTTGAAGCTAAAACTCTTCCGCTGACTCCGCCGATTCAGCCATTTCCGTATCAATCTCAAGAACGCTTTATACTCGATTCTTTGTTCCAGCATCCGTATCATCTACTCATGATCGATGGTGTCAAAGAATCCCTTGGGGATATGCACACTTCGTACCAGTTGCGCCCGGTATCGCTTCTCCTTCAGTGTCTGTACGAGGCCCCTCAATCGTAGATTATATTCATTTTTTTCTTTTATCAAAAAAGCGGTTTCTGATAAATTCATTTCCATTGCAATATTTTGCAGCAATTTATTATCTATATTGGTTTGACCAGGCAAAATACAAACACCAGCCGGGTTTCCTTTAAAGATTTCATTTGTGAAGGCATCTACTTGGTATAATTTAATTTTCAAGCCTTTAAGAGCGCAACTGTTCCGCACAACGTCTTAAACATGGGCGAGGTGGCCCGCAGGGCCATGTGCCGGAGCGCCGTCTTCCTCCCTTGACGCGGAGGCCGGGCGACCGCCAGGGAGCGATGCGGCCATGTTTTGTTGAGCCTGTCGAATTTCATTTATTAATTGCTATTTAACCACACCCGAACGGAATATTCAATAAAAAATTATACCGGTGAAGGTTGGTACGGCGGCATTTGTGTCATGGATGCAAAATGAAATCACCCGGATATTTTCCGATATATTGATCCGGTGCGCCCAGCTTGACCTCATAAGGGGGAAGCTTTCGAGGTTTGCCCTTCACTGGGCTTTAAGGTGTGAGCCTCTGAAAGCGTTCGCTAACATTCGATTCAAGCGAAAAACGCAGGGCGCGAAGAAGTTCCGATATCGAGCCGAATCCGCTGCATGGACGGGCCGGACGCGATACAACCACGATGCGGCACCCGGCGTCCCGTGCCGCCGAAATCTTTGCCGGAACTCCCCCGGCATCGCCGCTATCTTTGGTGACAAGGACGCCGATCCGGTTTAGCTTTATGGTCGCACTATTTTCCGATACTGAAAAGGGCCCGTCTGCCGTCAGGATTTGGCTCGGGCCCAGTCCGGCTTCCCGGCACAGCTTGATGGACTGAGGGTTCCGGGACACTCGTGCAATGACAGGAATCGAGTTTGACCGTGCCCGGCCAACATACGGAGCAAGATGCCGGCTTCCGATAGTGAGCAGAATGGGCGTACCGAAAGAGCAGGCAATGCGGGCGGCATGGTCATGATCGACGGCACGGCAAATATCAGGAGCGTCCGTTATGGAAGGCAGGCGCTCGTAGGCGAAATAGGGAACACCGGTCATCCTTGATGCGTGCCAGGCGTTATGACTGGCCAAAGCCGCATATGGATGGGTTGCATCCACAACGGCAATGATTTTATTTTCAGTGATTACCGAGGCCATGCCTTGGGCATCGAGAGGCCCGCTCCTCCGTTTCACTATTTGCGGCAGAGATTCCCGCAACATCATGGAGGTTTCCATCGACAGAAGAACGCTGAATCCGGCATCCACTAAGGCCCGGGAAATCGGTACGGTTTCCGCCGTACCACCGAGAAGCAGAATCATAAAGAATATCCGCGCGGCGTCAGGAACCAGTTATTCATCAGCTTCGAACTCGAATTTCCGATCAATACGACGCTCCTCATATCAACCGGGTATGAGAGTATATTACCGAGATCCGCAATTACAATGCTTTCCTGCTCCGTTCCCAATGCAGTTCCTATACCGGCGGGTGTTTCTGATGCGCGATATCGACGAAAAATTGAAACCGCCTCTTCAAGCTGATGGACACGGTTTTTCGAACGGGGATTATAGAGCGCCGTAACCAGGTCGGCGCCGGCCACGGCCTCGAGCCGTCGCACGATCATATCCCATGGCACCAGGAGATCGCTGAGGCTTATCACTGCGTAATCAAGCATCAAAGGGGCCCCCATACGCGCGGCTGCGGCATGGGCGGCAGTAACGCCGGGTACGATCTCCACGGCAGGCTTGGGATCGCAGTCCATAGACAACTCAAGAGCGAGGCCGGCCATTCCATACACGCCCGGATCACCTGAAGACACCAGGGCAACTGTCGCTCCCGCAAGGGCGCGCTGCAATGCGATTCTACACCGCCCGATTTCCTGGGTCATTCCCGTGGATATTGTCTCTTTCCCCGGCGTGAGGTCTTCAATGAGCCGCATGTATCTGGTGTAACCAATTACGACCTGGCTCTGCGCGATGGCCTCTTCTGCACGGCGCGTTCGGTCGCCGGCGCCGCCCGGCCCTATGCCCACTATATACAATTTTCCCTGGCGATTGCCACGGTCACGCCCCGGTGAACTGTTTTCCCCTGTATTAATGATGTCCTCCTTCCTGCCAAAAGGGCAGCCGGCTCGGCGACCGCCGGCAGGTTTACCTGTTTCTGTGCTATGCAAGACATGCTGAAGTTCCTGGTGCATGCCCGTATCTCATCCGATGGAATGAACCGAATCGGGGTCCCGAGTAAATACGCCGCCTCGATGAGTCCCTTTTCATGCTTTTTGATGTCCGCTGTCGATAGAACTCTCACCTGCTTCAGTTGTACGCCTGCTTTTTGTAGAGAAAAATTCACGGCCTCGATGATCGTATCGGCATTGACGCCCTTCCGGCAGCCGATTCCGATAATGTATACCTTCACCGCCTCGGTCGTTGTGGTAATTACCGGCTCCGCGCCTATGATGTTTCCCACTGTAAAGGCGAGATTGTTGGCGCCACCTTCATGACCGCCAATCAGGCTAACGGCGTATCGTCCGCCCGCATCGACGACGACCACCGGCGGATCGGTGTGCTTGCTATGAATATGGGGCGCAATGGCCCGGATTGCGACGCCGCAGGGCCCGATCAGGACGATACCATCTGTTGTCGGAAAGAGCTCCTTTATAAGCAAAGCTATTCGCTGAAACGGGATTTCGCCCGCGCGGGGAGGCGCCGACTCATGGATGTAGAGCACGGCGCCGGGCATTTCATCCGCCAACATCCGTCCGACAGAGGCCCCTGCTTCTGAAAAGGTTATCAGGGCCGTCATACGCTGTCACCCTTGCGGTACCCGTGACTGAACGAACCATCATAGAGGCGGGACCGGACGCCGACGGGTGGTTCCCGGCGGACTATGACGAGGGCCGTCTTTGATAAACCTGCCAGTTTAGTTTTCTCCGCAATATCGCCCAGCGTTCCGCGGACAACCCTCTCATCGGGCCAGGAGACGCGGTACACGACCGCCACCGGGCAATCTTCCCCATAGTGCAATGCAAGTTCATGAGCGATCTTCTCGATCGCATGAACCGAAAGGAAAAGGCATAGGGTCGCACCGGTCCGTGCATAGTGCGCAAGATCTTCAGATTCGGGCATGGGGGTCCTGCCGGGAGTGCGGGTCAGGACGACGGACTGCGCGGCTTCCGGTATTGTCAATTCCCACGACAAGACGGCAGCCGCCGCCTGGAACGAACTCACGCCGGGTACGACCTCATAGTCGATGCCATGCCGGTTCAGCTCGTCCATTTGCTCGCCTATCGCGCTGTACATCGACGGATCCCCCGTATGAAGCCGTATGACGTCAAGGTTCTTTGACCGGGCATCAAGAATGAGGGACATGACCCCCGACATGGATAGCGATGCCGAATCATGCCGTTCCGCATCGACCGGCAGGAGGTCGAGCACCATGGGACTGACGAGTGACCCCGCGTAGATGCAAAAGCGCGCGCGCCGCAGCAAGCGCTCGGCTTTCCTGGTCAACAGATCAGGATCACCGGGACCGGCTCCTACAAAGTAGACTTTCATTCCCCCTCCTTGCCGTTCGAGTGTATCATGATGATTGAGAGATATCCTGCCCTTGCATCGCCCCCCCGTAACTTACGGAGATCGGTTTCGATCTTCTCGTTCGGCATACCCGCATGTGACACGAATACGCCCCCGTCCATTGCATTATATTTTTCGATCAGGTCAAGGACCGCTTCAAGACGGGCGCCTATTTTCATTATAATGACGGTCCCGCATTTCCTGAGCACCCGTTCCAGTTCCGACAGATCGTCGGCGGCCGGTATGACTGTCACGGATCGTTTGCCTTCCCCGACGGGAAAACCGGTGAGTGCTGCTACGGCACTAAAGGCCGTAACACCGGGGACCGTGACTATGCGGACCCCGGGCAGAATGTTTCTCAGCGTGCGGACCAGGTAGATATAGGTTGAATAGAAGTATGCGTCGCCCAGCGTCGGGTAACAGACGTCATCTCCGCGTTCAAGGATTTCAGCTACGTATAGCGCCGCATCGAGCCACCTTCTGTCGATTTCATCCTGATCTGACGTCATGGGAAACACGGCCTCGTGGATCTCGGCGTTGGGATTCAAGTGTTTGCTGATGATGCTCAATGCGAGGCTATCGGCCGAATCCCTCGCTTTCGGCACCAGGAGGTGAGAGCATCCGGATAACAAACGGCTGCCCCGAAGGGTGATAAGATCCGGGTCGCCGGGACCGATGCCGATGCCATAGAGTGTTCCCTGAGTCATTGCAATAAATCCTCCCTGATATAGAGAATAACGGCCTTGCCCGTGACACCCGCGTCCCGCATATTACATGACTTCAGGCGTCGAATCCGCTCTGACGGGAGAGCCAGGTCTTCGCATATAAACGCGGTATATCCTTCACCGAGGGCCAGACCGAGTTCGGCGATCCATGCTGCCGAATCCCGATGCCCCGCCAGGATCGCGAGCTTGCCGCAACCGATCAGCTCATTGAATGATGTTCCCGGTATCGATCCGTGGGCGTCCAGGATACGGGCATCCAGCCAATCGATGCCGATTCGTGCGAATGCCATTTGTATGGAGCTGATCCCCGGCACGACTTCGCAATTCTCACGTCCGAAACGGCGAATGACCGATGCAGCAAGACTGGAGATACCGGGATCTCCCGATACGAGCACCGCCACCCGCCCATGCGTTAGTCGATCCGAGATGTTTTGCAGAGCCTCGTCAACATCCGTTCCGAACCTGATACATTCTTTATTTGGCGGCGCGAGAGAATCGATAAGATGACCGGCGCCGATCAAAACATCAGCATTGAGCATCGCCTGCCGCGCGGCTTCGGTCAAATGCTCCCGTGAGCCCGGTCCGCACCCGATGATAACAATATTTCGACGATCAGTTATAACCATGGGTTCAATCCCCCATGAGTACCGACGATGTCGCCTGCCATATTCACGAGCACTACCGACACGTCCAGGCCGCCCCCGGCCATGGTATCGGAGGCTTGCGCCACCGCCGATGCCAGGCTATCCGCCAGTTTCTTCCGTTCAAAGGGATCCAGAGCGCTCAAAATACCCTCCGTCGTCGATACGTCCGGCATTTCCCGGTGAAGAACCGAACAGGCGAAACGTGCGACGATTTTCACGGGACTCCCGGATCTCGATGAATGGGTGTCTTTATGCCCTGCAATCAGTTTGACGAGCTTGCCCGCGTGCCCCCAGAGAAGGACCCGTCGCATGCCGTACCGGCCGAGGTTACCAAGCACAAAACCCCATTCATTTCCGACTTCGATGATCCGTTCAGGTACCGGAGCCAGAATCATCCGTGCTGACCGTTCCCCGATACGGCCGGGAACGAGTACCGGTTCGGTCACACCGTGGGCCCGCGCTACAGAGAGCGCAAGGGCCAGCGAGCAACGACAGGCATCGATACTGAAGGGCCGTACGATACCCGAGGTCCCGAGAACGGAAAGCCCATTTTCTATACCAAGACGGGGATTGTATGTTTTCCGCGCCAGCTCTTGTCCGCCGGAGATGGATACGGTCACCCGGACCGGTCTATCGGTGACTTCTCTGAGCGCCTCACGAATCATATTCCGCGGTCCCGGGTTTATGGCCGGCTCGCCAGGCGGCAATGACAGCCCCCGCTTCGTTACCGTGCCGACACCGGTTCCGGCGGCAAATACAATGTCCCCCGACTGAATCAATTCAACAAGGGCGGACACCATAGCACCGTCGGTAACGTCCGGATCATCGCCGGCGTCCTTGACGACGGCAGCTTCGATGCCGTTTCCCATCGGGCGGATCCATGTGACGGGCAGCGAGCGGCGCTCACCGTCGGGAAACGGAATGACTACACGCGCGCATGTTTCACGACCCAGGAGATGTAGCATTGCCGCCTTGGCTGCTGCTGCCGCACAGGCGCCTGTCGTATACCCTGTTCGTCCATTATTCATGGTCCATACCCCCACCATAATGGATACAGCCGTTCCCTACCAGCAGGGATAAAATCTCCCGCCGCGCTTCCCCTACTGTAAGGGGCATTCTATCGAAATATATTCCGTCATACTGCTTCATCTCATGGAACAGGGACGCTATATACGGGAGGCGCAGACCGGCGCGACCCAGCATGTCTTTTCCATTTAACACTTCACGGGTTAATCCGCATTCCACCACACGCCCCCGTTCGAGTACGCAGATCCTGTCGGCGAATAAAGGCAGCAGGTCAACCGCATGTGTGGCGAACACCATGGTAATGCCCATCTCCCGGTTCAACTGCTGCAGGAGGCTCACCATGTGCATTTCGCCGGCGGGATCCAGGCCTGCCGTGGGCTCGTCAAGCAGCATAATAGACGGTTTCATCGCCAGCACACCGGCCAATGCTATACGCTTCTGTTCGCCAAAACTCAGGTGATGAATCGGACGGCCCAGGAGATGCGACCCTTCCACTGACGCCAGCGCCTCAACAACACGCCGTTCGACTTCCACATCCCCGAGACCGAGATTGCGCGGGCCGCAGGAAACGTCTTCGTCCACGGTTACGCCGAATAGCTGGTCCTTGGGGTTTTGCATGAGGAGCCCCAAGCGCCGGTACAATAGCCCGTTTGATAACCGATTGATATCCATGCCGCCGATCGTTACTGATCCGCTCTGGGGTTTGAGTAAACCGCCCAGCACCTTAATAAGCGTGGTCTTCCCCGATCCGTTTGAGGCCAGGAGGGCCATGAGCTCGCCCGCCGAAACCTCGAGATCGACATCGGCGAGCCCTATGGTGCCGTCCGGGTAGTTGAATCGGACGGATCGGCACGCAAGTGATGCGTCATTTCGCCCCGGATTCACCGGATCCCCCATTCTATCAGAACATACGCCAGCCCGATTCCCGCTACGGCCCCGGCCAATCCCGACCTTGCAATCCATGTCATCGGGGGGAGAGGAGCGATCGGAATTCCATCGGCGCACCCTCGGGCCGTCATCGACTCATGGGTGATCCTTCCCTGTTCCATTGAGCGCACGATTACCGCTCCCATCAGATCGCCCATAGATCTAAGCGAATTTCGTACCCCGGTATATCCAAGTCGGACCCTCTGGGCGGCCGCCATGGCTGAGGCCTCTTCAAGAAACACGAACAGGTACCGGTACATGAGGAGCGCAATCTCGATCCACATCGCCGAAACCCTGCACCAGCGAAGGGCGCGAAATATATCATGAGCTGAGGTAAGGAAGCTCAAAAGGAGCAGAATACTGACCGCCCCAAAAACACGGAGACCGATGTGCATTCCCCGGGCGACGCCTTCGCATTTCAACGTTACCGAAATACCGGCCACGGAAAGGGTATGAAGCGGCGTTTCGCCGATCAGCACGGATTGAACGGCAACGAGCACGAGGACCGATGCGAGCGGCGGAACGAAACGGGCCATGATCACTCGCGCCGGTATCCCCGCTGCGAGGAGTACCGCAATTGACACAACGATAACGACGACCGGCATCACCGGTTGCGACGAGGCCAGAATCGCCAGGAGCAGCGCAGCAGATACACCCATTTTTATGCGGGCGTCCAGGAGCCGAAATGGATGGTCTTCCTTGATGTAAAAATCAGTGGATCGTTCAATTGCAAACTTCATGATCTAGGCTCGTTTTTTATTTTCGTGCATTAGCTTTCGATAGGAATATCCTGCAATGAACCCGCCGCACGCGCCGGCGAGAAGAAACATAAATAGGAGCAAATCACCCCGGTCCGTATCGACATACGGCGCCCGGGGAGGACGGCCGGCATCCATCGCGATCTTTTCCACCACTGACTTATCCACGCCCTCCCACTCACCAGCGGCCAGGGTCCCGGATGCCAGTATTGCCGCGACCCACAGGAGTGCGGCCAATGCGAAGGATTGTATCCTGACACCATTCATCGCGCGCCCCCTTTTATGATCTCAGGAATGCGAGTGTAAATGAAACGAACGGCCCCCATGGAGAGAATACCTTCCAGTATCCCCAGAGGGACCTGGGTTGGTACAAAGGCAACAACAATCGTCAAGAACATCCGCCACAGTGATCCCTCGCCATGGAGCGCACTGGACAAGATGAAGGACGTGCTCGCATAGGTCATCCAATCGGATACAAGACCCGCCAGAAAGGCCGCCACAAGAGCGTTCACCCCGACACGCCGTGCAACGACATATACCGCGTATCCTGAAAATGCCCCGACAACACCCATTGAGAAAATGTTGGCACCCAGAGTTGTCACCCCCCCATGGGCGAGGAAGAGCGCTTGCAATGTGAGGGCGATGCTTGCCAAGACCGCCGTAGGCGCCGGCCCGACGAGAATAGCGGCCAATCCGGTCCCGCAGGGATGCGAACAGGTCCCGGCTACGGGCACGGGAATAGGCATGCAGGATATAATGAATACGGCAGCCCCCATCAGGGCGATGTAGGTTTTAAACTGTGGCGCAACCGCGCTTCTTTTCTTGATCTCCCTGATGCCCCAGTACAGGAATGGTACTGCCGCGATAAACCAGAGGCCGGCCCAGGGCGCGGTAAGTATGCCCTCCGATATATGCATCGCCGCCGCCGGTGTCGCGCCTGTACAGAATATCACCGCAACTATTAGCCGGTGAATCGATTTGGATGGCTTCATGTTATTCTCCTCTTTATTTAACATCGCCGGCCGCCCTATTCAAACCGTTCCGCCTTCCATCTGTCCGCCTCCTCCGGGTCCATTGCCACAAACTCACATTGACCGGGCGGAACGGGAAACTCCCGCTCACTGGGCAGGGACATATGCCTGACATCGTCAAGCGCATCTGATTCCGCGATTCGCTTTTCTACAAGTTGAACGACGAGGGGGTCGAAACCCAGGGTTTTCCCAAACACCAGGCGCACATGGGGGTGTCGTATCGCCGCCTGCTGCATCATAGCAGGGACATCAAGTTTTACATGGAGGCCATTATGCAGAAAATAGGGCAAAACCAGAACGTCGCGCGCCCCGTTCATCACGCATCGGTCGAAGATCTCGTCGAAATGCGGTCCCAGCCGGGACATGTTGCAGGACTGGACCATGTTAAAATCCCCTTTTTCCCGAAGCGCATCGGCTACCTGGATCATCGAGTTGCCCGCGTCGGGGACCCGGCTGCCATGGCCGAGTAAAATCAGGGTGTCGTATCCCCGTGTCGTTTTCTCGGGGTTCCTTCGCGCCGCATTACTGCGCGCCGCCAGTGTGCACAGGGCGTGGATGATGCTGACACCGATTGGGCTGCCGCCGCGGCGTCCGGCCAGGGCTATGTACGGGACGCCGAGATCCATGAGTTCGTCTTTGGATTCCTGTACGTGGACGAATCCGACCGGAGCGGCTATGACGAGGGCCGGACGCAGCCCCTCCTCGATAATCATGCGGTTGAGCTCGAGCAGCGCCGTGGGGGCGTTACCGAACACGGCTATCGCTCCATCAAGCATATGCCGCGCTTTTCTGATCGCGAGAACGGAACGAGGCAGACGCTCCCGGCCCGCTGCACGGGCCACCTCGTCGTCAGCGATATGGCAATGGATCCGGTCGGGTGCGTAATCCGTATTGACTGTCTGAAGACGCGCGAGGGAAAGTCCCGCCCGGATCATATTCGAGTCGACATAGATAACGCGTCCGGTTGCCAGCGCCTCAATTCCCGCGGCGACAGCGCCGTCGGAGAATCGGACTGATTCGATAAGGGATAGATCGGCCGTCGTATGTATGATACGCCTCACCACCTCCCATTGATCGGGAGTAAATGCGTGCGGCGGGGCCTCCCTGTCAATAGTCGCGAAGGATCGGGCTTCGATGTCGGAGCCTTCTTGATGGTCGGCTAACAATTCAATAATTCTGGGTTTCCGTGTCACTTTTTCTCCTCCTTGAACATTACACCATGGCTTCTGACCGGGCCTGGATGCACTGCGAAATAAATCTAATAATTGATTTTGGATGACTCGCCAGGTGCATATGTATATAACTTGCAAGGACGCGGCCCCGTTGGAATCCCTCCGGGCCCGCGATTGTGTCAGAACGTCCGGCCCGGCTGTAGACGGCCGACCATCCGTCCGATCCCGCGGGATCGGAGACCAGCTCTGAATAATGGAACTCGTGGCCCCGCACGACGTCGCCTGCCTTTCCCCACAATGAGTCATCAACAAGTGTTATCTCGGTATAGCCGAGACGGCTCAACCTGCCGAGCATTCGCGTCTCAGCAGGCACAATGCCGCACAGGGGGCGGTGCGAACCGTCAAGAAGCGTGACCCCCCTCGAGAGATACATGAGACCGCCGCATTCAGCGTATACGGGGCGGCCGGTTTCAACGTATCGGCGGATGGCGCCGATCATCGCTTGGTTTGTCGAAAGCGCTTCCGCAAATACTTCGGGATAGCCGCCGCCGATGTACAGGCCATCGATCCCCTGCGGCAGTTCTTCGTCCCGAAGCGGAGAAAACCATGCGATCTCGCAACCGCGCCGGCGCAGTTCATCGAAGAGGTCCGGGTAGTAGAAATGGAAAGCCGCGTCTCTTGCAACGCCGAGACGAATGCTCTCCATCGGGGAATTATCGCAATCCTTTGAATGAACATCGAGATCCGGGGCCTCCTTCATGGCGCGAATGAGGGTATCGATGGACAGGTGCTGCTCGGCGCTCTCCGCGAATGCATTGAGGACGGATGGACCGCAATTCGTCAGCGGGTCGGCGGTCACGAGCCCCAGATGACGGCTCTCAACAGCGGGAAGCCCATCGCGGGGAACGGCGCCCATGAGCGGCGGGAGACCCGCCGTCTTCAATGCCGTATCGAGTATCGCGGCATGGCGGGGCGACCCACAGTGATTCGCGATCGCGCCGATAACCGTTGCAGTTTTGTCGAAGAACGTGAAGCCGGAGACAAGGGCGGCGAAACTGCGGGCCATGCCGTGCGCGTTGGCCACGAGGATGACGGGCGCCCGGAGCCACGCCGCAATCTCGGCCGAGCACCCGGCCGGGCCGGACGGGTCGGCGCCGTCGAAAAGCCCCATGACCCCCTCGATGACGGCGCAATCCGCGCCGGCAATTGACCGGGCGAAGAGACGCTCTACATACTCGCGGCCGCACATCCATCCGTCGAGGTTATAGCAGGGCCTGCCCGATGCGGCGGCAAGGTAGGTCGGGTCGAGAAAATCGGGACCGATCTTAAACGTTTGAACCGTGAGACCGCGCCGTACCAATGCCGATACGATGGCCATGGCAAGAGAAGTCTTGCCGCTGCCGCTTTCTGTTCCGGCTATGAGAATTCGTGGAATCATGGCTAGTATTCAACTCCCTTCTGGGCGGCTACTCCGCTATCGTAGCCATGCTTAAATGCCCGCATTTCGGTCACCGTATCGGCGATATCCATAAGCGCGGGAGACGCGGAGCGGCCCGTCATCACCACGATAATTCCCGGGCCCGCCTTGGCGACGAGTTCAATTACAGAATGCTCATCGATGAGCCCGTGGGCAATGGCGACCGCAATCTCATCAAGAACAAGGAGATCTGCGCTTCCGGACGAAAGTACTGCTTCCGCCTGTTTAAGGCCATCCTCGGCTGCGCTTCTATGCAACTGGTAAGCCCGGGAATCTTTTGGGGGAATGAAGCCACGACCGACCTGAATGATCGTAACCCCTTGTACTTGCCTGAGTGCCTCGATTTCACCCGTGCAAGCGTCGTTCTTAATGAATTGCACGATAACCGCACGCATGCCGTGTCCAACAGAACGGAGCACCATTCCGAGGGCAGCGGTTGTTTTGCCTTTGCCGTCGCCGGTGAAGAGCAATATTCGCGCTTTCGTTGACACGGCCGTCAATTGAGGCCTCTCACGATACAAATGCGCACAAGCGTGTATGTCGCCGCAGCAATAAACGCTGAACCATACATCAACCTGTTGGCTTTCCTGATATGTTCACGCCCCAGGGGAAACAGGGGATCACCGAATAAGGGCATGGCGTCGATTCGGCCGCGCCTGCTCACCGGTCCGCCCAGCTGGACACCCAGGGCGCCTGCGAATCCCGATTCCGGAATGCCGGCATTGGGACTCTCGTGCTTGCCGCTGTCGCGCAGCATTGAATGCACCGCGCCGAAGGGCCGTTCCCTCAGTAGGATGGCTGCGCCGGCAAGGAACACCGCACTGATCCGGGCCGGCAGATACGCGGCGATGTCATCAATCCGCGCGGAAGCCCATCCGAAGTACCGGTACTTCTCATTTTTATAGCCAAATGTGGAATCCAATGTGCTGACGGCCTTGTATACCATGGCGCCGACGGGACCGAAAAGGAACGCGAACGAGAGGGGCGCTATTATGCCGTCCACCGTGTTCTCCGCCACACTTTCCACCGTCGCTCTCACGATGGCCGGTTCGTCGAGCCCTTCCGTATCCCTGCCGACAATCCGCGCGACCCTTTGCCTGGCGCTGTCGATGTCCCCGGTTTCCAACGCCGCCAGCACGGCGTTGCTATGGTCGGCGAGGTCCCGGGCGGCGAACGCCGTGTAGAGCATGACAACGGACAATATGCCCTCGAGGATGGGCGAAACCCGGGCCGCGACATTGAGTATCCCCGCGGTGGCCAGGCCCGTACCTCCGATCACCAGAAGCGCGACCACAATTCCCGCAAGCCTCGGAGAGCGCAATAGCGTGCGCGCCGGGCCTTCCAGTGCCATGGCCGTCCTGCCGATGATGCGTACCGGATGCCATGAGAACCGGGGATCGCCGATGAGCAAATCAAGGACAAGGGCGGCCCATATATATACCACTAGACCGTTCACGGTAATCCCATCCCCCGGTATATCCGCCGTACGTCAATGTTTGACCGAACGATATCTGCAAGGCGATCCAGTGCGGGCTCGATGTCGTAGGTGCGCACCACGGCACCGACCGGCGCGAGGCCGCGCCGTATCCTCAGACGGTCGACGAACCAGCGCCGGAATGCGTCCCCGTCGAAGAGTCCGTGAAGGTAGGTACCGAGGATCCGTCCGTCATCCGTGCCGTAGCCGATCGGGACCCCGTCGTCGCGCACGATCGCCGGCGAAAGCCCGCTGCCGGTCGTTCGACCATGATGTATCTCGTAGCCCTTGAGTGCCAGGCCCGATGCCATGTGCCTGGCCCTCACCAGGGTGAGTGTTTTTTCTTTTTCAAGAACGGTGTTCAGGGGCATAAGCGACAGCCCTTTGTAGACGCCATGATCCGACTCTATCCCATGGGGGTCCCCCAGGTCATCACCGAGCATTTGAAACCCGCCGCATATGCCGATTATCATGACGCTCTTCATCGTCGCCAGATCGACGATGCTTCGCGCCAAGCCGCTTTCGTGCAGGTACCGAAGGTCGTGAGGCACATTCTTGCTGCCGGGAATGATAACCGCATCGGGCGACCCGATATCGCCGGACGTACGGACTATCCTGAGACGGACATCCGGCTCGAGCAGGAGAGGATCCAGATCCGTGAAGTTCGAGATATGGGGCAAATCGATGACGGCAATTTCCACATGGTCGTTTCCCGGCGGATGCCGGTCATACCGGCTGCCGTCCCTGAAACCGACCGAATCCTCCTCCGGGATGCCCAAATCATGGATATACGGAACGACACCAAGGGTGGGCAGCCCGGTATGGATTTGGACATATCCGATGGCGTCGTCGAGCAAATCCTTTTTACCCCGAAAGCGGTTGATGACAAATCCGCCGACCATGCGACGCTCCCGCTCGGATAACAGCTCCATGGTGCCCACGAATGACGCGAACACGCCGCCCCGGTCGATATCACCCACAATAAGAACCGTCGCGTTTGCATGATCGGCGACCGCCATATTCGCGATATCATGACGCCGCAGGTTGACCTCAGCGGGACTGCCCGCCCCTTCCACGACGACGACGTCGACTTCCGATGCCAAAGAATCATAGGCTTGCTTCGCGGTTTCGAACGCCCGCGGTTTGTACCGGATATACTCGTCGACATCCATGGTGCCCACCGGCTTTCCGAGGACGATCACCTGCGAGCCCGTGTCAGAGCTCGGCTTGAGAAGTATCGGATTCATGCGAACGTCCGGATCGAGCCGGCATGCATGGGCCTGTACAGCCTGGGCCCTTCCTATCTCGCCGCCATCGCGCGTTACCTGGGAATTGAGTGACATATTTTGAGATTTAAACGGCGCAACCCGGTACCCATCTTGCAAGAGTATGCGGCAAAAAGCGGCGGTGAGCACGCTCTTGCCGGCGTTTGATGACGTTCCCTGAAACATGACAGCGGGAACCCGGCGCCGCGCAGGCTTCAGTATCGGGCGACTGCGATGGGAACCGAGTTCATGGCTGATGGAATCAAGGAATCGTTCGTTCTCATGCGGGGTCCGTACCGCTATCCGGAAATACCGGCGGTCGAGTCCGACATAATTGTCGCACACCCGGATAGCTATCCGACGCTTGAGAAGATTACGGGCAAGTTCCGGCGCGTTAAACGCCGCACCGTCAATACGAACCAAGAGATAATTTGCCGCTGACGGAAACACGTGCAGGCAATCAAATTGCTCAAGCCCGCGCTGCAATGACTCCTTGTAATTTGCTACTTCAACACGCGTCATGTTGCCATAGTCGCTATCACCGAGTGCGGCAATGCCGGCCGATTGGGCCAGTGCCCCTACCGACCAGGGGGGCATGGCATCACGGACGAGACGCGCGATATGTTCGGGAGCAACCGCATATCCCAGACGCAAGCCGGGAATCGCGTAGAATTTCGTCATGGATCGGAGAATGATGATATTCGGCAATACGGCACATGCCAGGCTGCGATATCCTTCGATGAAATCGGCAAAAGCCTCATCCACGATAAATAGGGAGAATGGATGCCGGTCCGCAACGGCTAATAATTCATCATGATCAAGCATAACTCCGGACGGGTTTCCCGGCTGGCCTACCAGCACCAGGGCATCATCATGCAATCTGTCCTCGACTCGCTGCCAGTCCACAGAAAACCCGCTGTCGGCATCAAGAATAACATGCTCGATTGATAGCCCGACTTTGACCGCAGCCGCCGAATAATCGATATAACCCGGCTGTGGGATTACGGCGCGCGCAAGACCGAGCACACGCGGGATCACATGGAGGATCTCCGTGGATCCGTTACCGGCAATGACCCGTTCGACCGGTATTGAATGCAGAGAACCGATGGCTTCACGGAAGGCAAGACATTCCGGGTCCGGATAATGTACCAACAGACCGATGTTGCTCGCAATGACGCGGCGCAGGCAATCGGGCGGGCCGAGTGGATTGATATTTGCACTGAAATCGAGGAGTTCATCTACGGCACAACCCGCCTGGGCCGCCAGTTCACGGACACAACCGCCATGGCCGGATGTCAAGGTATCGGGTTTAAGCATAGCACACCATTATCATTCGACGGCCTCCGAAACATGGGCTTCAGCGAAGGTTTTCACTTCAGTCAGAATACGGGCTGCCGCTTCCACGAGATTCATTGCCAGTGCGGCGCCGGTCCCCTCTCCCAGCCGGAGATTAAGGTCCAGGAGCGGCTCCTTGCCAAGATGCCGGAGAGCGATTGCGTGCCCCTTTTCGACGCTGCGATGGGATGCGATCATGTAATCGGCTGATTCAGGAGCGAGCAGCCAGGCAATCAGAGCACCGGCAGTGGTTATCAATCCGTCGATGATGACCGGCCTGCGCAGCATGGCCGCGCCGATGATAACTCCGGCGATACCACCGATCTCGAAACCTCCCACTTTGGCCAACACGTCAATACCGTCACCCGGTACCGGTCTGTTCACCTGCAGCGCCCTCTCGATGACGGCGATTTTACGGTGCACCTGCTCGTCGGAAATACCCGTGCCCCGGCCGGTAACATCCGCCGCGGGCTTTCCCGTAATTGCGGAAATTATGGCGGAGCTCGCCGTGGTGTTGCCAAAACCCATTTCACCGACGGCTATGAGATCGAACCCTTCTCCTTCGATCATTCCCCTGGCGACAGAGATGCCGTTCTCTATGGATTGCAAAGCCTGTTCTCTCGTCATCGCCGGACCGGCGGCAATATTTGCCGTACCGCGACCAACCGGCATCGAAACGATTGCTCCCCGGCCCATTATGCCGGAAAGTTCACCGGCGACTCCCATGTCAACGACACGCACTTCGGCGCCGGCCTGTCCCGCCAGGGCATTGATGCCGGCGCCCCTGTTCACAAAATTGGCCACCATCTGTACCGTAACCTCTTGTGGATAATTGCTTACCCCTTCGGATACAACGCCATGGTCGGCTGCCATTACAATAACCGCTTTACGGCGCGTTTCAGGTTTCAAGGACCGGGTAATACCGGCAAGATCAATTGCCAGGTCCATGAGTCTCCCCAACGCCCAATGGGGCATGGTAAGCTGGTCGAGCCGTTCTTTTGCTTTTCCCCGCCATATCAGGTCCTGAGGTTGGACAGTGAATCTTATATCTTTTTTGTTATTCATTTCATTTCTCCATTCTGTATGTTCGATAGGTGATAGTATTTTATGCCCGTTGATTGAAAGGCATGCATTCAGTTATATATAAAAGAAAATCCCCGGACCAGTGCATCTGATCCGGGGATTCCGTTTTTAATCCCACGATATAAAACTTCATCACCCCCAACGACGAAGGGTGCGCCACAAACAGATTGCAAGCAGGTCTTCCGGCTTCCGGATCAGTCTAATCGCCGTGCCTTCCCATCTCTTCGACAGTGGTTTAATTACGGCTTTCGTTCCCGGTTACGGCGGCGGGTCCGCGACGGATTTTAACCGTTCTTCCCTATCAAGGCCCAATGGCCACTCACAATAGAACCAATCTAATATCGAATAAAAATTCGGTCAAGAATATTATCAACTGAACCTCGTCAAATGGTTTTGGGCAGTTTTGTTGCTTTGGCAAGCTATAGATTTCGATTTGCTGCAATCATTTTCTTGATCAAATTCCTATCTTAATTTCTTTTATTCTCGTTTATCTCAAGTCAAGAACCTTTACTTTTGCCAACTTCAAATAGAGCTAAACCCTTTTTAGGTAAACCGGTCAGTTTTTACCAAATGTATGGAATTAAGTGATATCTAGTTCTCTGGCTTTTGAATTTTCATTGAAAAAATCAATATCCATTAAAGTCCCATTAATTTCAACTTTATTGTTACTAGAATTACTCATAGTTATTTCTAATTAATTAAGTATGTATCATAAAAAAGTTTCTGGGGTATTCAATAAAATCAACAGTACCATCATATTTCCTTTCAGATTCCACAGGATGAGGGCTCTAGATTATTCTGTTGTTGAGACTCATGAAATTGTCTATAAGCATAGCCAACCTTCACCCGCTGCCTGCCATCCCCTGTAGTTTTCTCTCTATCAGAAGATGAACAGTTTGTACCCAACTATTTATTCGTCAGGGGCCTGTTGTACGCCGTTGTGCCGAGTTTCTCAGTATTATTTCCAATTGAATATTTTAAAGCTGCTCTCGCTAATATTCTTGTCGAATCTAATGTTGGCAATGAAGAATCTTTTGGAAATACTATTAAAGGTATTTCAGTACATCCAAGAACAACGGAATCACATCCTTTTATTTTTAATTCATCAATAACATCCAAAAAATATTTTTTAGATTTTTCATTTATAATTCCATATACTAATTCGTTAAAAATAATATCATTTATTTTAAATCTTTGCTCTTCAATAGGTATGCAATGATCAATGTTTCTTTTTTTTAATATTTCAGGATAAACAGGACCCTCCATTAAAAATTTTGTACCAAGAATTCCTATTTTTTTAGAATTATTTTTCTGTGCAATTTTTGCTACTTCATCGCCAATATGTAGCCAGGGAATAGGTGACTTTTTAATAACAAAAGAAAATGATTGATGGATTGTATTATCCGGGGTTATTAAAAAATCAGCACCAATTTTATGTAATTTTTCAGAAGATGATAGCATCAACGCAGCTACCCCTTCCCAATCGCCAGGTACTATAAATTTCATATATTCACTTAATGGATGATTATGAAGACTTATCTCTGGATGAGCATGTTCTCCTAAGTATTTCGATCCTTCATTGCAAATTGTCTGATAGCAAAGAGCTGCCCCTTCGTAACTACATGCAACAATTCCTATATGTTTAGGCATTGATTATAACTCCAGTTATATTAAGAATTTTGCGCGGCACACTTGCGCGCAACGTCTCAAGCGTAGCCGCCGATCGCGCAGCGGCTATGCTTTGTTGAGCTATTTTTTGGCCGGGCGCGTTATAGTTTCTGCTTTAATAACCTACTTAATAATATATCTTCTATATTTCTTCTCCCGTCAAAAATGGCCAGTACATAAACATTTTTATTATCTATTCTATAAATAATTCTCCATGGATAATGGATAATTTCCCTATAATTTTCAATATTATTGTATTTTAATTCAGGGACTATTCTTCCGCGTTCTGGAAAATTATAAAGGGTAGCTGTCTTTTCTTTTATTTTATATAAAATATTTAAGGCGTTATCGACACTTTCCTGGGCAATATAATTAATAATATCTTCTAAGTCTTTCTGTGCTATATTGGCCCAAGAAACAGAATAGGTTGGCATTATTCTTATTTCTTAATTTTTTTTAAATTGCTTTCAATTCTCGAAAAAACTTCATTTTGTTCAGAAATATTTCCATTCAGTATATCCTTCTCACCTTGGGTTATAAGCTTGAGCAGACCTAGTGCATTTGTCATATTTTCATAACTTTCGGAATCAAGCAATACCGCCTTTGCTTCGCCATTTTGCGTAACGAAAATTGGTCGATGTGTTTTATTAACTTGATTTAGTATATCGGCAGTATGGGCTTTTATATATGAGATGGGCCTAATGTCTTCTTTGATCTTCATGAGTTTACCTCGATAATATATGGTCTAAATATAGTACCAAATATGGCCAATATTGTCAATAAATATTTAGGCAGATAATACAAAAGGGACATTTTTTCCCGACCAAAATTTCGCACACCGCCCAAACGTAGCCGAAGCCGCCCGGAGGGCGGTTTTCCGAGCGCCCCGCCGACAAGGGCGCGCTCTAACCTCCCCAAATTCACGCCGCAGTCGGCGGGATAAGCGCGAGCCCAAAGCGACCGAAGGGAGCGAAGCGGCTCACGCTTTGTTGGTCGAAGTGACCGCAAATACTGTAACGGCTTATGCGCTTTGAGCCCACGGATGGGCGAAAAGCGAGCGCATATCAATTTGCATGCTGAATAGATTCTAAAGTTTTTATAGAATTTATTTCTTTTAATTTATGACTGATTTCTTCTCGAAGATCATATTCAATTTGTAACCCAAGCCAGAAATCAGGTGTTGTCCCAAAAAATTTAGAAAATCTTAAGGCCGTATCGGCAGTAATACTTCTACGGCCTTTTAAAATTTGTGATATTCTTGTCGGTGGGGTTTTGGTTTCTTTAGCAAGCTTATACGCCGAAATATTAAAGGGAATTAAGAATTCCTCTTTTAATATTTCACCCGGATGTATATTTGATATTTTTTTCATATTTATTAGCTCCTAATATTAATTAATGATAATCTACAATTTCTACATCATATGCATCAGAATTTTCCCATCTAAAACATACTCTAAATTGATCATTGATACGAATACTATATTGTTCTTTTCTATCTTTCTCGAGCTTTTCAAGCCTATTAGCCGGCGGAATTTTTAGATCTTTTAGTTCTTTTGCCCTTTGAATCATAAAAAGTTTACGTAAAGCTATTCTTTGAATACTGACAGGAAATTTCTTTGAATAAATCTGATTCCATATTTTTTCTGTCTCTTTGTCCTTGAATGATCGAATCATATATCAATATTAACGTTTGGCGTTAATAACGTCAAGCATTAAATTTTAGGATATCGGTTTATCTATAATAAGCCGGGCAGGCTGCCCGGCAAAAAAGGCCCGCGGTCATTTCGACCAACGTCCAAGCGTAGCCGAGTTTTCCCGTCTCCTTTGGGGATATGCACCCTTCGTACCAGTTGCGCCCGGTATCGCTTCTCCTTCAGTGTCTGTACGAGGCCCCTCACGTTCTCTTTCAGGTTTTTCCCGAACTCCTTCATCGTCAGCCGGTCAATGCCGGGGACGGCGTGTTTATTCAGGGTAAACCACGATTCCGTGAGAAACTGCTCGTCCAGCGCTCCGTAAAGGTTTCGCTAACCCTTACCCAGCAGGGACTTTCACCCTGCAAGAGGCGCCAAGCTTTGCTTGGCGCACCAACGTCTCCGGCATAGCCGTCGTTTCGCGGCGCTATCGCTGAAGATCATATGAGTAAGATATGTTTATTTCAACTACAATTTTTTGAGCCGATTAGTTCGCCGTGAAATGTGCCGTAGCGACGTTTTCATATCGTGGTTCGTCGCGGAGGCCGAGCGCGGCCACGACTTCATATTCTTGTGGCCGTGCGAAGCGGCTCATGCCGAGTTAGCTGAAGTGGACGCCCCCCTCATCTGGAAGAAGTCATACCGGCTGAGTCACGGATGACGAAGCCGGGCAGTTAGATTTTTAATAATTAATAATTTTATATTTTCTTAATAAATTATTATCTTTTTCCATGAGCCACAAAATACGTTGCGCAGGACCTTGAGGAATATTGCGACCGGATTCCCATGCCTCCACTGTTTTAATTGAAACTCCAATAATAGTAGCAAAGGTAGATTGAGATAATTTTAATTTATTTCTAATTTCCTTAATTTTTGAAGAATTAAATTGAGGAATCGGCATTATGGATATTTTTTTCCTTTTAATACCGGGTACTGATTTTCCTTTTTCATAATCTATGGCTTCATTTAAGCCTTTAATAATGCTTGAATAGACTTTTTTTGTTTTCATATAAATAACCCAAATTAGTATTATTTTCTTAATTCATGTTCCAGTACAGTGATAAGCCTTTTGATTTCATTCCGTTCCGATTTTGTTAAATTATCTTTTTCACCCTTTTTATACGCGGTGATCAAATAGATCTTTTCATATATGATAAAATCAATATAGGCTACTCGTAACCCACCACTCTTACCTTTCCCCTGAATGGCCCAGCGTAATTTACGTAAGCCTCCTGTTCCTGGCATAATATCACCTTGACCATGATGGAGGCATAAATACTGTTGAAGATCGCGTAATTCATTATCACCCAAACCTAAATGTTTCCATGCCTTATCAAATTCAGGTAAAATAATAAATTCCCGGGTCATAGGATAAGATAATACCCTACCCAGTAGGGTGTCAACTATAAAAGTTTATTATCCATACTATCGCCGGCCAGGAAGGCCGGCGCAAAGGCGGGAGGGGGGCGGCCATTTCAGCTAACGTCTCCGGGCTAAACGCAGTGGCCGGTTCTTTACGGCCATTGCATTTAGCCCGTGTTATATGAAGCGGCGTGCCTTCATAGGAAAAGGCGGGCGAATACATGGACGTATGAGCCCGATGGGAAAGTAACATAAAAAACAAATACACCTTTTTAAAACTATTATTCACATTGGCATTTATTTACTACAACACTGCCATAGTTGCCTAGCGTAGTTTCATAGTGTCCCGGTTGAGATTTTCCTCGTTTAAAAAACTTCAAAAAACATCCTTCTTTTGTTTTGTTAATATTAAAATATGCTGTATAATGTATTCCATCTCGATCATATTCCTTTTGAATCTGACCTTTATCAAAAATAGTTTTATAATCTCCTGGCTCTACTTTATAAGGCATACTCATATTTTGACTAAAAGTTTGAAGAGCTTTCTGAATATCTTTACCGCATTCAATATTTTTAGATGTATTCAATAAAAGATCACCTCCACAATTTAATGAAGGATGAAAGAAATACCAAAAAATTAAAATAAAAGGCATTGCTATTCCTCCAATAAAAAATATCAAAGGAATAATATCACTTTTATAAGTTTTATAAAGATCTTTGAAAAAATATATAAATCGATTATTTTTTTTATTCATGGCGATCTCCTCAATTTAATAGATATTTTTGAGGCACTCTCATTAAAATAACGAATATAAATCTTCTGCCGGCCAGGACGGCCGGCTCCTTAGAAAAACTGGGCACGCCGTTTCATATAACGTGACCGCCGTAGCCGCAGTGGCCGGTTCTTTACGGCCATTGTGGCTACGGCGTGTTATGCGCAGTTGTGAGGCCCCATTTTTTTATCTTTTTTCTATTTCTTCCCAAAATTCTTTATGTTTTATTTTATGGCCGGTTAATAATTTATTTTCAGATTTATCCAATATACTTTTTAACATTCTTGATTGGGATAAAATAATTTGCTCCAATTGCTCATCACTCGTAACTGAAAGTAATACAGCAGTAGGCCTTCCATTTTTTGTAATGACAACAGCTCCTTTTTTTGATTCATTAATATATTCACTTAATTTTGATTTTATTTCAGCGACTGATGCTATTTTCATAATTTTATTCCTTTTTTACCAATATATAACTTATCTTTAATTTTAACCCCAATGGCAAGTATTAAAACTTCATTATGTACATAATCTATTTTATAAAAAACTCTAAAAATGTTTTGAGGTCCAACTCTCAATTCCCACCGGTTATCAATAGGTGGATTTGACAATGGCTTACGATTTCTTGTTTCAATATCCGGATTATTAAATAACTGTTCTCCAATTTTATGTTTTATTTGAGGCCAATATTTCCTATCGATAGATGCTAAATGTGAAAATACTTCATCCGAATAAAATATATTGTATTTTGATTTTTTCATATGATGACTATAATTATAGTCAATTATTTGAGGATTGTCAAGGAAAAAATAATAAGTTTATGAAGAAAAAATGGGGCCTCACAATTGCGTAGTCACGGTAGAACCGCCGGTTGCCCGGCGGCCTCCGCACCAGATCCCGGCGTGCGGAACTATCGCACCGGGCTCCTCGAAGACACTCGCTTCCGCATAGGTTACGAAAAGGAAAAAGTCAACTGGATTTTACCCACCTCTGTTATGCGTGGTCGTTCGATTCCATAGAATTTCAGAATTTCTCTAAAGGTGTTAAAAACCACCTGAAAAATTGGTGATCATTTCAAATAACGCCACATGCGTAGCCGAAGCCGCCGAAGGCGGTTTGCCGAGCGCCCCCGCCGGCAAGGCGCGCTTTAACCTCCCCGAATCCGCGCCGCAGCCGGCGGGATAAGAGCGAGTGCCGAGCGACCGAAGGGAGCGAAGCGGCTATGGTTTAAGGCGCAGTTGGCGGAGTTCTTACTTGGAGGAATTAGGTACTTTATTTAATACTCTTAAATATTTCTCTTTGCTTCCTCTTTTAGCTCTTTCCGATAAATAATTTTCAGTCTCAAGTGCGGTAATTTTTTCGGTTACTGCACTAGTTATAAATTGATTTAAAGAGATTTTATCTTTTTTTGATAATTTCTTCAATTTTGAATGCAGAGAGTCGGGCATTCTTACACTTAAGGTACCCATATTTTTCCTCATAATTTTAATAATAACATATCTGGGGTTATTGGTAATATACCAAATTTATTTGCCTCAGTAAAGTCCTTAAGATTAAACGTAACAATATATTTTGCAGAGGCCGACACCGCTAATTCCAATATATGATCATCATATGGATCCTTTAATATAGGCCTCCACAAATAATAAATTGAGGTATGTTCCGCGATTGAGCATAAATAATCTAAGAAATCATCAATATCTGTCTTTGATAAATTAAGATTTTTGATATTTTTGATCAAAATAGATTCATATTCAAATAATAATGGGACAGAAAGGGCTATCGCGACCTTATTAGTCGGTAAAATCTTTAGTAATTTATATGAGCTGCCATTTCTGGAAGTTAATCCAGAAAGAATGACATTGGTATCAATAACAATTTTTAAGGGTTTCATTTAATGGTATTATATATGATACCATATATTCTGTTAAGAAATTTAAAGAAAATTGCTTATTAAGAAATAAAAAATAACCGCCAATTGCGCACAACAACTAATATAAATCAAAAAATGTCAACAGGTGCAGGCTGAACCAGGGTTTTCCCTCCGCCCGCCTTTAATCTTGTGGAATCTGAAAGTGGAATGAACTCATACTCTGACCCTGGCCTATCAAGGTTCATCCTTAGACTCCCCCTCTCCTTGAGGAGAGGGGGCCGGGGGGTGAGGTCAGAGAAGGGGCCCCGGCGCCTTTGTGAGAATATAACACGTTCTTTTGGACAGCCCCAGCCTTATTACTTCAAAAATCGCTGGAACAGCGGCAGCATGGAGATGTCGTTGATTATTACAAAAGCCCCGAGCATTACCAGGATGACGATGCCAACGGTCTGGATGCGCTCCATGACCTTCTGGCTCATCGGCTTTCCTCTGACTATCTCAATAAGAAAGAATACAATGTGGCTGCCGTCGACGACCGGGATCGGGAGCAGGTTCATCACCATGAGAATAATGGATATCTTCGCCATGAGGATGATGAAATCAGGTATTCCCTTGTAGTAGGCGACGTCGCCGGCGATCTTTACGATTCTGATGGGCCCGGAGAGATTTTCCCTCACGTTCATCTTACCGGAAAAGAGCATCCCCAGCCCCTTGAGGTTCATGACGATGAAACTGTACGGCTCGGTGAAGGAGCGGACCAGCGCCCCGCCGAATCCGTAGCGGACCTGAATCTGGTCGGGCATTATGGACGGCATGACCCCGATAAAGCCGGCCTTTTCAAGGCGGGCGTATCCCGTATATTTCTCATCCTCAAACTGGAAGGTTATCTGTTTGTTTTTGTTCTCTTCCACGCTCCGGACCAATTCCTCATACGTGGGCATGCGCTTCCCATTGATTCGTAAGAGCCCCTTCTCAAGCAAGCCCTGCAGCATTTTTGATTTCAGGATAGGTATGGTTCCGCCGGCGCCCTCCCTCCTATCGGCAGTCTGGAATTTAATGATGTCGGTCAGTCGGGGCGTAATGGTTTTTTCTATGATCGCGCCGTCGCGCATAATTTTGAACAGTATCGGTTTGTCCGCATGGCGCTGGATGTAATCGGTGAATTCATATTCAGTGTTCACCACTACGCCGCCGAGCGACAGAATCTCATCCTTTTCCCTGAGCCCGGCGGCCTCGGCCGCCTCACCCTTGACGAGCTCAACCACATAGATCTTCGACCCGTACGGCAGGACGCCGATTTCGTATCTGCCGCTTTGATTCCTCTTCGGGGTCACCGGCACATGCGCTATCCTGCCGTCGCGCCTGGCCGTGATATCGAGCCTTCTTCCCTCGGAAAAGAACACGTTTTCCTGGATGTCGGAGAAGCTCTGGATTTCGTGTCCGTTGATTTTGACGATCCGGTCGCCGCTCCTCAAGCCGGCGGCATACGACGCGGAAGCAAACCTTCCGGCCCGCATATTTTCCGGTATGTTGATCCTGTTCGTATCTTTCGTGTAGCCGACAAGATTCATGACGAAGAAGATGACAATGCCGAACAGGAGGTTGAAGAGCGGCCCCATCATTACCGTGACGATCCGTCTCAAAGGATGGGCCGATAAAAACTCGTACGCCGCGCCGCTTCTCTGTTCGGCCGGATCCTCTCCGTAAAACTGGCAATAGCCGCCGAAGGGGATTGGGGCGAGCTGATAGGTGGTGTCCCCTATCTTTTTTTTAATGATCCCCTTGCCCATTCCGATCGAAAAAGTCTTGGCCTTTATGCCCACCATCTTCCCGCCCAACAGGTGGCCGAATTCATGGATAAAAATGCAGAATCCCAACAAGATCACTCCTGCCGCGATGTATGTAAAGTAAACCATTGTCTTTCTCCTTTAGTAAATTCTCTCCCCCTTGACCTCACCCGCGCTGCCGCGCACGCCGAGCGCTTTTCGGACGTCCTGTCCGCGCTCGGGAGCAGTCAGGAAGACTGCCTGCAGACGCTGAACAGGATGTTCAGAATGCGTCTGCCACTGCGACATCCTGTCGGGAGCCTCTCCCATTAAACTCGGAAGAAAGGAGAGGGTTTCCGCTGAATTAGCCTCATCCTGCTCTCCCCTCTCCAATGTGGAGAGGGGGCCTTACAGCAACAATCTTTATGCGCCCCCCTTCTCTTATTGAGGAGAAGGGGGGAAGGGGGGGATGAGGTCAATTAACTCCTATCAGGCTCCGTGACAGCTCCCGCGCTTCCCGGTCCGCCTCGAATATCTCCTCGATGCCCGGATCATCCGCGACCCGGTGGCGCTCCATCGCCGTTTCGACCACCTTCACGATATCGGTGAAGGGAATCCTGCCTTCGAGAAAAGCATTGACGGCCACCTCGTTGGCCGCATTGAGGACCGCCGGGAGAGTGCCGCCCCGGCGGCCGGCCGCATAGCAGAGATCGAGCGCCGGATACCGGCTCCGATCGCAGGATGCGAACGTAAGCCTGCCCACCTCCTCGAGCCTGAGCCTCCCGAAGGGATTCTTGAGCCTCCGCGGATGCATGAAAGCGGCCAGCACCGGCAGCGCCATATCGGTTACGGAGAGATAGGCGTACAGCCCGCCGTCAACGGTCTCGACCAGGGAGTGGACGATGCTCTCCGGATGAAGCAGGACATCGATCCGGTCATACTCCACGCCGAAAAGAAAGTGAGCCTCGATCACCTCAAACCCCTTGTTCATGAGCGTCGCCGAGTCAATCGTAATTTTGCTCCCCATCTCCCACGTCGGATGCTCGAGAGCCCGCTCAGGAGTGACCGAAGAGAGATCGCTCGCGGGGAGCCCGCGCAGACTCCCGCCCGAGGCGGTGAGTATGATCCGCAACACGTCGGAAGGCTCGATGGTGCGTATGAGAGAGAACAGGGCGCTGTGCTCGCTGTCAACAGGCACCAGCTCGGCTCCGTTCGACGCCAGCCGCTTCCTCACGATATCGCCCGCCATCACCAGGGTTTCCTTGTTGGCAAGGGCGATCCGTCCGGCTGCGTCAAGCCCCGCGAGCGTAGGCTTAAGTCCGGCGGCCCCCACGATCGCCGAAACCAGGACATCAACCCTTCTTCCGGCCAGCTCCGTCACCCCGTCCTCCCCGTCAAGAAATTCCGTGCCGGGATACTTTTTCTTTAGGGTCCGGTATTCTTCAGAGGTTACGGCTGATGCGGCGCCGACCGCCGCGGCCGCAGGCTTGAACTCCTGAATCTGGCGCTCCAGAAGCCCGATATTCCCGCCGCAGGCCAGGCCGTACACTTGAAAGTCATCCCCCAAAAAACGAAGCACGCGCAGGCAGGTCCTGCCGATGGATCCGGTCGATCCCAAAATGGAGACGGTTTTGCTCATAGGTCAGAAAGCGCTTTTCAGGAAATACCCTTGAACATCAAATAGTAATAAAACAGGGGAAAAGCAAACAGCATGGCATCAACGACGTCCCACAGACCGCCGTGGCCGGGAATGATGAATCCGGAATCCTTGGCGGAGCCGTCCCGTTTAATGGCGGACTCTGCAAGATCCCCCAGATTGCCGAGCACGGATAAACCGATGCCGAGGATCACGGACTCGACCATGCCGAAGAGGTGCTTGTTGAAAAAATAGACGTACACGTAATTCGTAATGACCATGGAGAGCACGCCGAAGAGCAATCCGGTGAAATATCCCTCCCATGACTTATTGGGGGAAACGGGGAATTTCGTCTTGTGCGTACCCATGAACACGCCGCCGAAATACGCCGCGCTGTCATTGAGTACGACCACAATGCTCATTATTATTATATAGTAAACCCCGTTCTCCAGCGATTTCAGTAAAATAATGTGCGAAAATGAAAAGACGATGTACACGAGACCGAAGAGGGTGACCCCCAGGGAATAGGCCGCACCCTTCAAGGGTCTGGTGAAAAGCTGCAGGATCAGAATGCCGGAAAGGAAGACCGCCACAGCCCCGCCGGTAACCCATGCGGGGATATATCTGCCGTAGCCGTACAGCCTGCCGTAGGCGGAAAGGTACATGATCATGTTGAGCACGACGGCAAAGGCCATCCCGGTTTTAACGAACGGCCGCCCTTCCTCCCCCCGGTCGGTGATCGCATAATACTCACGCAGGCAGACCAGGGTAATGACGATCGAACAGACAAGAATCGGGGTTGACTGCAGCCAATCGGCCACGATCAGCAGCAGGTAAACAGGCACCATGATAAGGGCGCTCACTATCCGCATCCAGGTTGTTTTTTTTGCGTTGCTCATATTCCTCCGAATCTCCTTTCTCTCTGCTGGTAATCATAAATCGATTTATAGAAATGACGGGGGCTAAAGTCCGGCCACAGGACGTCCATAAAGAGAAGCTCCGCATAGGCAATCTGCCAGATCAGGAAATTGCTTATCCTGCATTCTCCGCCGGTGCGTATCATGAGGTCCACCGGAGGCAGCTCCGCCGTGAACAGATTTCTTTCAAGCTTCCCGGTGCTTATCTTTTCGCCCCCCTTTCTGGTTTCAAGCCAGGAGTTTACGGCGTGAACTATCTCCTGCTGGCCTCCGTAATTTACGCAGAAGTTCAGAATAAGCCTCCGATTATGCCGCGTCGCATCCACGGCGCGGGCGATGGTCTCATAGGTCGACGCGGGGAGCATCGCGTCAAGACCCGAGTGCTTGATCCGCACGCCCTTCGACGTAATGACGTCGATTTTGGCTTTAAAGAAATAATCCAGCAATTTCCACAGGCTCGCTATCTCCGTCCGCGGCCGCATCCAGTTCTCCGTGGAAAAGGCGTAAAGCGATACCACCTTTATGCCGAGATCCATTGCCGCATCCATAAGGGGCTCAATAACCTCGGCGCCGCGCCGGTGCCCCTCCGACCGGGGCAGCGATTTATTTTTCGCCCATCTCCTGTTGCCGTCCATAATCACGGCAACGTGGGACGGTATATCACCTTTTTTTATCAGGTGCCTGTAGTCTTTCATCAGCCACGCAACAATAGTATGG
>Ga0154758_130_pt1 | contig 28416 bp, 28 predicted proteins | sample Rifle2008BG16ft_FD_105766 | JGI IMG/M metagenome (GOLD analysis project Ga0154758, IMG submission 105766) | Spirochaetes bacterium RBG_16_49_21
TATTGAAATCAAAAGCTTATTCGGTGCGGCCTGCGGAGCGTCCTCCCTTACGATCCTCGGCCGCATCCCATACGGCTCGGCCTCCATGCCTCGCCTCGCTTCTCAGGTTATTGTGCCATACCGTTTCCGCCGGGATAGCATACCATAACAACTGTTAAATTTCAATTAATACGAGGATTTTTCAACTTTACCATCACCGGACCCATCAGAAATATTTATGCTGGTAATTCCTGAAAAATATAAATTTGCAAACCAACGTCCAAAGGCCTGAGGCATTTTATCTCCATTTATTTCAGAAGTTTGTTTTATTTTATGAATCATGAAGTCGAATAAATCTTTTCGTTGATACATTTTATAATCACCTCCTGTTATGTTAATCTGCCACGGACGGCGGCGCTATCCGAAAAGTTGGCGTGGCGTTTAATTTAACTAAAATTATTCGAATTTTATATAATGTTTAAAAAATAAATGCAGATAAGTCGAATGTCAAACGCAAAAAAATTTCGTAATTTATTTATTTTCTTTGTTAATTTAAATGAATTACTAGCGTGATATATATTGAAATGGTTTTAAGGAGATTTTTATAATGCCAACAAATAAAATGCCACAATTATTGGTCTATACCAATAGGCTTAGACAATACCCTTAACATATTTCCCATAAGATAATTATTGTCTTCTTTATATAAAATAAACACAAAATTGACGTCTGTCATATTAGGTGCCGTGCAGATGGACAGTTATCGGCGCATTGGGTAGAACAGAAAGTGAAGCAGTAAGCACACGAAGGGAGAACGAGATAGTATGTTGCTCCCCTTTCCCTTTTTACATTTCTTAATGGGAGAGGGGGCCGGAGTGTGAGGTCAGTGAATAGAGAGAACATTTTAGTATATAGTCCAAATAATGATAATCGCCACCCTGAGGAAAAATTTTTAACTTGTCAAAATGAAATCCATATTTTTCCCTGAGAAGCCATGGGAAAGATCATATTCATAACCGGCGGCGCACGGAGCGGGAAAAGCAGATTTGCCGAGTCCCTGTTAGCCGGCAAGGATGACGTGCTGTACGTGGCAACGGCGATCGGTTTTGACGATGAGATGAAGGAGCGCATCGCCCGCCACAGGGCACGGCGCAACAGCCGGTGGGAGACCGTCGAGTGCTACAGCGGCTTCAGCCGCGTGCTGCCGAGTAAATTGGCGGGCAGGGGATATATCCTGCTTGACTGCGTCACTATCATGGTATCCAACGTGATGATCCTGGATTCCGGAATCGATTGGGACAAAGCCGGGCCTTCCGAGGCGGACGCGGCCGAAAAAAAGATCATGGAGGAGGCGTCAGGCTTCCTTGCTATTGCGCGTGAATTCGCGGGAGAGGCGATAATCGTTTCTAATGAATTAGGCATGGGGCTGGTGCCGCCGAATCCGCTGGGACGGTATTACCGCGACATAGCCGGCACGGTGAACATGAAAATAGCTGCCGAGGCTGACGAGGTCTATTTTATGGTGTCGGGAATACCGGTGAGGATAAAATGATCAAAAAGATACTGAAAGGCTTTATCCTTCAGCTTCAATTTCTCACCCGCATGCCGCTTCCGGTTCATCTGCGTTTTGATGAGAGGGTTTTTGCCGGAGGCGTGGTATTCGCCCCGCTTATAGGCCTGTTTATCGGCGCCGTGTCGGCGGGCATGTATCTCATCGCTGCCGGGATTCTGGGTTCCCGGTCGCTGGCAGTCCTGATTGCGCTGACTGCCGAGATTGCCGCAACCGGCGGCCTCCACCTCGACGGCCTTGCGGACGCCTGCGACGGGCTCTTCAGCAGCCGGGACAGGGAGGGGATCCTCGCGATTATGAAGGATTCCCGGCTCGGGACGAACGGTGCTGTTGCGCTTATCATTCTCATTCTGGGGAAGTTTCTCATGATTGCCGCAGTCCCGGACAGTGATATAATAAAATGCCTTTTAATCATGCCGGTACTGTCCCGCATGACCGTTGCCTGGAGCGCCGGCATATCGCCGTATGCGGGAAAGAGCAGGGAGGGCCCGGCTCCGGGGCTTATTGGACATATCGGCGTTGCCGGGATCGTCCTTACCACGATCATCTCTATGGCCATAAGCATGCTGTTTTTTAAATTTCGGGCGGTGATTCTGGCGATGATTATTATAGCCTTCACCCTTCTGGTTAATTTTTACGCGAAAAAAAAGATCGGCGGCATTACCGGAGATATAATCGGCGCCGTTATAGAAACGTCGGAGGCGGTGTTCCTCCTGGCGGTGCTGGTGATGGAAAAAGTTTAAAGGAATATCATATCATCGAGGCTGCGGTGAAAATAATGAATGAGATGGGGATGTTCAAAGACATCGGGATGTGAGGGTGCTTTCGCGCCTCGCCGTAAGTCCGGTTATAATTTTTTATGCAGCATAAGCTCTATGAGCCGGTGGCCTTCAGGTATGAGCAGGCCGGTGGCTTGCGCGCTCCGTTCGCTGAACGACGAGCCCCGCATAGCTCTCAATGACGGGTCGTCCCCTCCCCCTGTGGAAAAGAGGCAGAAGGGCACCGGATCGGCGGTATGGGTCCGCAGCTTGATCGGCGTCGGATGATCCGCAAGCACGAGAATCGAATAATCGTTGAATGCGGATATGCCGTCCAACACGCGGCCGACCACCAGCCGGTCAAAATCTTCTATTGCCCGGATTTTGTGTTCCAGGTTCCCCTCATGGCCTGATTCATCGGGTGATTCAACGTGCAGAAACACGAAATTCGTGTCCCCCGCCTCCATTGCTTTGAGCAGGGCGTCCGCCTTGCCCGCGTAATTGGTGTCGATATATCCGGTTGCGCCCGGCACCGGCAGGGGAGTAAGGCCGGCCGCCCTGCCGATTCCATGGATGAGATCGACCGCTGATATGGTATATCCGGTAAGGCCGAAGCGCTTTGCAAGCGGCTCCATTGACGGGCGCCTGCCGCATCCCCAGAGCCAGACCTGTGTCGGGGTGCCCCGGTATCTGGATTTGGCGTCCCGTATCGCCGGCGATGAGGCGATAATTTCAGCGGATTCTATCATGATCCTGTTGAGGATATCGGCGCCGCTGCCGGAGGGAAGATGCGGGCCGGCCTCCCTTTCCTGGATGTCATGGGGCGGGGTTGTGACCGGCAGATCGTCGTGCCGGTAGCCGCGCCACACGACTACGTTTCGATACGATACCCCGGGGTAGAACTCCAGCCCTTTTATCGAGTTGTTTTTCGCAAGCTCCTTCATGATGATCGCCGACAAGGCGGAGTCGATATGGTCTGCGCTGAAGTCGTGCATGATGCCGCCATGAACCTCCACCATGTTGCAGCGGATGGCTATGTCGTGCGTTCCGAGGTCGATGCCCATATTGATCGCTTCCAGGGGAGCCCTGCCGCAGAAGGTATCGCGGGGATCATAACCCAATATGGATAAATTTGCGATGTCGCTTCCGGGCTGCATCCCTTCCGGCACGGTTCTGACCATTCCGAGGATGCCGCTTCCGGCAAGCCGGTCCATATTGGGCGTATTCGCATACTCGAGCGGGGTTTTCCGGCCGAGCGATTCGATGGGCAGGTCTGCCATCCCGTCGCCGAGGAGGATGGCGTATTTTGTATTACTCTTTATCATTAATCCAGCTGGAGCCGTCAGAATAGTATTCTTTCTTCCAGATGGGAACTTTTTTCTTTACCGTGTCAATTAAATATTGCGCGGCCAGAAAGGCTTCATGCCGATGGGGCGAGGAGACAGCGATAATGATGCTCGCCTCTCCGACTTCGATCCGGCCGAAGCGGTGCGCGACCAGGCAGTTGCTGATCCCCCATTTTTCCTCCGCTTCGTCGGCCGCTTTCGCAAGCTCCTTCCGCGCCATTTCCCGGTAAGCCTCGTACTCGAGATGCAGCACGTTTTTACCCCGGGAATTTTTCCGCACTTTTCCCACAAAGCTTACCACTGCGCCGTCGGAATCGCTTTCCACCTCATGCAGCATCTGCGCCATATCTATGGGCTCATTCTGCAATATGATTTTTTTCATACCGCTCCCTATCATCCGCCGCTGACCGGCGGGAGGATCGCCAGGGTGTCCTCGTCTGAAAGAACGGAATCCTGATCGCAATATTCTTCATTAATGGCGAAGAGGAGCGTACCGTCAAATTCCTTCAGCCCGGGATGGCATTTTTTTAACTCCAGTAAAATTTTTTCCACTGAAATCCCTTCTGAAACAGTAAGCTCTTTGTCTTCGAAGCCGCACGCTTCCTTTACGGCTGCAAAGGCCTTAATCTTAATTTTCATAACAAATAACCTTAATAGACTTGTTGCGGAATTGGGATCCCGCTCCAAAATATCCCGTTCAGTATCGACTGCCGGATCGTCCGGAATCCTATTTTCTTTTGTTCCTTTTATCCCTCTTAATGAGAAACAGATAATGCTTGATATACGGCTGAAGGTTGTCGTTGAATTCGGCAACGCTGACGTTTTTCGGGTCTTTGAGGATAAGCTCCAGATTTTTTTTCATGATATCCTCTTCCGATGTTTCGATAATTATCTTGAAACGCTTGATAACTTCTTTATCCACAGCGTCGTTGGACAGCTTATTCATCTCGGAATAGAGCTTCAGGAGATTAATTTTTTTCGTTCGTGCATTTGTCTTTGAACCGCTTTTCGATTTCTGCGGCATAGAATCCCCCAATTGGTCACATAATCGACGATGTTAAAATATATCAATTTACTGTAAACACAATTTTCATAAAAAATTCAGCCGGATGGATTTGTCCGAAGCTCCGGATAATTCTTGACAGCCATGGTTTTTTGAATATTTTCATGCAATGGGCCCGGTGATAAAATTTTTTATATCAGCGATTATATCATTATCATTTCTGCTCAATCGCTGCTCGCCGGTAATGCCCGGTGCAGATCCTTCATCCGCGATCCAAAGGGTTGTATCCCTGTCGCCCTCGATCACCCGTGAGATACTTGATCTGGGGTATGAGAGTATCATCGTGGGAGTCACTTCCTTTGACGATTATCGGGGGAAGGGAGTGGGGGGATATGCGCGTACGGCCGTGCGGGAAGACCGTATCCGCTGGTATCTTTTGAGTCCCTGATCGAGCTGGATCCGGATGTCATGATATCGATCATTGAGGCGAAGGATGATTTTTCGAAAAGGCTGCGCAATTTTCCGGCATTGAAGTGCGTGCGGGAAAACAGGATACATACCGTTTCTCCCGACTCGATATCCTATTATACCCCGGCTGATTACCTCAAATCGGTCGGGATCGTATCCGGTATTTTGACGAGGTAAGTATGCACGCCATGAAATTTCGTTACAAACTTCTCTTTCTCCTGGCAGCCGGGCTCGCGCTGGTGATGGCATCCCTATGCCTGGGCACGAGGATCATCACTCCGGCGGAAATTATAGGAAGCTTTTCAAACAATGCGCAGGGCGTCGATCATCTGATACTTAGGTTCCCTTTTCCCGATCGATATCCGCCGCTTTTACCATTCATCGCTCTGCTTATCGTCGTATTTATCGCGGACCAAAGCGGAGATATTGTCAATGTAGAAGTACTGCCACCGGGCAAGCGCCTCGCGATTGGCCGCAGTGTACTGGAACTGGAGAATTTTCAAGAATTTTTTCTGATTCAGAAATTGATCCAGCTGGATAACGTTTCTGGGAATGGCAACCTCCAATTTCCTCCACCCGAGAAAGTTAAGAGCACCCACGCGGAGCTTGTACGTCCGCTGATCGGCGTCCATGAGGAGCATCGACAGCTCGCCGGCGTAGTTTTTACCGTACACCCACACGGATATACTCTTGCAGTATCGATCGATAAGGATCTCTTTCACGGGCTTGATGATGAACGTATCCCCCACGCGGGCTTTTACTTTGACCCCCAGGTATTTCTTTGAATGTCCGTCAGGCGCGGGATTGGTGTCCCGTATCGAAAGCTTGGCATCTTGATACCCGGTGGAGTTGAAGAATATGTTTTTGTCGGTATAGGGGGTCGTCTCGAAATCTTCAATAATAATCTCCTGGTACACGGTATAGCTTTTATCTTTTTGCTCCTGTTTCTTTTCCTCTTTTTTTTCAGGCTCTGCTTTTTTCACTTCCTTGTTTTCCGTAGCCGGTTTTTTCTCTTGCGAATAGAGCGGGGCAAGCATTGCAATTGAGATCAGTGAAATCAAAAGTCTTCGTTTCATCCTGTTCCTCCATTAAAATATTTCCTTCTCGGCCGTGGGAATCAGAGATATTTTATAAATTTTAATCACGCGTGTCAATACATTTATGCCGGTTTCGGCAATTCTCTATTCAAACTGGAAGAAATTGCTTGAAATTTTTTAGATTTGTTGCAATATTTAAGTTAATTGTTAGTACTTCCCCCAGCCGCCGAAGGCGGCGGGGGGAAGTACTAAATGATTATTAAGTGTTGGTACGGCTATGGATTACAGAGAAGCTTCACGATATGCGATATCCGATGTTGCATTGCATAAATATGATATCGATGAGGTATCATGCGGGTTCGATTTCGACCAGTCCCTCAGGGGCCGGGTGGTCGATATAAGTCTCAAGGGACTCGGCATAGAAATAGATAATCTCAACAGCATTCAGACTCAGAAGGTTAAAAACCTGGACAAGTATCTGCTGACCATCAAATTCGGGGATGATACGATTTTGGCCGGGGTAAAGAGCATATGGAGCCAGGTGCTGCACGGAAACGGGAATATGCTTTTTAAGGGAGGAGTGCTTATCGATCTTATCTCCACCGAGGACCGGCTTACATTGTGGGGAATCATTGAAAAGATCAGAAACAGCCTTTAGATGAACTCTGCCGTCAGGTGCGGGAGAGGCTTCCTAATATCCGTGCTTGTACAGCCGTAAGATAAGTTCAATCAGCTTGGAGGTGTCCACCTGTATGGGATCGATGAATTCCATGATGCCCGCGAATAGGAGTATAATCTGCGTTATCCTGCCGATAAACTGGGTTTCCGAATCTCCAACCCCGGAACCCGTCTTCAGTTCCTTAATCGTGTTGGAGTACAGATCCAGGTGGCTTCGTATGAATTTTCTGATGATCTCCCGGATCTTTTCATCTTCAAACCCGTAGAGTATGATGTTTATCAGTATGCGCATGTTCTTTTTATCGAGCATGAACTTTTCAATGCCGAACAGGGTCGTTATGAGAGCCTTGTCGTTCATGTCCAGGTCGAGTCCCTGCGAAACCCCGATCTGGTCCCGCTGTATCTGATGGAAAAAAGTCTCAATAAGAGCCACATAGAGCATTTCCCTTGTGGGGAAATAGTGCCTGAGGCCCCCTTTGGAAAATCCCGCCTCCTTTGCAACATCTTCGAGGGAAATCTGCGAATACACGTTTTTTTCGAGGCAGCGCTTCATTGCTTCGATGATCTGGTTCTTTTTTTTAATGATTTTCAGCTCTTTTTTCATTTCCGCTCCCGGATCAGGGCACAACGCTCGTGATTGCAACAAGTTTAATGGTCAGGTTAAACAATGATAGAATGTTGCAATTTTGTAAATAAAATATCGTGAAGCATTGTAATTATTTAGCTTATCGTTAATTTCAAGTCTTGTCCGGGTTCGTCTCACTCATGCCCCCAAACCCCCCAGAGGGGCTAACTTCTATCCACAAATGTGTAAGAAAGGGGGATAAGAAGATAGAAGAGATGATAGAGATGCATTTTTAACGGAATATTGTTAAAATTGAAGAGGAAAAACAATCATTTAAGATTAAAAAATAAAATTATCTCTAATATCTCTTCAATTTTCCTATCCCCTGTTTTTATACATGGAGATGTGGTAGAAGTTAGCCGGCGGACAGAGGGGTAAGTGAGGAATTACCCGAAATTTAATTCACACCCGTCTTGACCGCCGGTGGAATTCATAGTATTTTAATTGACAAATGTATTATACAAAATTGTATTTCGTAAATCGACAAAAATATCCGTCATGGGGGTTCAACCCTTTTTAGGAATGTTCATGCCGATTGTATTTAAATATGCCGAAGCGAACTGATATTAATAAAATACTCATCATAGGATCCGGCCCTATTATTATCGGCCAGGCGTGCGAATTTGACTATTCCGGATCGCAGGCATGCAAGGCGCTGAAGGAAGAGGGATACGCGGTTGTTCTCGTCAATTCCAATCCCGCCACTATCATGACCGATCCGGAACTGGCGGACCGGACCTATATCGAGCCGATCACTCCTGAAATCGTCGAGCGGATAATCGAGCTTGAGCGGCCGGACGCGCTCCTGCCTACCGTAGGCGGACAGACCGCGCTGAACGTCACCCTCGCGCTGTCGGAGCGGGGGGTGTTGGAGCATTATACGGTCGAGCTTATCGGCGCGGATATTCATTCCATCAGAAAAGCGGAAGACCGGGATCTCTTCAAGAAGGCAATGCAGGCCATAGGCCTCTCCGTACCGCAATCGGGGCTCGCCTCCTCCGTGGACGAGGCGCTCGCAGTTCTGGAGAAAATAAATCTTCCGATCATCATCCGCCCCGCCTTTACCTTGGGTGGAGCCGGGGGCAATATCGTATATAACCGCGAGGATTTCATCGAGCTCGTGGCAAAGGGACTCGATGAGTCGCCCATACGCCAGGTGCTTTTGGAGGAGTCCGTCGTCGGGTGGAAGGAATTCGAGCTCGAGGTCATGCGGGACAAGAAGGACAATGTCGTCATCATATGCTCCATCGAAAACATGGATCCCATGGGCATACATACCGGGGATTCAATCACCGTGGCGCCGCAACAGACTCTTACCGACGCCGAATACCAGATTCTCCGGAACATGGCGATACGGATCATACGCGAGATCGGCGTTGACACCGGCGGCTCCAACATCCAATTCGCGGTCAATCCTTCGGACGGCAGGGTCATGGTCATCGAGATGAATCCGCGCGTGAGCCGGAGCTCCGCCCTGGCCTCCAAAGCCACCGGATTCCCGATCGCCAAGATCGCCGCCAAGCTGGCCGTGGGATTCACCCTTGACGAGATACCGAATGACATCACCAAGGAGACCCCGGCGTGTTTCGAGCCCACTATCGATTATGTCGTGGTCAAGGCTCCGCGCTGGGCTTTTGAGAAGTTTGAGGGCGCCGACTCGCGCCTGGGAACTCAGATGAAGTCCGTGGGCGAGGCCATGGCAATCGGCAGGACCTTCAAGGAAGCCTTCCAGAAAGCGCTTCGCTCGCTTGAGATAAACCGCTACGGCTTCGGATCCGACGGCGTGCTCAAGATCATGCAGATGCTGAAGCGGCTTCCCGACCGGCACAAGCGCGACATCATCGAGAAGGAGCTGTTCAACACCCGGGAGGACCGGATATTCTACATCAACGTGGCGTTTAAGATGGGGTGGAGCGTTGAACGCATCGCGCAGCTGACCAATATCGACAAATGGTTCCTGACGCAGCTCTCTGAGATCGTTGAGGAAGGCAGAATCTTTTCGGAAGATTGCAGGAAGGGGGGACTGACCGCGGATAATGTGCGCAGCATGAAACGGCTCGGTTTTTCGGACCGCCAGCTCGCGTATCTTTCCCACCGGGAGGAGCTGAACCGCCTGTATGATCGGGGGCCCGAGGTTCAGAAGGAATATGCGGAAGCCCTGAAAAACCTTGAGGACGATGTGCGCCGCTTCCGGATGGAGAAGGGGATTATCCCCGGATTCAGGCTCGTGGACACCTGCGGCGGAGAATTCGAGGCTTATACGCCCTACTACTATTCCTCATACGACGATGATGACGAAACCACCGCATCCGATAAAAAGAAGATCATGATCCTCGGCGGCGGACCCAACCGGATCGGCCAGGGGATCGAGTTCGATTACTGCTGCTGCCACGCCTCGTTCGCCCTTCGCGAGGAGGGGATCGAATCGATCATGGTCAACTCGAATCCGGAGACCGTATCGACCGACTACGATACCTCAGACCAGCTCTATTTCGAGCCCCTCACCCTGGAGGACGTGCTTCACATATACAACAGGGTGAAGCCCGACGGGGTCATCGTGCAGTTCGGCGGCCAGACGCCGCTCAGGCTTGCGCGTCAGCTGTCGGAGAGCGGCGTCACCATCATCGGCACGTCCCCTGAATCCATAGACCGCGCCGAGGACCGGGAGCGGTTCGCGGAGGTTGTGCGGAAGCTGGGCCTGCTCCAGCCGGAAAACGGGATCGCCTTCACCCCGGAGGAGGCGATCCGTATCGCGGGAGCGATAGGCTATCCGGTTCTGGTGCGGCCTTCGTACGTGCTCGGCGGCCGGGCCATGGCGATCATATACGACGAGACGAGCCTGACCGATTACATCGCCACGGCAGTGGAGCTCTCGCCCGAGCATCCGATACTGGTTGACGATTTTCTCGAGGACGCGATCGAGATTGACGTGGATGCGATCTGCGACGGCCGGGACGTGTATATCGGCGCCATCATGGAGCACGTGGAGGAGGCGGGGATTCATTCAGGCGATTCGGCCTGCATCATCCCGCCGCTGTCCCTTTCCGCAGAGATGAACCGGCAGATTGTCCGGGCCACGGAGGCGCTTGCCCTGGATCTGGAGGTGGTAGGTCTTCTGAACATACAGTTCGCGATCAAGGATGACCGGCTCTACGTCATCGAGGTCAACCCACGTGCCTCCCGGACCGTGCCCTTTGTCTCCAAAACCACCGGCGTGCCGCTTGCGAAAATAGCGCTGAAGGTCATGCTCGGCAGAAGTCTGGCCGAATTTGGCTTGAAAAAAATGAAGGAAATACCGTATGTCAGCGTCAAGGAGGCGGTGCTTCCCTTCAATAAATTCCCCGGAGTCGATACATTGCTCTCGCCTGAGATGAAGTCAACCGGCGAGGTGATGGGCATATCCGGCAATTTCGGCGAATCGTACTATAAGGCGACCCTCGCGGCGGGCGATTCGCTTCCCCTGGAAGGCACGGTGCTTCTCTCCATGAACAGCCGTTCACGGGGCGAGCTCCGGGAAGAGGCGCGGAGGCTGTACGACAGCGGATTCAGACTTATCGCCACCGAGGGAACGGCGCAATACTATAATGAGCACGGCATCATCTGCGACCAGGTGCACAAGGTGAGCGAGGGGAGACCCAATATCATCGACCTCATGAAGAACGGCGAGATTGATATGATTATAAATACTCCGACCGGGAAGATGTCAAAGGACGATTCTTATGCGATCCGCCAGGCCGCAGTGCGGTATCATATACCCTATGTGACCACGGCTCAGGCGGCAAAGGCGGCCGTACATGGCTTACTCGCGGTCAAGCAGAATAAGGGGAGGGGGCTCTCGGTCCGGCCGATTCAGGAATATCATAGAGAGGTGAGGTGAGGCATGGCAGGCAGGGTATTGCTCAAGAGCAGGGATATTGATGAAATAATCAATAGCCATTCGGAACAGATATGGCGGGATATCAGCGATATCGATAAATTTGCCGTTGTGGGACTGCAGACAGGGGGCGTGGAGCTCGCGCTGCGCATTCGGAAGCGCATCGAGTCGCGTTCGGGCAAGAATATTCAGAACGGCACCCTGGATATCACCTTCTACCGCGACGATCTGGCGACGCGGGGCGTGCTTCCTGCCATCAAGGAAACATTGATCGAGTTCGATATCGGCACCATGACCATTCTCCTCGTCGATGACGTGATTTTCACCGGACGCACCGTGAAGGCGGCAATGGAAACCCTTACTTCGTTCGGAAGGCCCAAGGCCATCAAGCTCTTTGTCCTGGTTGATCGGGGGAATAGAGAGCTCCCGATTCAGCCGGATTACTGCGGATTTCAATTAGACACGGATATCAAGGATAATATCGAAGTCATTTTGCACAAGGATAACCCGGAAGAAGACATGGTCATCATGCATCCGGGGTCCGGGGGGTGAGGTCGGTCTTTGCGAGAAATAGCTGAGCAGTCACAATTTTTTTTGTTGAATTCTGCTTATGTTTATGTCTATATTATCGCTGAAACATATGAAAAAAAGCAGCGGAAAGCCATCAAGGATTAGCGGGTTTATTCCCTCGGATAAAAAACGGGACCTGAATCAAAAAGGAAAGCATCACCGACGGGATAAAAAAAAATCGAGGAAATGGATTCTCGCACTTCTTCTGCTGTTATTGTTGGGCACTGCTGTGGTCGTCATTTATAATATACCCAAAGGGAATAATGCAAGGATTGATCCATTGATGGGACAAAATGGCATGTCCGGCCCCAAAGAGAAGGAGATGGATACGCAGAGAAGATCCACGGCAAACATTAACCCCCCGGGCGGCAAGCCCGCCGCATCAAAAAAAGACGTTCCCCACAACAAAATCCGCATTGCCATACCCGCTGAAAAAAAGGAATATGATTTTGGAACAACGTTGCATTTGGATCCGCCGCCGGCGCGGGATTGATTGCCGTCCGGGCGGAATATCTGAATCCTCGGTGTCTGCGGGGCGTTTCCCGCGTGCCCGGCGTCCCAGGAGGCTCGATGAATAAGGTTCATATCCTCATTGTCGAGGATGAGGTTATCGTCAGCATGCATCTGCGAAGCGTCCTCACCAATTTCGGATATGAGGTAACCACGGTGACCGGAACCGGCCAAGAGGCTGTTGAAAGGGCCGGCTCCCTCAGGCCCGATCTCATACTCATGGACATAGCCCTGCCCGGCGGTATGACCGGCATTGAGGCGGCGAAAATCATCAAAGACAGGTTCGACATCCCCGTGGTGTATGTCACCGGCAATGCAGACATCCCTACCGTACACCGCGCTAGAGAGACCGAACCGTATGGCTACGTGATGAAGCCGGTGAACATGCCTGATCTCTTCTCTACTATAGATACCGCCCTTCATCGTCATAAGCTGCAAGTGCGGCTCAAGGAGAGCGAGGAGCGGTACCGCCGCATAACCCAGGCGGTAACTGATTACATTTTTACGGTGCGCGTACAGGACGGCCGGGCGGCTGAGACGACACACGGCCCGGCCTGCGAAGCGGTGACCGGGTATGCGGCGGAAGAGTTTGCGTCCGACCCTGGGCTCTGGATCAATATGGTGCATGAGGACGATCGGGAGGCCGTGTACCGCACGTCTGCGAAGATTCTCGACGGTAAGGATTCGGGGCCCCTGGAGCACCGGATATGGCGAAAAGACGGAGCCCTCCGGTGGGTCCGGAACACGCCGGTCCCTCATCGCGACGAGAAGGGCCGCCTCCTCTCGTACGACGGCCTGATCAAGGACATCACCGAGCAAAAGCTGGCGGAGGAGGCGCTTCGGGAAAGCGAGGCTCGTTTCCGCGCTTTGGTGGAATCAACGAGTGATTGGATATGGGCGGTGGATAAGAACGGCCGCTATACCTACTCCAGTCCGAAGGTGAAAGACATCATTGGATATGAGCCTTACGAAATCATCGGAAAATCGATTTTTCATTTACTGCCGCGCGAAGAATCTTCAAGGCTTGAAGAGACTTTCAAAGATATTATTAAATATCCAAAGCCCTTTTTTGCCCTGGAAAATATTAACATCCACAAGGATGGAAGGCACGTCACCTTGGAAAGCAGCGGCGTGCCCATCTTTGATGAAAAGGGAAAATTTCAGGGATATCGCTGCATTGATCGCGACATCACCGAGCGCAAGCGCTCGGAAACGGCGCTCAGGGAAAGCGAGGAGCGGTTCCGCGCGCTCGTGCAGAATCTGCAGGATATTATCGTCATCGCCAGAAGAGACGGCACCATCGCGTTCGAAAATCCCGCAACCGAGATGACCCTCGGGTATTCTTTGGTGGGTAGGAATTACATTGAGTTGATGCATCCTGACGACGTCCCCACTGCTGTAAAGTCGTTCGAACAGGTCGCAAATAACGAGAACCGTCACATTCCCACCATGCTCCGCGCCCGGCACGCCGACGGCTCATGGCTCTATCTTGAGATTCTTGCCACCAACCTGTTCGACAACACCTCCATACAGGGGATGCTGGCCGTGTGCAGGAACGTCACGGAGCGTATGATGGTACAGATCGCGCTTCAGGCAAGCGAGGAGCGGTACCGCGCCCTGTTCGACCAGTCGCCGGTCGGGGTGTTTCTTTTCAACAACAAGCTCGTTATCACCGAGTGCAATGAGCGCCTTGCTCAAATCTTGCAAACGTCACAGGAGACGATCATCGGCCTTGAACTCGATACGTTAAAAGATGCCGAAGTAATTCAAAAACTGCGGGAGGCCATTGACGGGAACGTCACATTTTATGAGGGTCCCTACAGCTCTACCCCCGGTAATATTGTTTTATATATAAGCGCGGTGACGAGTCCCCTGCGCGACAACCACGGAAATGTGGTCGGCGGCATCGCCGTAATGCAGGATATAACCGACAAAAAGCTGGCAGAGGAGATGCTCAGGGCGTCTGAAGAGCGGACCCGACTCCTTGTGGAAAACGCCAATGTGGGGATCGTCGTCATCAAGGAGTGGAAGGTGGTATTCGCTAATCCGAAGTTCAGGGAGCTTGCGTCCTATTCCTTTGACGAGATAACCTCCCTAAACTTTCTCGATTTCATTCATCCGGATGACCGGCAGATTGTTGCCGAACGGTACAGCCAGAGAATGAAAGGCGATGATAGTTTTCATAATTACGAGGTCAGAATACTCGGCAGTAATGGCAGCGTCAGATGGACCGAGCTTAACGCAATGCTTCTCAACTGGGAAGGCTGCCCCGCCTCCCTCTGCTTTTTAAATGACATCACGGAGCGAAAATGGGCCGAGGAGGAGCGCTATAAAATCGAGGCGCAGATACAGCAGACGCAGAAGCTTGAAAGCCTCGGCGTGCTTGCCGGCGGAATTGCTCACGACTTCAATAATCTTCTGATGGTGATCCTGGGAAACATCGATCTCGCGCTCATGGATCTGGCGCCGGGCTCCTCCTCCCGGGCGAATCTGCTTGAGGGAGCGAAGGCGTCTCACCGGGCCGCGGACCTGTGCAGGCAGATGCTCGCCTATTCCGGAAGGGGTCAGTTCGTCAATGAGGTTCTTACCCTGAACGACCTCATAAAAGATATGCATCACATGCTCGAGGTTTCAATATCCAAAAAGGCGCTGCTCCGTTATCAGTTTTCATCCGGGCTGCCCGCCATCGAGGCCGACCCGACCCAGATTCGCCAGATTGTGATGAATCTGGTGATTAACGCCTCGGATTCTTTCGGCGAAAAAAACGGAGTCATCACAATTTCCACCGGCGTGATGCACTGCGACCATGCATATCTCGCCGAGACCTGGCTGAACGAGGGACTTCCCGAGGGTGTATACGTATACCTGGAGGTGGCCGATACCGGCTGCGGAATGGACCAGGATACCCTCTCGAAGATATTTGATCCCTTTTTCACGACCAAGTTCACCGGTCGCGGTCTGGGTCTGGCGGCGGCACTCGGTATCGTGCGGGGGCATAAGGGCGCCATCAGGGTCTACAGCGAAAAGAACCGGGGCACTACTTTCAAGACTCTTTTCCCGGCAGCCGCCGTCCCGGCCGAGCCTACCACAGCCGGCGGTGCCTCCGCGGTAAACTGGGTGGGGGAAGGAGTGATTCTTCTGGCCGATGATGAGGAGACGGTCCGTATGCTGGGTAAAAAGATGCTGGAGCGCTGCGGATTCCGGGTGCTCGTCGCCCGTGACGGAGTGGAGGCGGTCGAGCTTTTCAGGGAGCATGCGGACAAGATCACCTGCTGCATCCTCGATCTGACGATGCCGCACATGGACGGAGAGGAGACCTTTCGTGAGCTGCGCCGCATTAAGAGGGACGCCCGCGTGATCGTGTCAAGCGGCTACAACGAGCAGGAGATAACCGAGCGATTTTCAGGAAGAGGACTCGCCGGATTTCTACAGAAGCCGTATCAGATAGCTGAGCTGTCGGCAAAGCTGAGAGAGATTCTGGGACGGCCGGAACTCGCAGGCTAAAGCCGGCTTTTCCTGCGGTGCCGCGTTTCATGTCCCGCCTCTCATTCTCGCATGCCCCTTAACCTCCCGGCTAATTATCATCCATATCTCAAACCCTCATGCCCCCCAAAACCTGTTTCCGACCTCACCCCCCGGCCCCCTCTCCCATTAAGAAATGAAAAAAGGAGAGGGGGAGTCTAAGGATGAAGCCTAATGTTTCGAAAACCCTCTCCTTTCTTCCGAGTTTAATGGGAGAGGGTGCGCAGCGCGCGGGTGAGGTCAAGTCCCCCTCCGGGGGATTTAGGGGGCCGAAGAGCTAGCCTGTTATGCGACATAACATCAATAAAAGTATTAATGCATGCCCGCCGCTTGCGTCGATCATTTAAGAGTACGGTAAGCCTTCACGTGCTTATCTGCAATTACTAACATCCATTCACGCATGATTTTGATATGCACGGATGAGGAAGCACGTATGCTCTCAGAACACCGGTGTGTCACTATTGAAGAAACGGCTTCGATCCTTTCCGTGTCGCGGGCCACGGTACGGAACTGGATAAAACATGACTATCTCCAGCCGCTCGGCGATTCATCTTCAATTGTTTTCAAATCCGACGACGTGTACGATCTCAAGGATAAGATACGCGGGGGGTCCCTTTTAAGATTGAACCGGAGGGCTAATAAGGCGGCGGCCCGGAGGTGCTTCATACCCGATGAATATATTGAAGATTATCATTTCAGGAAAACATTAGAATTCATCGTCTCCTACATCCGGAGCAAGGCCATTGATCCTGCCCGGGCCGTCTTTGTTTTGTCTTTGCGGCTGCTCAATCGGGAAGGGGTCATCAATACCCGGAACGCTCACGAGTTGATCGGAAGCCGCTTTGATCTTCCCGGAAACCGGAATCTGAGCCATGAGCTTGCCTGTTGGCATGCAGAGCTCGGAGGTTTTCATCTGACCGATGAATACGCGCCCCTTATGGAGCTTGATCTTCTTTCCCAGAAGGATATCCTCGGTCTGATTTACCAGTCTCTTCTTGTAGAAGGTGATAAATCCCGTAACGGCTCCTATTACACTCCCCAGCGAATCGTCAAGGATATCGCCCGTACCGGCTCATACGAGAGCAGGATACTGGATCCCTGTTGCGGCACCGGCCGGTTTTTGCTGGCCTTTGCGGACAAGGCGGCCGGCCCCGAGAATCTGTACGGGTTTGACACGGACTCTGTTGCGGTACACATCGCACGGATCAATCTGATGCTGGAATTCAAGTCTAGGGACTTCAATCCCCGTATCTATCACGGTAATTTTTTTCTTGAAGATGTCAGGGATGACGACGGTAACCCGGTTTCCTTTGATCTGATAGCCACAAATCCTCCCTGGGGCCTGCACCATATGAAGGGCATGCGGTATACGCTTGAGACTCTGTACCCGGAAATCAGGTCGTTTGAATCATTTTCCTATATCCTAAAGAAAAGCATTGATCTGCTGCGAGAGGGTGGGCGGCTTTCGTTCCTGCTCCCTGAATCGATTCTGCACGTAACGGGGCATGCGGATATCAGAAAATATATAGTGGAGCATACACGGGTTGAGAGAATCATCTACCTTGGAAGGGTTTTTAAGAATGTGTTCTCGCCGGTGATACGGCTTGATTTGAAGAAAGGCATGAACGGGGGCAGCCTTCATTGTGTTATTAAGAAAAGGCATTACTCGATAGACCAGAAGAGGTTTGCACGAAACAGAAATTATATTTTCGATATTCATACCAATACCCTGGACTCTAGAATTCTTAAAAGGGTGTACGGTTTAAAACACACGACCCTGGCCGGCAGGGCGGACTGGGCGCTCGGGATCGTCACCGGCGATAACGGCAAATATCTGAACAGCGAGAGGATCGGCGAGGATTACGAATTGATATACAAAGGAAAAGACGTCGATAAATATGTATTTAAGAAAGCATCGAGCTATCTTCAATTCGCCCCCGGGAAATTTCAACAGGCCGCGCCTGAATCAAAATACCGCGTAAGGGAAAAGCTGGTTTATCGCTTTATTTCGAAAAATATTGTGATGGCTTACGACGACGAGAAAAGGCTGACGCTCAACAGCGCGAATATTTTGATACCGCGCATTGACGATTATCCTATTAAAGCGATCCTCGCCCTGTTCAATTCAACGTTATACCAGTACATTTTTCAGAAAAGATTTTTCTCGATCAAGGTGCTCAGGGAGCATCTGGAGCAGCTTCCCTTGCCGCTCTGGAACGGCGGGGAACTGCGCCGGCTTGCCGAGATGGCTGACGAGATCTTAGCGCACCGGGGCAGTCTGGAGGATATTGACGAGTTTATTATGGGCATCTTCGGCTTGAAAGTCGGGGAAAGAAACCATATTATGAAATCAGTCGATTATTAGTTACTACAATAAAGGAAAATAAAATGATAACCCTTTACGCAGAAGAATTTCCCCATGCCATAATAATTCATATAAACGGTACGCTGACGCTCGAGCACCTGAAAGAGGCGGAAGAGGTTTGGAATGAACAGCTCGATAAGCGGCCCGGTGTTCTGGCGTTTGATTTCAGGGGCGTCCTCGATATCGATTCAATATCGATGAACCATATTTTCAAGCTGACAAAAACGGCTGCTGAAAAGAACGTGAAATTGATTATCTTCGACGCAAGCGAGCAGCATAAGAAAATCTTCGAGATCCTCAGGCTTGACAGGGTGGTGACGATGATGTCAGGCCGGCAATTATATGATGAGTATATAAAAGAGCCGTAGCCTCATAGGCCGAATGTTATGGTGAAGCGGGTTCCCTTCTTTCTATCTAACGAGAGTTTGCCCCGCAGCTGCTTGACTAATTCATTCACCAGCTGCAGGCCGAGGGTTTTGGAGTCGCTTATATCCATATCTTCAGGCAGACCGATCCCGTTGTCGCCGATGACCAGGGTATGGATGCCGCCGGGATTCTTTTTAAAACTGAGGGATATTGTTCCCCTCCCGTCTTCCGGAAAAGCGTATTTCAGGGAATTGGTAAGAAGCTCATTAATGATAAGCGCGCAGGGGATCGCGCTGTTGATGTTGAGCTGGATGTTGCGGACGTCCGATTTGAACTGTATGGATCCGTCACGCCTGTTCCTTTCGATAAAAAGCTGCTCCGCCATTTGTTCGATATAGACTTTAAAGTCGATATGGGCCAGGTCCTCGGACTGGTACAGCATTTCGTGGACCAGCGCCATTGACCGTACCCGGTTATAGCAGTCTTTGAACAGCTCCAGGTCTTTATCGTCGCATACGTATATCGACTGAAGCGAGAGAAGGCTCGATATGATCTGCATGTTGTTTTTTACGCGATGATGTATCTCTTTAATGAGTATCTCCTTTTCAAGAAGCGATTCCCTTATTTTCTGTTCCGTTTGTTTTTGGCCGGAGATTTCAAAGATCACTCCGTCGATTGAGAGCGGATTTCCCGTATCGTCGTAGACCGGGGATCCTTTTTCCAGGAAATGGAGGAGCGTTCCATTCTTGTGCCTCATCCGGTAATTGACCTCGAAGCTCGTTTTATTGTGCAAGGCCTCCGCTCTCGCAGCGGCTGCAAGACCCCGGTCCTCCGGAAGGATCAGGGGGTCAATGGAGAACATAATATCGGGGTGCAGCTCGTCGGGATTGAATCCGGTGAGGATTTCCAGCATGTTGTTGTAGAACTGTATGCGCCTGCCGTCGGAAAGAAAAAGACGGTAAACGATCGCCGGAATATTTTCCGCAAGGGAGCGGTATGAAACCTCGCTTTCGCGCAGTGCCTCCTCGATCCTCTTTCGCTGGGTTATATCATTCCCGATGCACATGATCTCCCGCACGGCGCCGTCTTCGTCCCGTATTGCCTTGTTCGTCCACGCAATCCAGACGCGTTCGCCGCTTTTACACATGTTTTCATTCACGTTGACGGCGTATTGATCGGCATCACGGCTGATCTCACGGATCATGTCTGCCAGGTTTCTGCCGGTCGATTCGTACTCCGGCACGATGGTGCCGACGACGTTTTTCCCAACGATTTCATCCTTGTCGTAGCCGAAAAAGCTTTGCGCGAATTTATTGAGGTAGGTTATCTTCCCCTCTATATCTCTCATGAATATGATGCTGTTTGAGTTTTCGACCAGCTCCCGGTAATTTTTTTCGCTTTTAAGCAGAGCAAACCCGGCGCGGATATTTTCAGTAACGTTGCTGACCAGGCCGATGACGCCGATGATATTGTTCCCGGCGTCGCGGTGAGGACTGTAGATATATTGCAGCCACACGGATTCGCCGGTGGCGGGAACACGGAAGGGAAGAACCGGGGTATGCACGGTTTCGCCGAGCAGGGCCTGCTTGATTATGCGTTCCAGTCCGTGCTGGGTAAGGAAGGGGAAAAACTCCAACGCGTTTTTGCCCAGAACCTGTTCGGGGGATAACCCGGTTAACTCTTGCATGAATCTGTTCCAGAGAACATAATTGAGGTTGCAGTCGTACACAATGATCCCGATTTTGGCGTTTGAGATTATCTCATTATTGAGCCGGGTGGACAACTGGAGCGCCTTCTCTGCCTGTTTCCGTTTGGTCTCGTCTCTGTACACGGAAGCGATTTCGCCGGAAGGCAGCTTAAACACGAAGTTTTCCCTCCAGCCGGCGAGGCGCTCATCCTTGTATAGAGAAACGGGATGGCTTCTCGGAACGCCCGTTTCCCACACTTCCCGGAACACATCAAAAAGACCGAATTCCGTTACGCCCGGGAAAACCTCGCGGACGCTTCTTCCGACGACATCCCGGCGGCGGATGTTTTCCATAAGCTCGGCCGAACGGTTGAAGTCGAGTATTATAAAATCATCCCCGTTACCGACCGCCTCGTAGATCGCAATGCCGTTTAATGAGTTATCGACGAGCGTGCGGTACCGCGCCTCGCTGATCTTGAGCCTTGATTCCATTTCATGCTTGTGCAGCGCCAGATCGACGGTTGAGTGGATATCGCTCTGGTTCAGCGGCTTGATCAGGTAGCCGTAGGGGCGCGTAGCCTTGGCCCTGCCGAACAGAGCTTCGTTTGAATGAGCGGTCAGATACACGACGGGAATGTCGCGGGCTTTTTGTATTTCCTCGACAGCCGATATCCCGTCCATATCCCCGGGGAGCATGATATCGGCAAGTATGAGGTCGGGCTTGTGTTCAAGCGCCAGATCGACAGCCTCTTTCCCGTTTGCGGCAAGAGGTGCGACCATGTATCCCTTCATCTCCAGAAGGTTCAGGATGTTCAGCGCTATGATGGGTTCATCTTCAATGATAAGGATTTTTTTCTGGGTCATAGAACACTCATCGCCGGGCGATCAACCGGCGGTTGATACGCTACTATGAGGGTGCAATTTGAGCAAGAAAAATTTAAATAAAAATTTGAATAATAAGGAAAAATCCTGATATAATTATAGGAAATTTCCCTATGGGCAGATAAGGAGCGGAGTTTAGCTTTCTCTCCCGACTCTCCTTTCTTTCGAGGTTAAATAGGAGAGGGTGCGCGGAGCGCGGGTGAGGTCAAATCTGCAAATTATATCATTGACATGCCGCCATGCTTGGGTGTCTGCTTATACTCAGCGCAGATTTAAAACAGGGAGCTCTTACGGTCATGACAGTAGGGTTGAATCTCACCGATAGAGCTTTTGCTCTCACCGGCGGTATAGGAACCGGCAAGTCGGTGGTAGCGGAATTTTTCCGGGAGAGGGGAGCGCGCATCATCGACACGGACCGCATCGCCCGTGAAGTGGTTGAGCCGGGCAAGCCTGCTCTTTCGGAATTAACCCAATACTTCGGCCAAGAGGTTATCAGCCCCGACGGCACGCTGAACCGGGAAGGGCTGCGTAACCGGATCATCCGTGACCGCGTTCTGCGGGAAAAGCTCAACAGCATAATCCATCCCCGGGTCAAAGCGGTTATGGCGGAAAGGATTTCGGCCTTTAGCCGGGAAAAAGACGGGATGCCCGTCATCGTTGACGTGCCGCTTCTGTATGAGGTCGGGTGGGAGCGGCTTTTCCGGGACGTCATTCTGGCCTATGCCCCGGTTTCAATCCAGATCAGGAGGCTTATGGAGCGGGACAAGCTTGACCGGCGCACGGCGGAGCTTACCATCGCCAGCCAGATGAGCATTGATGAGAAAAGGAGCCGGGCGAAATACATCATCGATAATTCCGGCACGCTTGAACATACCCGGGTTCAGGTCGAGCGTCTCTTTGACATTCTGCGAAAAGGAATTATATCATGATGCGGACAGATACAGGCCGATCTTCCGCGATCTTTTATCTCCCCGTCGTCATCGCAACCGCGCTCGTGGTCCAGCTTATCGGGCGCTATCATGCCGGAGCTCTCATGATCGGCCAGAGTTTTTATCTGTCATGGATTCTCCTGAGGATAGTTCTTCCCGTCATCGTACTCTTGATCCTGGGTATACCCTTGACGCACATCGGCATCGGGATGCCGTCCATTGACCGGAAGACAGGGATAGCGATAATCCTCATCGTCATACTGCTTCCCGTTGTTTTCCTTTGGATATATTTTGTGAAGGGCTATTTCAATTTTTATTCAGGATCATTCCGCTCCGGGAGCGGGGCCGGCCGATTTCTCCAGTTCATGATCTTTACCTCATCCACCCTTACGGGATGGGAGTTTTTACACCGCGGTTTTCTGCTTTTTGGGATTATATACCTACTGACCGAACGGGAGGGATTGCCTGCTGCGGCCGCCTCATTGACCGCGGTCTGTCTGGTATGGGCTTTTGAAGTGCTTTTTCATTTCATAAAGCCGGAGCTCGAGGCCGCGGGGATGCTGATCGGCTCGCCGGTTCTTTCCTGGCTTGCGCTGCGCACGCGGAGTATATGGATTCCCCTTTTGATTCACTTCATAGTGGAAGTGCTCTTTATCCTGTCTCTAATACTGCGCTGATTCGGGCCGGCCGCGATTCAAATAATGGTTGAAATAATAGAGCCGGAAAATTAAATGAGAAATGACACAAAGGAGCGTATGGTCTTTGTTCTTATGGGGGTATCAGGAAGCGGAAAATCAGCGATCGGCAGAATGCTTGCTTCCGAGATCGCGCTTCCCTTTTATGAAGGCGATGACCTGCATCCCAAGGCCAATATCGCCAAAATGGCGCAATCCATACCGCTGACCGATGACGACCGGAAGGCGTGGCTTATTACCCTTGCCGGGCTGATTTCGCAAGCAAACCGTAAAAAGGGCGCAGTCCTTGCCTGTTCGGCCCTGAAAAAGAATTATCGCGAGATATTGTCGCGGTACGGGCAAGAGGAGGTATCGTTCATCTATTTGAAGGGGAGCAGGCGGATCATCCGCAGGCGCATTGAAGAGAGGAGAGCTCATTTTATGCCTCCCGGCCTCCTGGACAGCCAGTTTGATATCCTTGAAGAGCCGGAGGATGCGATTACGGTCGAGATCGATGCTCCTCCCGAGCGGATTTGCTCGGAGATTATCGATGGGCTCATCGGCCGCGGCCTGTTGTCTTGATCGGAAAAATATGAAAATATATGATATTTCCCTTCCGATTTCTACCTCCCTGCCGGTATGGCCGGGCGATCCCCGGGTCGAACTGGAGCGGACGAGCTCAATCGCCTCCGGCGCGGACACCAATATGACCAGGATCATGATGGGCGCCCACACGGGCACGCATATAGATGCGCCGTATCATTTTCTTGAAAACGGCAAAACCGTTGACGCGGTTTCTCTCGAAGCCTGTATCGGACCCTGCCTGGTCGTTGAGCTTGAGTCTGATGCGCTGATCGAGAAGAAGGAGCTTGACGGTCTTGATCTTGGCGGGTGCGAGAGAATTTTATTTAAGACGAAAAATTCTGAAACAGGGGCGCATCCCGGAGCCGGGTTCAGGGAACATTACGCGGCCCTCGGCATGAGCGCGGCAATGTATCTCGCCGAGAAAAGGATGATTCTGGTGGGGATGGACTATCTTTCCATCGAAGCCTTCATTGCCCCGGGTAATCCGGTGCACAGGATTTTGCTGAGCAATGAGATCGTTATCCTTGAGGGATTAAACCTGTCGACGGTCAATCCGGGAAGATATGAGCTGATCTGCCTTCCTTTGAAGATCGTGGGCGCGGACGGGGCGCCTGCCAGGGCCGTACTTCGTGAACAATAAAAAAGAGAGGTGGGATCATGAAAAAAATATTCTGCATATCAGTAGTGAGCTTCTTTGTTCTCATCACCGCATGCGCGGTGGACTATCGCAAGGCCATTATCGGGACGTGGGACGCAGGCAAGGCTTCCCGGGAAAGCAGGATCGTGGTCTCTATTGACGGCAATGGATCCCTCACGGCGGCCCTGACGAATACCGATATGCGGCCGATCAAGGGCGCCTATGAAATTGATAAAAACAGGTTGGTGATTAAGTTATCGAACATGACCCTGTCATACGAGATAGTAAAAGTGGTAGGAAACAAGCTCGTCATGTCCTCCGATGAAAGAAGAATTACCTGGACAAGGATAAAATAAGAGCCGCCGCCCCTCATTAATAACTATTTCCAGTTGACGATTATGTCTTTGTCTTCCTTGGGCAATGTGCCCATCTTCGGCATTCTGCCGGCTGCGACCGCATTGATTATAAGGCTTTTCCGCACGCAGATATCCTCCTTGGTCGTGTAATCGTTGGTGTGGCACCGTATGCAGTCGCTGTGAATCGTTGCCACCAGCTTGTCGCTGGGGAGGGTGACGCACGGCTCTTTAGGGAAATTTTTCAAGCTCGCCAAACATCCGATCAAGGAAAAGATTAATGCACAGAAAAATAGAATGATATTTTTTTTCATTAAATTTTTCCTTTTATAAAATTATTTTCGCCGGGGCCTTTATATAACAAGCCTCATGCGCTCCAGGCGGATCGGTACGTTGCGCTGTTCACGACAGCGGTCATACGCCTCAGGTTCCGCCGTATCCTATCGTCACTTTTTTATTTTGAACAATGACCGGCACCTGTCTTTCCCCCTCGGAATAGCGGAGCATTTTTTCCATGTTGGAGGCATCTGATTTCACATCAATGTATTCCGCTTTATTTCCGTAAGCCATCCTGGCTTTTTCGGTATAGGGTCAGCCGTTTTTTCCGAAAATCAGAATTTTGTCATTCATGTTTTTCTCCATCCTCATTTCCCTCGTTTTTCGACTTGGTATTTTTAAATATATCCTATCCCGGCAATTTCGCGTTGAGAAGGGTCTTTCCTATCTCGCCGAGGATTACCTGGCAGGAGATGCATGCCAGAGAGAGAATGAATATATATAAATTACCCGGGTATTCGATGCCGTAAAAGAAGGTTACAACGGCCATGATTACCGACAGGATAAGGAGTGTAGTGCCGGCTATAATCTTGGTAATCAGGTGCGGGGTCGTGATTTTCCTGAAGCGGGTCATGCCGTCAATAAGGCCGCAGGTAATGGCAGGTATAACCGTGAGGGGGAGAAAAAACGCCAGTACCTTAACGGTATTCATCAGATCCGACGCGATCGACTGCGGGGCCGGCAGGGACAACAGTATCAAAAAAGCTATAAAAATAACAAAAGCCTGCGGAAAATGGACGGATATGGGATGGAGGTTGAAATCAAGCAGCATTTTTCTTTTTTTCGACATGGTTTCTTTGTACGGCTCGAACACTGTGCGCGGTAAACCGCATGCCGGACAGACTTTTCCCAATTTTTTTTCTGTGGTGATGTAACCGCACGCTTTGCACCTCATAAAATCCATGACTATCTCCTGTATATTAGACTTATTGCGAAAAAGTTATATAATATTCTCGCAAAGTCGCAAAGACGCGAGGAATTATTCATTTTTTAATGAACTATATCAAACAAAATAAATAAAATATCTTCTTTGCGACTCTGCGTCTCTGCGAGAGCCTCCACCCCTTAACTAAAAATATCATCTACATATAATACACGCGAGACTGCAACAGTCAAGTATTTTAAAGCATCCGGCATACTGTCGGAAAAGATATTGACACGAACCTTTTGTATTTATAGGTTGATGCTCGTTTTCGGGGTGTAGCTCAGCCCGGCTAGAGCGCCTGCTTTGGGAGCAGGAAGTCGGAGGTTCGAATCCTCTCACCCCGAATGCGCCTGCGCCAGTAGCTCAGCGGATAGAGCAACGGCCTTCTAAGCCGTGGGTCGCGAGTTCGATTCTCGCCTGGCGCGGAGCTAAGTGCTGACCGGCTCAGGAGTTACGAAGCCACCGGATAACCGGCGCTTCTTAAAAACACCATAAGTGTGACATAAGTGTGACATGAAATTTGCACTTTTCATACTTTCAACGGAGGTTTTAAGATGGCGCACGGTAAACCATTTACTCTTTACCGAAGAAACCGCATTTATTATTGCCGTTTTAAATTACCCGATGGATCGTGGAGCACCGCAAGGAGCACCGGGGAAACCGCACGAGGCCGGGCGGAAGCCTGGGCGATAAACTATTTGCAGCAAGGCAAGATTGTCGTCCGCGAAAACATAACCCTTTCAGAATTCTCAAAAGACTTCTTTGCGTACAGTGGCCAGTGGGCTATTGATCGGCGCGTGGCTGGGATAAGAAATACGCAGCGTCAATGTTTGGAAAAGACCCGCATACTGACCAACAAAATTTTACCTGCACTCGGTAAAATGAGGCTGATTCAAATTGATAAAAGCGTTATTAAATCATTCCGTAACGATCTTTTCCAAAACGGGTTAGCCGGTTCGACTATCAATCATATCCTGTCATGCCTTAAAGTAATTTTAGAACACGCCGAAGAAAAAAACTTAATTCAATCAATGCCGCGCATCGAAAGGGCAGCCGCCAGAACGAAGCACCGGGGCATATTGACCGTCGAGGAAGTCCGGCGGCTGTTTTCGATTGAATGGGGTGATGTCCGCTCCTATGTCATGAATCTGGCGGCAGCCTGTACCGGTCTTAGACGCGGGGAGCTTGTGGCCTTAACCATGCAGGAGATACACGGAAATTATATCACTGTTTCCCATTCATGGGATGAACGATTAAGGATACTTAATCCGACAACGAAAACAGGCCGAGCACGGACGGTTATAATTCCTGGTAAGCTTCAAGAGGAAATACAACGACTTATTAATTTAAACCCCTGGGGGAAGCCTGATTCATTCGTGTTCTTTTCTACAATGGCCGACAAGCCGGTCGAGGGGTCTTTTATTACAGACAGTTTATACCGCGCTTTACAGAAAATCGGTATTTCAGAACAAGATCGGCAGGAAAGGAATATCACCTTTCATTCGTGGCGGCATTGGTTTAATTCACTGCTTATCAATGCAAAGATACCGCTTCAAAAGATTCAAAGCCTGACCGGGCATTTGACCGCTGAAATGACACAGCATTACTACCATGCGGACGAGCTTTCAGACGTGGCCCAGGTCATCCAGGACAGCCTGTTCGCAACCACGGCACATAAGAGCGGTAAGGTTATAAATTGATTTTTATTTTTCGGAAAGATCGATCTTGTTCTTTGCGATGTATAGTACGGCACGCCGAAGGTACTCGCCTTTGTCAAATTTCTGGCGCGTCCGTTCCTGTTCAACGAGCCAATTTTCGTCATCGGTCAATAAAATGTACGGACGCACGAATCCGGCATATCGTGAATTCTTGCTTTTTTTTCGAGGCATCGCTTTTTTTCTCATACTATCCTTTTTTTTCAATAATAATTTTAAATTTATTGACACTGCACGTGCACTGTATTACATATCTAATGTATCTAATATATCGTAACTGTCAAATCAAAATTTAAAATCGGAGGTAGCGAGATGATTGGAATGTCGCAACAAGAGAATCATCATTACAAAAAGCGGATGGCCGAATTATGGGAGGATTGGAAACAGAAACACGATCCGGCAGACATGACGGATGTCCAAGCAACGAATAATGAAGAAAAATTTTATGTTTGGGCCGAGCGAATTATTGAAGATGAATGGGATAAACTCAAGGAGTAACGACCAGCCCCTCGCGCTCCCCTCGTCTGTCGGGAGTGAGGGGCAAATGAAGATCACAAAAAACTACATTCGCCAGCAGCTTAAGAAGGCACTCCGCCAGGCTTGCCAAGAATACATCTGGGCTTATGACTCCGACAAAAATCCATATCTGGAATTTTTACGGATCAAAAATTTAGTTAGCAAGCTGGACGGCCAGTGGAGGGAACCAAGACAGCCGGGAAAGACCGGCAGGGAGGAATAATGAATTTAAAATTATTAAGCGACCAATTTACACGTTCTCAAAGAATTCACAAAATTATTAGTAAGCTGGAGGATGCCCGGCTTAACGATGATACGATCATGGTTCATGATTTGCAAAGTAATTTAATAAAATTATTGATGGAGGAGTAAAAATGAATTCAATAATCGTACAAAATAATAAAAATTTTCAATTTTATTCAGAACGGCAACTATCCCGGAAGACCGTCGAGAATTACAGCAATGCAGTTACCCGGTACGTGCAGTATATCAGTGATAACAATCTT
>Ga0154758_178_pt4 | contig 27939 bp, 24 predicted proteins | sample Rifle2008BG16ft_FD_105766 | JGI IMG/M metagenome (GOLD analysis project Ga0154758, IMG submission 105766) | Spirochaetes bacterium RBG_16_49_21
TCTCTGCGTCTTTGCGCCTTTGCGAGAGATATTCATAATGTTTTGCGCGCGATAATTTGATAATAAAAAGCCCTTTCCCGGAAGAAAGGGCTTTTGTACTCATACATCAGATGCCGTAAATTAAATCTACCACATCTTCCGCTAATTAAAAGCTGCAGCCTCCGCCGCCGCCGGTGTCCTCGTTATGCGCATAGTCGTCGAACCAGTTTGCATCCATATGGTCCTCATGTTCGGCGCCGTAGAGGTAGGTTTCGTAACCGGCGTCCCCGTCAAGATAATATTTCATCCACGAGGTTATATAAACCAGGGCCTGGTTGTGATAGCTGGAGCTGCCGCTATTAATCCATGTCAGATGGCTAAAGCCATTAAAATATCCGAGCGTCCTCTCTATGCTGTCGGGCAGGCTGTTATACATGTCCACGACCTTGCTGGGTGAAGCTATGCTGTCGCTCGTGCCCGTATAGCATATAGTATCTGCCCTTATACCGCTCAGATTGTAGCTGCCATCCATATACGGAGCAAAGGCCTGCGTTGACTGGAGCTGAGTTCCCAGGCTTGCTGCGGCAAGCAGAGCACCGCCGCCGCCCTTTGAATACCCCATGACCTGGAGGTTGGCGGTGTCGACAATGCCGTATATCGGGCTTGCGCTTCTGGTATTCTCCGATTTCAGCTTGGCGATCCCCGCTTTGTGGGCGGTAGTCCACTGGGAGTTATTGCCCAGGTTGTTGTTCGGCGTCATGCCTATGACGATAAAGCCGTGGGTCACCACATGATCCGCGATCCACGACATGTCGCTGTAGGTGTTCGTGTACCCGCCGGTGAGCGTCGTCGCAGGGAATGGTCCCGACGACCTTTCGCAAGGATAGTACACCATGGCCGAGCTGTAACCTGAATCGGAAAGATTTGATGTGTAGGTGCATTTTGTAAATGAACCCTTGGAACCCGGATTCTGCACTGCAGTCTTACTGTCAATGCTTACAAGAAACGCGATAACCAGTCCGCAAAGAACCAGTATCAGATGACTTGTAAAGAGTCTTTTCTTCATGATCCCTCCTGAAAGCTATTTAAGTATTTATTCAGCAAATTCCATAATATAAACATTCAATAAAATACTGTGAACATAAATTTCCCCGCCGCCGATAGTGGCGGGGAAATTATTATTCATGTATTAAATGTAATATCTTAAAAATGCTGAATAGTTGCGATTTAAATTTAACTTTGAATTATAAAATCATTATTCAGCATGCTATAAAATTAGACATTATTATAATGATATCTAATTTCTCTGAATAACTGTTTTATACGCAAGTGATTGAATTATATCAAAACATTGAAATCATGTCCTATGAATTGCAGGGTTCTCTGGAATTCATAATTCATGCAGGTAGGGTCAGGGGTTGCTCCCGCCTTATGTGGGCGGGTGGGACATCATTTCATTACTCATTTTGAAGAAAATAAAAAATATCCCGCAGCAAGCTGCGGGATAGTTTGTCGCATATTATTTTACGCCGCTCTCATCCCCGGAGCAGAGCTCCGGCGGTTGATGGCTTTTCCTGTCGGAAAGTGAGCGCTGCGATAATAACAGGGTGGTATATGCCCTTAGCTAATCCCTGTATACAACGCCTCTATATTTGCTGGTGATTGAGTCTATGCTTGAAGCGGACGTCGAATTGCATTGCAGAATCTCTTCGAAAACGGCCGTTGTCGCATAATTCACGATTTCCCAGCCCAACTGCTCGTCGATATAATCGTCCCCGCAACCATCGTTGGCGACGCTTTCCATCAATGAAAGGTCAACTCCATAATCCTCGGCTTTGAGTACCTGTTCACAAATATTTGTGAATACCATATGCCCGGCATCCGGTATTCCCACGAGTCTTTTGTTTCTAACGCGCGTTGAGTTATAAGCAGACTGAACGCTGGACCATGAAGCGGTATTATCCTCTATGCCGCCCATCAACATTGCAGACTTGATCCTAAGATTGGAGCTGACAGAAGCGCCGGCCGCCATGGGTATAATAACCAGCACGCCTCTTTCGCCGCTGAGAGAAGCTACGGCGCCGCCGCCCGCGCTGTGACCGGCAAGACCGATTCTGTTAGTATCTATCCTGTTATTGAGGAACGCAATCTGGCCTGAAGGAGACTTGAGAGCTGAAATTATATCTTTTGTATCGCCATCCTGGTCGGCAAAAAGCATGCCGGCTATATTATCCAGGAAATCCGTTATGTAAATATTGGGATTATCGGCGCTTACAACTACAAATCCCCTGCTCGCCCAATGAGCGCAATTGACATGGTGCGCGTATTTGAACGACGCGGTGCCGTGCACCATGATGATGACGGGATACTTGCCGTACGCCGAATCAATGGGCAGATCGCGGTAGCTATTCATCGGAACATTATGCTCCGATACAGGGCCGGTCAGTTCTGGAAGATAATCCTTCATGTTAAAAACATCTTTTGCTTTACCGGATTCGCTTCCCGGGGTAGCCGGGTACCATACTTCCGCTGATAACCCGCTAATGGTGACAGCTTTTGAACCAACAGGCCACGGGCCGGTTGCCTTGGGATCAGTTGGAATCGTGCGCAATGTTGTTGAGGAACATATGTTTCCCAATGCAGCATTGGCGGTGCTTTCATCGAAATTTTTTGGCGCAATGGTAACTACTGACACAACCAATGCAACCAAGAGAAAAATATAAACACCTTTAAACCTTAATAATTGAAACATCGAAGCCCTCCTTTTTATTATTGAAATAAAGCCATCTCAAAAATGCTATTTTATCATGTTTTTACCTGCCATTGCGAACAAAAAGCGATATAGTTATAAACAATAAACAAGCCTGAAAAAAACATCGCTTTTTAATGGATATTTAGGCGCTGTAATAACAAGATTGGTTCGTCGCTGCGCTCCTCGCAATGATAAGTTAATTCTGATATTTATTTTCGAGATAACTTGTATTCAATTTAAAATTCTCTGGTCATGTAACTATTCAGCATGCTTTATAATTTAAATATTCAATAAGTCAGCATAATTATAATCTCCCCCGCCGCCTGTGGCGGCGGGGGAGATTATTTATCGATTAATTTACCTGCATAATTGCAGTAGACACGGACAATTATATCAATATCAGATCATTGAAATCATGTCCTATTAATTGCAGAGTTCTCTGAAATCATGTCCTATAAATTGCAGAGTTCTCTGGAATTCATAAGGGGATTGAAAGTACGGAGAAGAGAAACGAGGGGGTTCTCATGCTGTACCGCTAATAAGAGTGCATCCCGCATTGGGAGATGCACTCTTAGTCTCTTGCGCAATCAAGGTCAAGGTTTTTAAACATCTTTTCCATCACGGTGCGAAGATCGGTTTGCTCCCAGTTGTCGATCCGCTCCCCTTTTTTCGTTGTGAAGGCGCTGCCGTTGTAATAAGCCACAGCCCAGAAAGCGACCCTTCGACAAAAGAAGTAGCGCGCCAGCACGCTCCCCTTGATCACGACAGGATGCCATGGATCGACGATCTCATAGACCCTGTGATCAGGCAGGCCCACATAATTTCTGATGGATGAAAACAGGCGCATGTCCGTTTTACTCACGTCGGTCAATGCCGCGATGGTGTTAAATTCGCCGGTTATCTTGTACCATGATCTTCCCTTATTATCGATTATGGTTTCTTTCCGGAGACCGGCGTCTTTTTTCAGGTCAAAATAGAATTCCTTGGCGAAGTCTTTCCGCGTGTAAATATGCTGGTTCTGGTGGGTCGACCAAACTATGCTTTTCTGGTCGAGTTTCGGCAGAAGGAGAAGAGATCTATCGTTCAGGTTCGCCGGGTCATCCGGCCGGGCGTTAGGATTTTTCAGGATAAACCGCCTTCCCCGCTTGCGATCATCATCAAGGATGATATACACGCCGAACCAGGCGTCCTTGAATTTGCTTTTGGGATCCAGGAAATTGGCGACTGAGGGTATCGATCCCGGGGATATCTTATCATGGTTCCCCACCGTGTAGACGTTGAATGCCCTGACCCGGACGGCGCCGTTGGACGCGGAATTCAGCATTTTGTCGAACGGAATGACGAAAGGGCTTTCATATAAACCCCGGGGAACCCATGACAGCTTGATCCGTATTCCCTTTTTTTTAAGATCGACGTTCCTGAACAGCCTGGACACGTCCGCGACGCTGCACGAGACCGACGCCGCCAGCGCCGCGATGACCAATGATTTGATGAACCGCATAATATCTCCTTAAATTATCATATCTCCCGCATTTATCGCCCATACGCTTTCACTGAGCGGCAAAGGATTTCCGGCAAATGAAATCACCACGCCAGGGCCGATCTTCTTTTTCAGTTTCTTAAGAACAGAAAACTGCCGCAGCCATTCCTGTTTCGGCGTTGCACCGAGCTTTACCTCTATTGGGTAGAGCATATTGTTTTGCTCGATGAGAAAATCTATTTCTTTTTTGTCTTTGTCTCTGTAGTAATATATATTCAGGGTTTTTAATTGATAGTACCAGCTTTTAAGGATTTCCAGAAGAACATAATTTTCAAAAATTGCGCCGCTCATCGAGCCGGACATAAGGGTCTCCGGGCTCGTCCAGCCGGTGAGATGCGCGCACAAACCCGTGTCGAAAAAATAAAGCTTGGGTGCCTTAACGAGCCGTTTAGTCAGGTTGCTGTGATAGGACGGCACTATGAAGACCTGAAAGCTCGATTCCAGCACGCCGAGCCATTTTTTTGCAGTTGTAACGCTGATATCCGTATCACGGGCGATGTCCGACATATTCAGCAGTTGTGCAGTGCGGCCGGCGCACACCCTTATAAAGCGCAGAAAAGCCCTGGAGTCGCCGACCTGAGACAGATCCCGGATATCGCGTTCGATATAAGTCTGAATATATGAACTGTAAAATAAATTACTGTCGGTAACTGTTCCGGCGCATAAAGCCGGGAAAAAGCCGAGCCAGATATCTTTAAACAAGGTATCAATATCGATCGTTTTATTTTGATTCTGATAGCTCTTTTCCGGCAAAAATGGTCTGCTGCTCGCCTTCCGGTATTTTTCCGCCCGTGAAAACCCGAATAAATTGATTATGGCTACTCTCCCGGCGAGGCTTTCCGTTATGCCTTTCATCAGATGAAATTGCTGTGAGCCGGTAAGCCAGAACGCGCCGTTTTTCCGTGTTCTGTCCGCTTCTATTTTGATATACGGCAGAAGGTCGGGAGCATACTGAATCTCATCGATGAGAAGGGGCGGTTTGAATCTCTGCAAAAAAAGAACGGGGTCGTTATTCGCCAGATCGCGTATGCTCAAATCATCCAGGCTGACATAGGTTCTTTCATCTTCACAGAGATGCTTCAGAAGCGTAGTTTTGCCGATCTGCCGGGGGCCGGTCAGCAGGAGCGCCGGAAATTGTTTTGAGGCTTTGAGTATATGACTTTCGAGGGTTCTTGTATAGTACATATATTCGTCCAATTTAAACTCTAAGTTTAATATAGACGAATACTGATTTTGTCAAGAGAAATACCTACTTCTTTACCTCCACGAGTAAAAGTTCGGTATCCTCTTGGGCGAATATATCAATCGATTTTTCTTCGGTGATCATTGCCGCGCCAAGCGTCGGAGCCTCGGCGTCATTCACTTTAATACCTCCTCCCTCCAGCACATACAGATATATCCCGCGCCCCGCTTCAAGACCGTACCGCAGCGCCTTTCTCGCGTGAATAAAGCTCGAAAAAACCCGGGCGTCGGACAGGATCCGAAGGACGCCTTCATCTCTGTTGGATACAAGCAGCAGAAATCGATCGGTTCTCTCTTTCTTCTCGACCGCTTTCTGCTCTACCGAGGGTTCAAGGTCGTGCCGCTCAGGGTAGAACCACATCTGGATGAACCGCATCGGCCGGTCAGGCAGGTTGTTTATCTCCGAGTGCCACATCCCGCGGCCTACGGTCGTGTGCTGCACCCAGCCTTTTTTGAGGATGCCGCCTTTGCCGCGCTCGTCCGCATGCCTGAATTCTCCGTCGGCGCAATACGTGACTACTTCATTGTCCCGATGCGGATGGAGCGGCCACACGGCGCCGGGTGAAAGCGTATCGTCGTTAAAGACGCGCAGCGTGCCGAAATCCTTGAATTTCGGGTCATAGTAATCGCCGAAAGAAAAATGCCACCTGCCGCGGAAGCTGCCGTTCTCGATTTCGCCCTCGATCTGGTAAATGCTCTTCGGATCACGAATCTGTATCATTAAAAAACCTTTTCCTTGACAAAATACGCAAGATTCCGTATTGAATTGATTACCCGATTTTCAAAACCATATGTATCCCACCCGCCTCCGCGCCAGGCATCCAGAGTCACTGAGGTTTTCGATAATTCCTGTAATGACGTCCCCTCGATACAATGGATTGTAACGGCCAGGGTATCATCCTGATAAAACTATGGCACCCTCTTTGAAAGACATGATGGGATTATTCATACGATCCGATAATCGTCAAGCTCTTTAACATCTATGATAATTTCAGAAAAATCTGATTTTTCGAGGGGTCTTTAATAAACACTTGACAGTATTCAATCATATTATTAAATTGACTATAATTCAGACCAATTATATTCAGTATAGTAAAATGAAAACGATGCCGCTGTCCGAGGCGAAAGCTAAATTGAGCAAGATCGTTGACCGTATCGGTAAATTCGATGACGAAATCCTGATTACGAAAAACGGCCGCGCCGCTGCGATTCTCGTAAGCCCCGAGGAATACGAAAGCTGGATGGAAACCCGGGCCATTACGCGCAATGCCGAATTTATGAAAGAAATCAAACGGGCCCTGAAAAGGGCTGATAAATCCGTCCGTCTCTACAGTCTTGAGGAGCTTTTTAAATAATAATGTCCGGTGACCCTTTGTGGCGCATCAAGGCATCACGGGAGATCAAAGATCTCATTTCAAAGCTCCACCCTCACATTAAGAAAAAGATTAAAGCCGGCATGCGGACGATACTTGAAGAGCCGGATATAGGCAAAGAATTAAAAGGTGAATTGAATGGACTCTTTAGTTTCCGCATAGGGAAATTCAGAATTATTTATCGATTAGAAAAACAGAGAATAATACACATTTTAGTTATCGGCCCACGTAAAACTATTTATGAAGAAACTATAAAATTATTAAAAAAGGATTCTTACCATCATCCCTGGCCCCGTCTACCCGGCAATTCCCCAAGCATGAATTCCAGTTGTTATTCCAAAAATTTATTATTATATTCTCTATGCCATGAAAGCTGAGGGGATTAAAAAAATACACGACTACCTGTACGAGATACCGGCTGATTACAAGCCCGGCATGCGCGTGCCCGCGAGGATCTACGCCTCCCTCAAGCTCATCGAAAATATGGATGACGCGGTCCTGAACCAGCTCACCAACGTGGCACTGCTGCCGGGCATAATCAAATATGCGCTTGTCATGCCCGACGGCCATTCCGGATACGGTTTCCCCATAGGCGGCGTGGCGGCCATGGACCCGGAAACCGGCGTCATATCGCCGGGAGGCATCGGATTCGACATCAACTGCGGCGTACGGCTCATGGCCACGTCCCTGACCTTTGAAGAGGTGAAGCCGAAGCTCAAAACACTGGTGCAGGCCCTGTTCAACCGCATCCCGACCGGCGTGGGCTCGGAGGGACTCCTGAAATTAAAGCAGAACAAGCTCGACGAGGCAATGACGTTCGGGGCGCGCTGGGCAGTAGAGAACGGCTACGGCGAAAAAAGCGACCTGGAGTACATCGAAGAAAGCGGCTGCATGGCCGGCGCGGACCCTGCCGCAGTGTCCCAGAGAGCACGGGAGCGCGGCAAGGAGCAGATCGGCAGCCTCGGCTCAGGCAACCACTACCTTGAGATTCAGATTGCACAGCGAAAAAACATCTTCGACAAAAAGCTTGCTGAACAGTTCGGCATCTTCCGCGACGACCAGGCCGTGGTCATGATTCATTCCGGGAGCCGCGGCTTCGGCCACCAGATCGCAACCGACTATCTGAAACAATTCCTCTCTGTCATGGGAGCCAAATACGGCTTGTCCATGCCAGACCGGGAGCTCGCGTGCGCGCCTTTCTATTCCGACGAAGGCCAGAGCTATTTCAAAGCCATGAACTGCGCCGTCAATTTCGCGTTTCTGAACAGACAGATAATGATGCACTGGGTGAAAAGCGTGTTCAGCGACATATTCAAAAAGGCTCCTGAAGACTTAGGGCTTCGGCTCGTGTACGATGTGTGCCATAACACGGCCAAGCTCGAAAAGCAGATCATCGACGGGAAGGAGCGGGAGATACTCGTGCACCGGAAAGGAGCGACCCGCGCGTTTGCTCCGGGCATGAAGGGGATCCCGGAGCGCTACCGGGAGAGCGGACAGCCGATACTTATCGGCGGGAGCATGGAAACCGGATCGTACCTTTTGGCCGGCACGGCATCCGGCGCGGAGGCGTTTTACTCAACCTGCCACGGCAGCGGCCGCGTCATGTCGCGGCATCAGGCGAAAAGATCCTTCAACGGCAGGGAGCTGCAAAGACAGATGGAGGAGCGGGGCATCCTGGTGCTCACGTCATCCTTCCCCGGCCTTGCGGAGGAGGCGGGCGGGGCATACAAGAATGTAGACGAGGTGATCGAAGCGACCGAGAAGGGGGGCCTAAGCAAGGCGGTGGTCAAACTTATGCCGATCGGGAATATAAAGGGATAGCCGGAAATGGGCCATGAGATAATCGACGAATTGAGCAGGGCGGACATCGCGTTCAGGGTGCGCGGCAGAGACCTGGAGGACCTCTTCAGAGCCGGTGCGCAGGCGCTTATTTCAATCATGCTTCACGATCCGGGCGATATCCGGCCGAGTATATCGATTGCGTTCGAATGCAGGGCGCCTGATCCGGAGCTCCTCTACTTTGATTTTTTGCAAGAGTTCATCTTCTATAAAGATTCCGAGCGGCTCTTGCTTTTACCCGAGAGGATCGATATCGCCGGATCAGCGGAGGGATACCGGCTTGCGTGCGCGGCAAAGGGAGAGAAAATCGATCAGGGGCGGCACCTCTTCATCGTGGACATCAAGGCGATAACCATGCACCATTTGAGCGTTGTAAAAGAAAAAGGCACCTGGTCTGCAACAGTTGTAGTAGACGTATGACAGAAATACCCCGGTGCCGCTCTCGCATGATTATTACTTACCGAGTTACTTAGCATAAAGTAGCGAGGCAAGGAAGCCTATTTCAATTGGTTGCCGTATAATTTTCGCACCTCATGAAAGAAAAAAAGATAATCCTGCTTCAGGTAATCCGGATAGGTCCACTCCCACGGCAGATACCGCTTCCTCACGTACCGGTATTCATTTTCCAGGTACACGCCCTTCCGCAGATATGCGCGGTGAAAAAACTCCTTGCAGGAGGCCAGATACACGTTGGACAGGGTCAGATATCCGGGGTCGATATTGACTCTTCGCATCGTATTTTTAGAGAAGCGCTTCTCAAGCTTGTTGGTGAACAGCTTGATCGTAACTATCTCCTCCCTGCGTATCAGCTTTCTGAAAGAGAGGAGCACCTTGTACTGCGAGGCGCCCATTTCGCGGTAATAGTTTGTATGTGAAAAGGGAATCTTCCTGGTGCGGAAATCGATCTCTCCGAACTTCCTGGCCAGTTTCTTTTCCACAGAGCCCGCGGTCTCTTCGGAATTGAAGAGTATGCCGATGAAGAGCTTGGCCTTGGGGGGAACAATCGGATCAGCCATCAGCCCTTACCGAGTTCATTTTATTTTCCGCCAATCTTTTCCCCCCGAATCAAGTCCCAGCTGTCCCCCCGGATTCATGATGTTGTTCGGATCAAAGTGCAGCTTGAGCGCCTTGAGCGCATTCATCTGGCTCCTGCCCAGGTGCTTTTCCATCCAGGGTGCAAGCATCTTGCCGACTCCGTGGTGATGGCTTAAAGAGCCGCCGTACTTCAGAATCCGGTCGATAATCCCATCCTGGAATCGGATATATTCTTTAATATCCTTCATTTTTGCGATAAATATAAAATAAAGATTTGTTCCTTGGGGATAGAAGTGCGAGGCGTGCGCCATGCATACGGTTTGCGGCCTGGCCTTGATGAATTGCCGCACGCCCTTATGCAGGTTCGCGATATTGTCCCAGGCCACGCCTGATTCCAGGGTATCGATCATTATGCCGTAATCCTGAAGGTCCTCCCGCATATACGGGTCGGTATACCTGCCCTCCTCCCACCGGGCTACCGGATATCCGGTAATGTACATGCCGCCGCAGCGGGTGCAAATCTTCTTCACCCGCCGCTTCACGTTTGCCGCAAAATTCATTTCCCCTTCGGCGGTGCCGATGAAGAGACAGCGCTCCATCTTCCTGAATCCGCGAAGCTTCATGAACGCGTCCAGGGCAGTGCCCTCAATGCCGTAAAGCTTGAGCGCGATATCGGTCTCTTCAGGGTCGGATATCCTGAATACCGCGGGCATGCCGAACTGGCCCTGAGCTATCTCCCGCGACGCCTGTATGGCCGCCTCCCAGGTGGGGAGCATAAAAGCGAACCTGCGCCGGTTCTCCGGCAGGTACCGGTATATCTTCATGCAGGCTTCAACCAGAACGCCGAGGCTCCCCTCGCTTCCCTTCATGAGGTCGTTAACTTTCGGGCCGGTGGCGGTTGCCGGATAATCGAGTGTGCGGATCATACCGGCCGGGGTCACGTACTCCTGGCTGACGACCAGATCATAAGCGTCGCCGTAATAGGATGAAGACTGGCCGGAGCCGAGAGCGGCTATCCATCCGCCGACCGACGAAAACTCGAACGACTGGGGGAAATGCCCGCCGGTGTAGCGCCTGGCCGCGCCGAGCTTTTCCGGCGCGTTATTGAGCGCATCCTCATATTCCGGCCCCATGATCCCGGGCTGGACGCGAACGGTCTGGTTCGTCTCATTGAGCTCGAGTATTCGGTTCATGTGCGTAGACATGACCAGCGCCATGCCTCCCCGGGACGGCCGCAGCCCGAAGTTCACCGAGGAGCCTCCCCCGTACACGTAGACCGGTATGCGATGGCGGTTGCAGTAATCGACGATCTTCCGTACGTCCTCCTTGTTGCGCGGATGCAGGGCGGCATCAGCCGCCCGGTCGACAATACCATGGCGCAGCTTCTCAGCCTCCTCAACCGTTTTGCCGAACGCGTACCTGACCCGTGAGTAGTCATCGGTTTGAACGTTCTCATTACCGGTTATTCTGCGCAGATCTGCTATACGATTTTTCGTGAGTCCCGTCTTACGATCGAAGCGGACCGCCTCGTTCCCCAGAGAAAGCCGCGTCCTGAAATCCCCGTCAGTAAGGCCGAGGGTTTCCTTGATCAGCTTATACAAACGCCGGTTCGGATGCTTGAACGCCTCAGGAGCGCCCCATTTGAATATCGACCGGTATGAGCCGGGCTTCGGCGCCTCGTGGACCCAGTCAGGGACGAAATTTTTATCTGCGCGATTTTTTGCCATGCACCTTTTTTATTCTGCCTGTTTTTGCTTTTTTTGCCGCCGCGCCGATACCTTTAACCGGCCGGGGGACCTCCAAGGCCCGGGCCGCTTTAGCAAGCTCCTCCCTGATGCGGCCTCCGCTCCATCCAAGCTCTTTGGCCGCTGTCTGCGCTACCGTGCGAAGCAGTTCCTCACCGGGATGCCCGAGCGTTCCGATGCCGGTTCTTCTGAACAGGATATCGTTCAAGGTTTTCGCCAGTTCATGGCGCGCGGCATACACTACCTGGGCCAGGATTTCACCGTCGTCGTTAACGGGCCTGGCAAGGGCCTTGTTCGACCGGGCGATCTCAAGCACCCGGGAATATTCCAAACCGTAGCTTTTGCCCAGATATTCGACGGTCTTCCGGTCAAAATCAGGATTCTCCTTCACGATCCTTTCAAAAAATTCATTGATATCCGGGATTTCCGATCCGTACAAATAGGTCTTATCCGTAATCGTTCGGGGAAACCTTTTCTTAAGCTTGCGGGCTATCAGTTTAAGGGCATGCTCCGCCAGATTCCTGCTGGTCGTATATTTCCCTCCCTCGATCGTTATCAATCCGTCAAGCCCGTCCCGCTTGTTGTCGTATATTTCATATTTACGCGACGATTCATACACATCCTTGGTCTGGTCTTCAACCAGGGGACGCAGGCCTCCATAGGCATACCGGATGTCCTTAAAAGACAGGCTCCCGTTCCCGAAGGAGGCGTTCACTTCGTCCAGGAGCTCCTGGATGCTCTGTGCGGTTACCCGGTAGTCGTCCGGCCTGCCGACATACTCCTTGTCGGTAGTACCGATGAGGGAATGTCCCCGCCACGGGATCAGGAAAAAGTGCCTCCCTTCCGGGGTAATGGATCCGACCGTATGGTCGTTAACCAGCTTTCTGGTGATTACATGGATACCCTCCGATCTGCGCAGATGCTCCCCGTCGACCTCCTTTTTGGCAAGTCCGAGGATTATATCGGCCCACGGCCCGCTGCAATTCAGGGTAACCTCGCCCAGAACCTCCAGCTTTCTGTTGGTGATCTTATCCAGCACCCTGACCCCCGCGATCCTGTTTTTATCCGCATATATGAATTCCACGACCTCCGCATAATTCGCGACTTTCGCCCCATACTGAATTGCGGACTTGATGAAGGCGAGGGTGAGCCTCTCGGGGAAAATACTTATGCAGTCGTAATAGACCGAAGCGCCGGTCAACCCCTTTCTCTTCACGTTCGGCTCAAGCTCCAGTACCCTTTCCTTTGAATACGTCGTATGCAGGGGCATCCGCTTGCTTTTATCCCAGGTGAACGCCTTGTCGAAAGAGAGGATATCGTACAGGATCATCCCGGTTTTGATCACCCATTTGGTATTGGTCAGCTTCGTCCTGTTCGTCGTGATCATGAACGGTATCGGATATACGAGGTTCGGCGCGATGTTCTCCAGGGTCTTCCGCTCCCGCAGCGACTCGCGCACGAGCCCGAACTCCATGGTGGCGAGATAGCGCAATCCGCCGTGGATGAGCTTGGAGGTCGCCGCCGACGTCGCGCCGCCGAAGTCTTTCTTTTCGATCAACGCTACGGAAAGGCCCCTGCTTGCCGCGTCGTAGGCGATCGCGGCCCCGGTGATCCCGCCGCCGATGATTATAAGATCAAATTTTTCGCCTTTGTAGCCTTCGGTAAATCGTGTCATTGTATCCTTATTTTTCATACCGTATTACCGTGCCCCGCACATGCAGAATCTCCACCATGCCGAGAATCCATATCTGCCGCTCGATCCAGGTCCTCACCTCTATAAGGTCGTCGCCCTTTTTATCGTCGATAGCCCGGCTCACCGCCTCGCCATAGCTGATCCGCGGCGTAACCGGCAGGAGCCATAAGAGGTTGAAGCTGGAGCTTTGAGCTTCCGATTCACCGATCACCGTGTAATTAAGGCCGCCGGATGTCTTCGCCTGCGGCTCCAACCCGGCGGGCCGGGTGTGAAGATAGAGGCATCCTGAAAACAGGATCGGGCCGAGCGCACCGAGCATGATGCTCCGCTGCCGAAGCCCCGCGCGGCGACCCCGATCGGATTTCCTATTTCTTCCGCTTGAGCTTTTCATCTCTTTTATCCTTTCCTGCGTCCGGGTTTTCCTTCTCCAGGGAGACCGCATTGCCTTCAACGACCACCTGATGCGATGAAACAAAGAAAAACCATGATGTCCTTTCATAGCAGGTGACGTTTATAAGCGCATCGCCCCCCTTTTGCTTCAACGCATCCTGGATCGCCTTGTCTATATCAGGCCTTCCTACCATCCAGAGCCCGAGAACAGCCCACGCCCGGTGCGAGCCCTGAACCCTGCCGTGATCGGCGCTTATTTTTTTATCCTGCACCGGCGTCGTGGATGCGGTGACGGTTATAGGCGTGGTCATGCACGATATCTGCACTATGGCGGCTATCATAACGATACTTTTGAGGACGTTCCGGTAAGCGGTCATGGTAATCGCTCCTTTGTATAATATATCAAAATTTAATCTCAATGCCAAAATTGGGGTAAAAGGACATCTGATTTTTATTCACTTCCACTTTCGGGTTTTTCGAGCCTAAATAGGGAAATCGATAGTCCCATGTTTGTTGATAATTCGATCGCATAACAGAAAAAATCTGGTCTATACCGATAATTTCTATGTACCACATCACGTGTCCCCAGGAGTGCGGTGTGGTATTACTGTACCGGAGATCGAGCCGGTGACTCGGGGGAAAATGTCTTGAATTTGTCCTGCCGTACACCGGGTAATAACGCAACCCGCCTCCGGTATTAAAAGAGTACAGCAAGTCCTGTTCAGAGGAGATGATGGACGTATACGGAGTCGAGGTGTAAAACTGAAATCGTGCTGAAATGGTGTGTCTGTTCAAAACATAGCCGGCTACGATCTTCAGGCTGTGCTTCTGCTCCTGGCTGTAATTGAGCCATTTGTTCCCAAAATGGTCTCTACTATTGTTGTAGGGGTTCCCATAGAGATATTGATATACGGGCAAGCCGGATCTGAACATGGACCTCGTGTAGGTATAGTTGATCCAGCCGAAAAATCCATTCTCGTTTTCAAGCCGGTCTTTTGACAGCATCACCTCTGCGCCATAGGCCCGCATTCTGCCGCTGCTCAGGGTTCCGCGTATTCTCCAGTCAGGCTCGAAATGGAGATAACTTTGCACGAGATCGAAAAAATCATTATAAAATCCTTCAACCTTTATTTTAAAAAGCTTGATCGCCTGTTCCACTCCGGCAGAACGATGAATAGCCCTTTCGGCGGGAGCCTTTTTGCTTATTTTCGCGTACTCGGGCGACATATCGAGATACAGCGGATTCGTCTGGAAAAAATAGCTGTATTTTCCTCCTGCAGCGGAAACCGTGGTGCCGGATTCGAATTCATAGCTGATAAGGCCGCGGGGATCCCACGTAGCCTGGCCGGTTCTCTGCAAATAGTCCGACCGGAAGCCCGGCATTATGGTAAGACCGCCGTACATTATCTTCGGCTCGATATAGCCGCCTACGGTATTGTTGATTATCCGGTTGTTGGTGAATACCGACAAGGCATCAGATTGGGAGATATCCGAGGTTAGATCGGCGCCGGTGGCCTGCGGCTTGTTGGTTTTTGCCCTGAAATAGTATACCGTATATTCGGCGCCGCCACGGATGTCAAAATATCGGGGAACCGCGGTGATTTTGAACTTATCCATTAATCCAAAAATATAGGGTTTTGTATTAACGAATATATTTTGGAATGCGCTGTTTGTGCCCGGAGTGGGAATGCTCAGGGATCTGTTGCTCTCTCCTACTGAGGAATAATAAATGAGTTTATTGGTGAATTTATCCGACGGCTGGAATGTATAGTATATGCTTTGGCCGTGGATCTGCTCGTTCAGCTGGGCATGCAAATTATAGGTAAGAGGATCCTCTCCCTGCGAGAGTTCCGGCTTGTTAAGAAAGCGCAGGTAATCGCTGATTCCCAAGGCGAAAATCGTAATCGAATGTGAGCTGCCGAATTTATATTTAAGTTTAAATTGATAATCCCAAAACCTCGGCACAAAATTTACCTGTGTTCCGGTTAGCCATTGATACAGAGGCAAAACGATGAGATCGTAGTATCCTATTCTTCCGGACGCTATGATGTAGCCGACATTAGTCGTATCGCCCATCTGATGATCACGGGGCGAGCCCAGCGATAAGCCGCCTGATCTATTTTTTAGAATCGGCGTTTGAATGAGGGCGTTGGCCGATAACGCGGATATGTCGGTGTACCCGCTGAATCGCTTTACATCGTCCCGGGTCGTCATGCTGATGACCGCGGCCGTGGCTGATCCGAATTCAGCGGGAAAGGAGGAAGAATAGAGGTTGATCTCATCAAGGAGATTGGTATTGATCACTGAATCCAGACCGCCGTAATGGATCGGAGTGTACACGGGAATGTCATCAACCAGATATCTGTTCCCCTCCAGTTCCCCGCCCCGAATCACGAGGGGGCCGAAAAAACCGCCGCCCGCGCGAATCACCCCCGGCAATGAAGTCAGGGCATTGATGGAATCGCCGGATGTCGCGGGAACATCCTTGAGCTGCTGCAGCGTCATGGTATGGCGCGATACCTTCTGTATCTCCCGCCTCCCGGTTATGGTTATCCCCTTTTCCTTCGCTGCTCTGATCAGGGCAAAATCCCTTGTGAGATTCGTGTTGATGGTAATTTTTTCCCGATGGGCCCTGAGCCCCTCTGATTGAATAATCAGGGTGTAGGTACCCGGCTTCGGAACGCCGGTGACGTACCTGCCTCCGGAATCTGCTTTCACCCCTTTTTGCAGCTCCACGATAAACACGGACCCGGATGCCGCCGGCTTGTCGGTGTCGGCATTAATGATCGTTCCCTGAATAACAAGTCCGTCCTGATTTTGACCGAATGCCGGATGGACCGGCAACAGGAGCAAAATGAGCAACAAAACGAGCAGGACGCGTGCGTATAACGCTATTGGTATTGATTTCATATAAAACCTTTACGCATGTACGGCACTATCGAGACCCGCAGGCGGTACATACTGCTGCGAGTCGAATGTCTGATTACTGAAATATCAAAATACTCCTGAGTCAACATAAAAAATAAAATATTAAATTGCGGGGCTTTTATAAAAAAAGTATTTCCAATATATCTAAAATTTGGATTAACAACATAAATATTTAATTTCAAATTGTAACAATTTGTAACCAATGAAATTTACCGAACACCACTGGTTAGCCGCAATAAATAAACTATTATTCGTTGACATATATCGCGGCACCTCATAAACATTGAAGCAAATATAATGCGGGCTCCGCCCGCAACCCAAGCCACTATCGCAGGGAAACCCTGCGGGGCTTTTTAAGAGGCTCCGCCCGAGCGAACACGATGTTCGCCTGCCGGTATGAAACAGGATGTTTCAATAAAGCCGGCCTTAAACCCCTTAAAAAAATTTAGTCAAACGCCGCATAAACCGGAGGTATTATGAGGTATCTGGTGATCGGGTCAGGGGGACGCGAGCACGCCATCGCGTGGCGGCTTATGCAGGACGGAAGCGCCAAGGAAGTCTATGCCGCGCCGGGGAACGGCGGGATCGAGCCGGATTTTCGTGCCGATATCGCGGAGAGCGACTTTGCGGGCATAGCCGCGTTTTGCGCCGATAAAAAAATCGACATGGTCATTGTCGGGCCCGAAGCGCCGCTCGTCGGCGGAATGGTCGATTACCTTGAAAAACAAAAAATTCCCGTGTTCGGCCCCGCAAAGAAGGCCGCCCTGCTTGAAGGAAGCAAGCTCTTCGCAAAGCGGATCATGGAAAAATACGGCATCCCCACCGCGCGGCATCTGGACTTTGCCGGGAAGCTCCCCCTGCTTGAATATATTCAGCAAGAAAAAAACTTCCCCCTGGTCATCAAGCTGGACGGACTGGCGGCGGGGAAAGGGGTCGGCATTCCGGAGAGCAGGGAGGAGGCGATTCATTTTATAAACAACACGGTAGCGGATGACGCCGGCGTCTTTGTGGAAGAGTTTATCGGCGGCGAGGAGGCGTCGGTATTATGCATATCCGACGGAACGAACATCATACCATTCGTCGCGGCCCAGGATCACAAGCGGATTTACGACGGCGACCGGGGGCCCAACACCGGCGGCATGGGGGCCTACGCCCCGGCCCCGGTCATCACCGCCGAGCGGCTCGCGCAGGTGAGCGAGAAAATCCTCCAACCCACGGTCGACGGCATGCGGAACGAGGGGATTCCTTTCAGGGGGATATTATACGCCGGGCTCATGGTGAGCGGCGATGAGATCAAGGTTCTCGAATACAATGTGAGGTTCGGCGACCCTGAGGCCCAGGTCATCTTCCCGCTCATGAACGGAAAACTGGGGGATCTCTTCCAGGCGGCCTTGAGCGGAACCCTTGACCGGACCGACCTATCTTTTAAAAAAAACATGCAGGCGATCACCGTGGTGATCGCCTCCGGCGGATATCCGGGCGATTACGCAAAAGGGGAGCTCATCTCCGGCATAGACAAAGTAGACGGGAATATCATCGTCTTTCATGCAGGGACGAAAAGAATACATGACGCCTATTATACAAACGGCGGAAGGGTTCTTGATATCACGGCAGTGGGCGACACCCTGAGAGAGGCAAAGGACAAGGTTTATCAGGTCATTGATCGGATATCTTTCAACGGAGCCTACTATCGAAAAGATATAGGTTATAGGGCATTGAAGTAACGAGGAGCCGGGCTTCATGAAAAAAATATTGTTATTATGCGCAGTGATCGGAATTTCGGCAGCCGCACTGACGGCGGGCGCCCGCGGCTCAGCCCCCGGGATCGGAGAGCCTGAATCGATTTCCGGAATCACCCATTACGGCATGCCCATACAGGAAATGAAAAAGACATACCGTAAGCAGGACGCAGTCCTGGAAGTCATATATTCCAAAATGCTTTCCGACGACAATATGGACGATTATGTAAAGCGGTTCTACGACGAGTTTTTGCACCAGATAGAGACATGGCTTTACGAAAAACCCCTCCCTGCCCCAAACATGAAGATCGTCATATCAAACTGCAAATTCTGCAAAGTCGGCTACTGCAAAAAGAAAAATGTCACGGAGCTCCGGCTGGTTTCATATAAAAACGACAAAAAGGATAAGGAAATCGCCGTCACGCATCGGGATATAATCGACAGATCCAAATATGAGAATTTATCGCGAAGGGCTGCCATTCTTTTTCTCGGGAAGTGATCAGGGGAAGACGGCCGGCTGCCGCCGGCCGTCCTTATCAGCTTACTTGATCCCCATGTCAATCCGGTATTTAAAACCCTTATTGGTGCCGGCGCTCTCTTTCCGGGCGATTTCCAAAGCCTTCAGAACATCCTTTTCTGAATAAATGTCCCTTAGAATAATCGGCTTCACAAACGCCTTGCCCGGCGGTATAACGGCAAGCACGGGAATGGACTGGCCGCCCAACAGGGATAACAATCGCTCCGCAGCCGGATTCGTACTGGTAATGTCGGCCTTCATAAAGTCAATTCCGCCGGCTTCCACGGCTGAAGCCACCCCGCTCGTATAGAGAGAGCTTTTTTCAACAAGCCTGCAGTTGGGGCACCACGCGGCGGTGAATTCAACCATGGAAATCGTGCCCCTGTTCCTGTTTTCGAGCATCCGCTCAACGCTGAAATTGCGGAAACCGATTTCATGTACGCCGCGTTCCTCATACAAATAATTAAAGGATAAAAAATACCCCGCTGAGATGATAATAATGAGAAGAATTAATGAAACCAGCCTCTGTATTCTTGAATAAATGATGGATCCGTATTTTCCATACTGCCAGAAACCGACCGCGATGAATCCCAGAAAGGTGATGGCCGGCATTTTAGAAGCCTCATCAAATATGGTGATGAGATATATCACCGTAAACATCAGCAAGAAAGCCATCACCTGTTCAAAGGTTTTTGTCCATGCCCCCGATTTCGGAACGAACTTCAAAAAGGCGGGGTTTACGGTCAACAACAGGTACGGAAGGGACATGCCGAGCCCGATGCACATAAATACCAGGAATATGACCGGAGGCGGCTGGGACAGGGTCCAGGCAAGGGTGCCGCCTAAAAAAGGCCCGCTGCAGGGAGTGGCCAGGAGCGTGGCGAGCAGCCCCTTGAGGTACGCATCTGAAAACATATTTTCCTTCGGCTTGGCAGCCCGGCCGGCTACAGAGGGTATATTCAGGGTATATACCCCGAGCAGGGAGAGAGCCAGGGCAAAAACCAATCCCGTCATAACGACAAGAAAGACGCGATGCTGGAACAATCCGCCCCACAGGTATCCGAAAAACGCGGCGAGCGAGGCAAGAACGGCGAAGCTAGTGAGTATCCCCAGAGAGAACGTGAGTCCGAGCAGGAAGACCTCCTTCCTGTTTTTATCCGCATGCTGCACAAAACTCATCACCTTGAGGCTTACGACCGGCAGAACACACGGCGTGAAGTTCAAGATAAACCCGGCGATAATGCCGAAAATCACCGCAGCCAGCAACCCGCTGATCTTCGTTTGAATGTATCGCGGCGTGAAATGAAGGGACGGGGGAAGCGTACCGCCGTTCATTGATACTGCCGTATCCGGCGGATACGGCGGCCCCGCGTCTCGGTTCTGCGGCGCTCTCGATATAGTATATTGTGAAACAACAGTTTGTTTATACATGGTGCCTGCCGCGCCCTGCGGTAAAACCCGGATCGGATAGGTAAACGTGAATAGTTTCGGTATGCAGACCGATGCCCGCTGAGGGAATCCGCCGGTCTCCGGGAAACTGCACAGGAGCGCGTCAAAGGTGATAGAGACCGTGTGAAGGCCGGGCCGGGTATTTTCCCGAACTTTGAAAGGCACGAACATCATCGTTTCATGGTCATATCCCAGGGAGTATTCCCGTTCATTCGGATAATAAAATTTTTTCGGTGGCAGATACCGGACGGCGCGGAACGCTAAATCCTGGGGAGACCGGACAAAGATCCGCGTCGGCTTGCCGATGCCCGGACCTTTCGGGTTGCCGTAGATATGATACCCTGTCGGTATCCCCACCGTGACTGCGATGAAAGATTCACCGCCCCGGGCAACGGCGAGTTCATGGAAAACGGGATAGACCCGCATCTCTTTGTATTCATTTTTATTGCAAGCGATAACGGTAATTGCAATAATCAGGACATGAAAAAGGAGAAGGTGTTTTTTCATTATAAAAATACTTGCTTGACACAATCGTTTAAAGTCAATTAAAATTCAGCCTCCATTTTTCATATGCATACAATTAATAATGACCGAGCTCCAAATTTACCATATCGTATTATTTTCATCTCTCGCGGTTGCGGGCATCATTTTCGTTATTCTCCTCTTTATGGCGGCTCCCTACGGGAGATACGTCACCAAAGGATGGGGCGTATTAATTAACCACAAGCTCGGATGGATTATACAGGAAGCTCCCGCATCGCTCCTGATGCTCTTCTATTTTCTCATAGACAGCAGGCAGGTAAACGCGACCGGGATTATTCTGCTTATTGTCTGGCAGACGCATTATTTCCATCGCGCCTTCATCTATCCCTTCATGCTCCGCAGCAGCAACAAAGTGCCGGTAACCACGGTTCTGCTGGCGGTATTGTTTAATCTGGTCAACACATACGTTCAGGGAAGGTGGCTCTTTAAACTCGCGCCGGAAAGCATGTATACGCCGGACTGGCTCGGAGATCCGCGGTTCATCGCCGGAATCATCATCTTCTATACCGGTTATGCCATTAACAAGCGATCGGATACTATTCTGCGCAATCTGCGGTCTGAAGGGGAAGGCGGATACAAAATCCCCCACGGCGGTCTGTTTAAATATGTTTCCTGCCCCAATTATTTCGGTGAGATGATAACCTGGCTCGGATGGGCCCTGGCCACCTGGTCGCTGGCCGGTGTCTTCTTCCTCGTATTGACCGTCGCCAACCTGGGGCCGCGCGCCCGCGCACACCATGCCTGGTATAAAAGGACCTTCCCCGATTATCCGGGGAAGAGGAAGGCTATCATACCATTTGTCTTTTAATTGCTCATGAGTCTGTGCTCTTGACCAGATATCTGAGAAAGGCCGTTTTATGATCGCGAGTCTGACAGTGCGTGGCGATCAAAGCGCTTGGTACCGAAGAACCTGTTATCGAACGAGCAAAGTAAGGCGCGGGTCTCTCTATTTAGAATAATCAATTAACTGAAAGAAGTATGATTAAATGAATGATCTACTTTGAAAACCAATCCTTTATGATTGCGGGAAGGGCTATGATCAATCCCAGGAGAAAAAATCCCCACATAAAATAGGTTATTCCCTGGTCATGTTCCCTGATCCATTTTACCAGTGGCAAATCCTGATTGCCGATTTTCGCCTGCAGCGTGTAAAATATTTTTAAAAAAATAGGAACTACCGCAAAGCCAAGAACAAGAAAAAGGACGAAATAAACGATTAAACCTATCTTTTCAACCTGAGGATTGTTTGTAAACTCTTGAGGCACCAAAACATTGAAAATGATGCTCCCGAGTATCATCAGGCCGAATGAAGAAGCTGCGAGGATTATATATATTTTTACATTCATGGTCTTGCGTCAATGGAGCATGGGAACGCCGATGAAAAGATCTCGAAAATGAGACCGGTCATTTCACATTGAACGAGAATGTTTCTTCCTTTTCCGATTGGTCCGTGATATTCCTATTAAAGAACTTTACCCATTCAGGGGTAACGACTGCGAATTTAAATCGCCCTGCTTGAGGGGACGCCGTATACTTGATGACCAGTTGATTTTTGCCTGGCTTTACCCCGTCAAGGGGTATGGAGCCGGGCATTCCAGACAGGGTCATCCCCCTGACGCCGTTCAAGAAAGGGGTAACCGCGGCGTCCATGGAGCTGACATGCACAAAAGCTGACCTATTTTCGCCCTCATCGGAAAAATATACAGGCTTGAAGTTCGTGGGGACATTCTTTTCGATAATCACGACCTTGTTGATTTTCCCTTCCGGCTTTTTGGCGCTGTAGAGGAGGAAGACCGGAGCAGGATAATTCTCAATCTCAAGCGAGAGGGTGAGCCTGTCGATCGCTTTGCCGGTTTTTTTGAACTCGACCTGGATCCGGTTTTCACCGGATTTCAATATGAATAATTTCCTCATTTCCGGAGACGCGCTTTGCATCATCTCATGGTCTTTGTTGAAGAGCCGTATGCTTTCCGATTTGCCGCCTTTTATCGATGTGGCGACCCCGCTGATCTTGACCGATACCTTGTACCCATAAGCGAAGCATGACAGCGTTGCCATGATGTCATTGCGCTGCTTCACGCCTGGTTCTTTCTTTTCCGCAAACGCGTCAAATACGATAAGAAGAGATATAAAACATGCGATAATTATCCCCTTCATGGTCCATCCCTCATTCAAGAAGTTTTTTGAAATGCCCTGCCCTTCAAGCCCCGGTGCTTTTTATCCTGCTGGTAAAATCTTAAGGCCTACGCTTTACCGAAACAAATATTGTAATGCATGGCGCATAAAAGGTGATATGAAGCATTCATGGAAATGTGAACAAAGTCAAGATTTTTTTAGATCAATAGTGAATCGTGTATAATCAGAATTAGTATAACCTACGAAGAAGGCTACTCGCCTTCATCTTGAAATTTGTGCCCCGATCCGGGGCCGCCGCTTTTCGTCATCCTGCCGGCGGCGGGCCGAAGCCTTTTCGCACATCCTGTGCGGCTTCGGCATTCGAACATCCTGTTCAGCACATGCAAACTTCCTGTTGCGCAATGAGCACGGAAAGAGTCAGAGCCCTCGTCTCCTCGTAAAATTGCTCGACCGACTCTCGGTCACAATCTCGCCACGATCGGGGCACAATCTCCTCTGACCAGGCCACAGACCGCTACCTTCTTCTCCTCTTCCACCAATAATAAACAAGCCCTGTCGAAGTCAGCATCAAACCCAGCAGGGATGGAACAAACGCGGTGATCAGCGTTATGACCAAATAGCTCGCCAACAGCGCCAATACGACAATGACGCTGACAGGATAGAGCCAGGCGCGGTAAGGCCTCAGCGCATCAGGATATTTTTTCCTAAAAATAAATATCGAATAGATCGTCATGATATTGAATACCGCTCCGGTGGCTGAAAAAAAGGAGATGATCGCCTCGTACGATCGGTCCGATTTAATATCAAAGGCAAGATACACGATCAGAAGCGCAACGAGCATTATCGACGCCCATACAGCCTGGGCGACCAGGGAGTTGTTCGGGGTCCTGTACCGTGTATGCAGGGGCTTTAATCCGGAAAAAAACAGGCCGTCGCGCGCCATGGCCTGCCAGGACCGAGCCTTGACCAGCACCTGGGTGCTCACGTTCCCGAAGGTTGAGAGCATCACCGCGATTGAAATGAGGATCGCGCCTGCGCTGCCGATCGCCGCCTTCATGGCCTCGGCCGCGATGCCGCGGGTTTGCGCGATCGCGGCCGCCGGAACCTGGTACAGGTACGCGGCATTGACGCCGAGATACAGAACCAGTACGCCGGATATCCCCAGAAACAGCGACAGCGGAAGATTTTTGCGCGGATTTTCGACCTCCTCGGCGATATAGGTGGCACCCTCCCACCCGCTGAAGGCGAAAAACGCCAGCCTAAGCGCTGCCCCTACGGCAACGATGCTGCCCAGGCTAAATTTATCCGGCAGGAACGAAGCGGTGAAATGGGCGAAGCTCCCGTTCGCATAGAACGATATCCCGATTATGATTCCGATTGCGATGATCTTCATCAGACTGAAGATATTCTGAAAAACGCCGCTTATAAATACGCCGAAAAGGTTTATCGCCGTAAGAACCCATATGATCCCGAGAGCGATTAGTATCTCATGGATATGGCTGAACGGCGCCATGAAACATATGCCCCAGATTTCGTTGAGATACTCGGCGAACACCAGCGCAACAACGGCGATGCCGCCGGTTTCGGACACGAAGAACATGGCCCAGCCGCGCAGAAATGCGGCTGCCGGGCCGTACGCCGCCTTGAGATACACATACGGCCCGCCCGACCGGGGCATCATGGCGGCAAGCTCTGCATAGCAGATAGCGTGGAATATAGTTACCGCGCCGGCGATAAGCCAAACCATGCCGAACAGGGAGGTGCATGACACAAGCGCCATGATAGGGCCGGGGGTGCGGAAGATGCCGGATCCGATTATCCTGCCGACGACAATGGAAAGAGATTCAACGAGCCCGAGATCGCGTTTGTAATCAGTGGCTTCGTCAAAAAAGGAGATTGGGGGAACACGTTTTTCTTCCATAAAAAAAGCGGCACAAACGGCATTTTATTTTTTTTATTCCGTCAATATTTGAACGCCGGTTTCAGTGACCCTGACCGTATGCTCCCACTGGGCGGACAGCTTCCCGTCTATGGTGACGGCCGTCCACGAGTCCGGCATCAGCCGCGTCTCATACCTTCCTTCGTTGATCATGGGCTCGATGGTGAACACCATGTTGGGGAGCATCGTGATCCCCCGCTTCCTGCTCCCATAATGATGAACATGCGGCTCTTCGTGGAATTTCAGTCCGATCCCGTGGCCCCCATAGTCCCGCACGACCGAATATCCGTGTTTGACCGCGTGACGCTCAATCGCGTAACCAACCTCACCCAGATCCCGGTACGGCTTTACCTGCTCAATGCCGATGTACAGGCATTCCTTGGCCACGCGGATAAGCTGCCGCGCTTCTCCAGATACGTCCCCGACCATGTACATCCTGCCCGCGTCTCCATAATAGCCGTCCAGTATCGTAGTCACGTCCACGTTTAAAATATCCCCTTCTTTCAGCAGGGTGTTATCCGGTATGCCGTGGCAGATCACGTTGTTGAGCGACACGCATACGCTTTTGGGAAATCCATTGTAATGGAGGGGCGCGGGCACGGCACCGCGGCTCACCGTATAATCATGAACCCACTCATTGATATCATTGGTGGTGATGCCGGGCCGGATATGTTGTTCGGCCATGTCCAGTATCTCTTTGGTAAGCTGACAGCTTTTTCGTATACCGCGTATCTGCTCTTCGGTTTTGATTATGGCGCCGGGCGGCACGCTGATATCCCCGCCGGATATGCCCCTCGTCATATCAAAATCAAGGTGACATCTCTTGTATTTTTTTCCGCTGCCGCACCAGCAAAGATCGTTTCTTGAAAGCTTCCTCATCCCGCCGACCATACTATTCAGCTATTTGGAGAAAAGAGTAACGGTAACCGCCGATTCACGCCGAGGGTTCGACAGGCTCACCAACCGATTTGCTTGATGGTAAAAAGCCATCCGGTTGCCGAGCGGAGTCGAGGCAGCGTCCATCGGCGGTTCCTTTATTATACCTGAGTAGTTACAAAAATCCAGAAAATGAAAGATCACCTCTCACGCCCTTGTCAAATTAATCCTGCCCTATAATCAATACGTAATAATCATCCGGCATGTCAAGAACTGTAATATATTTTCCGCAATCCCCGGCGGTGAGGCTCCTCTATGAAATCACCCCTTGGGAACCAATGACGTTAAAATAAAAAAGATGATCCCCCAGAATCACCTTTTTTTAATGCATCCCCGAGGGGATTCGAACCCCTGTTGCCGGGATGAAAACCCGGTGTCCTAGACCCCTAGACGACGGGGACATGCATACCGTGAAATTGAATGTAGTGATTTTTGAGACGCCCGAGAATTGAACTCGGGACCCACTGCTTAAAAGGCAGTTGCTCTACCGACTGAGCTAGCGTCTCAAAATGTAAAAATACCAGATACTTAACCGTCACCCGACTGTCAATAAAAATTCCTTGTTGTGAATTAAACTTGATGTTTAATTACTCATATTTATTTCCCCCGCTGCCTTCGGCGTCGGGGGAAATAATTGATTATTGAGTTTTATAACAAGCACGTTTAATTAATAATATTCGGGTTATTTATTCTTAAATGTATGGCTCCGGTCAGGACCGACCGAGATGATCGATATCTTCACCCCGACGTGCGATTCGATGAAATCGATGTAATTGCGCGCATTTTTCGGCAGGTCGGCCTTTTTTTTGCATCGGGCGATATCTTCGTCCCAGCCGCTTAGCTCTTTATAAACCGGATCCGCGTCGTAAAGGGACGAAGCGGGGAAATAATCTATTTTCTTCCCGTTCACCCGGTAGCCCATGGCCACCTTGATTTTTTTGAATCCGCTCAAGACATCAAGCTTTGTCAGGGCAAGGCTGGTGAGTCCGTTGATCAGTGACGCCTGCCTGAGCAGGGGTATGTCAAACCAGCCGCACCTCCGGGGCCTGCCGGTGGTGGACCCGAACTCGCCCCCGTTGACCCTCAACCGTTCCCCCTCTTCCCCCTTGGCTTCCGTGGGGAAGGGACCAGCGCCCACGCGGGTTACGTATGCCTTGGTGACGCCGATGACCTCGTCGATATTGAAGGCATTCAGTCCCGTGCCCAGCAGGGCGCCTCCGATTGTCGGGTTGGAAGAAGTAACATAGGGATACGTGCCGTGATCGATATCCAGGGCAAATCCCTGAGCCCCCTCAAGCAGGATACGCCTCCCCGCCCGAATCGATTCGTGGAGAAAATGCTGGGTGTTGATTATCATGCCGCCGCATACCTTCTTGAACCTCTTGAGGATATTCATGATCTCGTCATCGGAATACGTGTCTTTTTTGTAGATTCGCTCCAATTTGAGATTCTTGAGCCTCAGCACGAGCGATATCTGTTCCTTCAGCCGCTTCATATCAAAAATATCTCCCGCTCTGATGCCGATGCGCAGGCATTTATCCGAATAACTGGGTCCGATCCCCCGTACGGTTGTGCCGATCTTCTTGGCCCGAAATTCCTCCATTGATTCATCCAGAGCCTTGTGGTAGGGAAGAATTAAATGAGCCGCGTCGGATATATAGAGCCTTTTCCCGACATCGTATCCGTCCTTTTCCAGGGAAACAAATTCGCTGATCAACAGGGCAGGATCAACCACCACGCCGTTTCCGATCACGCAGATTTTATCCTTGTGCAAGACTCCCGAGGGTATCAGATGGAAAATATACTTCTTATTTTTTACCACAACCGTATGCCCGGCGTTCGCTCCGCCCTGATAGCGCACCACAATATCGCTATTCCTGGTGAAATAATCGATCATCTTCGCTTTTCCTTCATCGCCCCACTGTGCGCCTATGACAACCTTGCAGCTCATACCGTACCTGAAAATGATTTATAATTCCCATGAACCGGGCATTCAATACTATAATGAAAACATAATCGTAAATAACAAGCTTTTTTCTTTTCCGACCTGGCGTCTTTGCGAGAGATAACTGAGTAGTTACAAAAAAATTAAAATAAAAATACTAAACTATTCATTCATAAAATCCGATAGGTAGAACAGGGACAGGTGCGCTCTAACAATAAA
>Ga0154758_117_pt1 | contig 27869 bp, 25 predicted proteins | sample Rifle2008BG16ft_FD_105766 | JGI IMG/M metagenome (GOLD analysis project Ga0154758, IMG submission 105766) | Spirochaetes bacterium RBG_16_49_21
ATTCGCTCACTATCCTCTCAAATAGCAGATTGCATCCGCTGATATGATCGGTTTTTAAAATTTCCTCCCCGGTCCGGACGAATCTGCTGCCATCAAGCTCATCGCCGCAATTATCGTAGAGTTGCCGGATACTCTCCGCCGTTGATTCCAGATGGAACTGTAATCCGAGAGCCCTGTCTTCATAGATAAAACCCTGATTTACGCAGGCTTCGCTCTCGGCCAGACGGAGTGCGCCTGCGGGGAGATCAAAGGTATCGCCGTGCCAATGGAATGCCGGGAACAGATCCGGCAAGATATTCCCCATAGCGGACGAACGCGCGTCGTCGCTCCTGGTGACCGGAAACCAGCCTATCTCCTTATAAGAGTTTCTATAGACCCGCGCGCCCAGGAGCGATGCGAGAAGCTGGGCGCCCAGGCATATGCCGATGACTCTTTTCCCCGACGCGAGCGTTTGCGCTATAAAATTCTTTTCCTCAACCAGCCAGGGGTATTCCCTCTCGTCATACACGCCCATTGGACCGCCCAGGATAACGAGCAGGTCAAATGAAGCCGGGTCCGGCACTTTCTCGCCTGAAAACAAGCGTGAATACGACAGCTCCGCCCGCAGCTTTTGAGATGCGGCGGAAAGATGCGCCGGCCCCTCAAAGGGCACGTGCTGCAGATAATGAATCTTCATGTATCAAACCGCCCTTGATTGAAATAATATGTTCGCTTACGGGAATTTTTTTACCCGCCTTTTCCATTGCCTTCCGGAGAATCGCGACCGTACCCCCGCAGCAGGGCACTTCCATACGGACCACGGTAATGGATCGTATATCGTGCAGTGTTAGTATCGCCGCCAGCTTATCAACGTATTCCTCGATAGAGGGGTCAAGTTTCGGACAAAACATGATCACGATCCTGTCTTTAAGAAATTCCCGGTGAAAGTCTCCATATGCATACGGAACGCAGTCGGCTGATATGAGCAGATGCGCATCATCGAAATAGGGAGCCGCCGGATTGAGAAGCTTGAGCTGAACCGGCCACTGGCGCAATTCGGACTCAGGCCGCCGGGTCCCGCCAGCCTGCACCGGGCCTGCTGTACCCCGCCTGTTCCTCAAGTCTACGGGAGCGGAACCGGGGCATCCGTGCGCGTGACTGTCCACGGAAGGTGATTCATAATCAGGAATCGGGATATTATTCTCGCGCAAAAACAGGAGAGCCTCACGCAGATATTCGTGCTCGCCATGCTCGTAAAGATGCTCCAGATGCGCTTTAATGACATTGGCGCCGTGCCGGGCCACGTTCTCCATCACCGTACGCTCGCTGTACGGCTCCGCATCGCGCTCCTCAACCAGCAGGGCGCCGCGGGGACAGGTCTTTATGCAGGCACCCAGGCCGTCGCAGAAAAGGTCGCTTACCAGCCGCGCCTTGCCGTCGATTATTTGAAGGGCTCCTTCGGGGCAGTCCGGCACGCACAGGCCGCACCCGTCGCATTTTTCCTCTTCAATAGTGATTATGTTGCGTTTCATAGTATCATCCTTATGTTATGTTATGAATCGCCCTCTGTAGTCTCATGCTTCATGCAGGACGGTTATCATGACAACAAAGTATCATAAATGAGAAAAATACACATTGATCTGGGTCAAGCGGGAATGAAAAATTTACGGCCCATCTAACCTCCGCTCGCCCTCCAGCTTCTTCCTTTCAGTCAGATCCTGCGTCACCTCGAGAGTACCCAGGTAGCCGCCCTGCTCATTGCGCAGAGCGAAATATTCGATATGGACGAATTTCTGTTTATGGGTAATCCAGAATGCCGCGCTGTCGCGCGCGCCAGAGCGAAAATCATCGAGAATCTTTTGAACCAGCGGCACGCTTGCCGGCGGATGGCACTGCTGTACCTTGCGGCCGATAATGGCCCGGGTGCGGGTGAATACCCGATCCTTTGCCTGGGAAAAATAACGCACCGTGTCTTGTGCGTCCACGAACGTGACCTCAATCGGGATAGTGTTGAGAAGCGACACCAGTTCGCTTACCGAAAGGCTGCCCGTTGGGAGGATGATTCGGCCTTCATTATCAATGAATTCGCTCATGAGACCCCCTGAAATTACTTCAGCAATCAGAGTATCGTAAATTCCTCTGAATCCGGCTGAACGCCGGCCCTCCGGTGATCGATAAACATTATTGAATTAATATAAATATGTAAAGATAAAAAATCATTGACGCGCGTCAAGGGATGAAAAAAATTACACGCTGCTCCAGACCTGAACTGTCGTCATGCCAAATTATGAATAAAGATATAGAAAAACTCCTCAAGGAAGCCGAATTGTTCAGCAGCCTGGGTAAAGACGCAGTACAAAAAATAGTTGCCATGGGCTCCCTTGTCAGCATCCCCCGGAACAAGATAATCTTTATCGAAGGTGAAAAAGGCACATCATTCTATATCCTGGCGGAGGGAAGCGTGCGCCTTTTTAAAAGTGCGCCCGACGGCAGGGAAATCACCGTAAAGCTCATCACTCCGGGCGAGATCTTCGCGGAAGTAATACTCTTTGAAATAGACCAGTACCCGGTAAGCGCCACGGCGGTTGCCGATTCACGGCTTTTCTCGCTCAACCGCTCGTCATTCAACGCTCTCCTCGGCAACGCTGATTTCAGAAACGAATTCATATCAGTGCTTATGAAAAAACAGCGTTATCTGGCGGGCAGAATACTCTATCTTGCGGGGTACGACGTTGAGGAGCGCTTCTTCCGGTTCCTGGATGAACATTACGGCAGAAGGGAGTCCTACGAAATTACGATATCCAAAAAAGACCTTGCCGCAGCCATAGGCACCATTCCTGAAACCCTGTCCCGCCTCATACAGCGCCTTACCATGCGGGGGATCATCCAGTGGGAGGGGACCAGGCTTGTGCTTAATGAAAAATTCTGGGAACAGCAGAATTACGATTAATATCTGGAGCTCTTATCAGGCTTTGTAAAATCAAACCGGCCGGGATCATAATGCGGGACTTTGCCCCGGTTATGGTAGTACAGGGGGGTGTCCAGATGTTTAATGTGAAAGCGGTACTCCCGGACGCTGATGCCGTTCTGCCATAAACCGAGTCCCCTGGCGGAAAGAGTACCTGCAAGGAAAATTACCGCAAGAATTAAAGCATATATTCGTGCCGATATTATCCCCCCTTTCGATAAGACGGACATAGAGAGAGTGCCCTTTTTCGGGCATGAGTCTACGCATTGATAGCATGAGTGGCATTCGGTGCTTATAATGCTTTTTTTATCATGCACTGCTATTGAAGATGGACAGTCCCTGGTGCACCTGCGGCAGTCAATGCAGTTGTCAATATTCCGGTGAATTTTAACCGGGCTGAATATGCTTACTGCTCCGAGGAGGGCTCCGTAGGGGCATAAATACCGGCACCAAAAGTATGGAACAATAACGGACAACAGAATTAACGCCGCCAGAACAATGAATGTAGTCTGCGACATATTTGAAAAGAACTTAAGCATTTTTATGTCGGCTACGCGGTTGTACGGGCTGTATATGAACAGCACAAGCAGGTTGGCATCCATTCCTATAAAAATTGACCACATAAAAAAAAGAAGCAGCAGGTATTTAAAACTCATCAAGAGATAGTCGATCCAGCGGTTCAGGGATATCTGTTTTGTGAAAATAAATCTGTTCACCCCGACAAGATACTCGGACAGAAGCCCTATCGGACATATCCAGCCGCAAAATCCTTTTTTCAACAAAAGCCCGATCGAGAGAATGATCAGAAGGATGACAAGCGCCGATGGATGGATCCTGTTAAAGATGCCTGCGGTTATCCAGTACTTCAGGCTTATAAGAGCGGAGATCGGAAGAAATGCCTCAACCCCCGGGGGTCTCGCGGATGCCGGCATATCCGTCTCGAGTTGACGGACGAATATTGAAAACTCGATTCCAATCCAGATAACAAGAGTCAAAAAGCCGAACTGAACGACCTTCCGGTATTTCTGGCTTCCAACAAACTGTCCCTTCAGAGCTTCAAGTATCCTGCCGATGTTCATCATAAAACTCAAATTATACGGCGATAACCGATTTCACCCAATCTTTTCGACCATTGCTCCTCCTCCATTCAAATCCAATCCTCCTGTAAAACATCACCCTGCAGGCTGATCACAATGTGCTTTGTCGGGGCCTTCCTGCCCGATTTTCCAAGGGCATCCTGAGCAAGAGCAAGAAGTCCCCTGCAGCAGGGAACCTGCATGGTAATGACCGTGAGCGTATTTATTCTGGCATCCTCAAATAATGCCGTGATCTTCTCAACATAAGCGTCCTGCCCTTCATCAAGCTTGGGACACGCAATTGCAATGGACCTATCCTTTAAAAATTTTGAATGAAAACCTCCATAAGCATAGGCGACGCAGTCGGCTGCCAGAACCACATCGGCGCCGCTGTAATAAGGCGCGGAGGGCGAAATCAGATGTAATTGTATGGGCCACTGCTTAAGCTGCGATTTTATATCGCCGGTCGCTTCTAATGCGGCCTCATTCGTCCCCCTAAAATCCATCACCTGCGAGCCCGGGCATCCATTAATTTTCATTTTTTGCCTCCTTAATTTAAATTAAATTTTGATTCGAGTTTTTCAATAAACTCATTGTATTTTCCGACGGCGCTTCCAAATTCATCCACACATCCTCTTCCTTTGAATGATGATATCTGTCCGCATAGGAACGGATGAAATCAACGCACTCAGAGACAAACTCCTTTGTTTCGCCCTTTTTCTCATTGAGCTGCTGAACTATTCCCGGTATCAAAGCAATGAATCTTTTAATGGTGACATGCTCATCTGCCAGCTTTCTCATCGGAAGCGAGAACCGGACTTCTCTGACGCTGGGAGTCGGAACCGATATGCTCCATTTCATGATTCTCCACCATTGCAGCGGGGCCGCCCGTCCGCGGTATGATGGCGGGAGGGCGATATTGTTGATTGTAAAATAACCGAGAACGGATAACGGCGCATTGACTTAGGTCAAAGAGAGAAGAAAAAAACGGTCTCCAATGCCGATTTCAATAACAAATTCATGTCCTAAACACCCGGTGCTGTTTTTTCCGTCATGCCCAGATCCCTGCCGAACCGGCTCATCCCGCCGTTTGCGTTCCGATGCGCGATCAGATAGAGCCGCTCGCGCGCCCGGGTGCAGGCCACGTACAGAAGGCGCCGCTCCTCTTCGATGTTATTCTCCGGGTCAGGGATTATCTCGTCCGATATGCCCGCGATGATGACCGCATCGAACTCAAGCCCCTTTGACGCGTGCATGGTCATGAAATATATCCCCTCACGGCTATCTTCGATGCCGGGTCTTTTATGAAGATACCGGCCCTGCCAGTTGTTGCGGTACAGGACGGCCAGGGTGATACCCGGCCCTGAACGCGCAATGACTCCCGCGATCAGGGCAGCCTCTTGTTCCATTGAATTCACCGCATAGAATCGGACAATACCCCCCGCCCCCTTCTGCGCCACGAGCTTTTTCCGGGTGCGGAGCCGGTTCCTTCTGATCAGCCTGACGGACAGGGAGAGTATCTCTTTGCGGGACCGGTAGTTAACGGCAAGCCGGTGGATCACCGCTTCCGGGAAATATCTCTTCATCTTGAGCGTATATCCGATCCGGGCCTTTCTGAAGCCGTATATCGACTGCCAATCGTCGCCCACGGCAAAGAGATTACTCCCGGTTTCCGGCAGGATGAGCTTGAGCAGTCTGAAATTATCATCCGAAACGTCCTGAAATTCATCCACAAAGACGTACCGATACCGCGCATGCACGGACGTGCGCACCCCCGGGTTGGCGGCGAGGAGTTTAATGGCGCAATCCATGATATCTTCAAATTCGATCAGGTTTTTTTCCTTTTTTATCCCCGCAAAGCGCACCGACAGTAAATGCAGTTCATCCAAAAGCCCCGCCTCTTTCAGTTTCCGCGCGGTCATCGTATCAAAGTCATCATAGCGTATCATAAAATTATATACTATGCCTGCCGGTATCCCCAGAAAACGATGAAGATCAGGATACACCAGATTATCTATCAAACGTTTCCGCTCATCATCACCGATCACGGAAGGAAAGGCCGCATATCCGCTCTGTGCAAGAAACAGATCCGCATATTCCCGCAGCAGATCAAGGCAGAAGGCATGGAAGGTTGCGGCCCTGACCCCGCATTCATGCATGCCGGTACCCGCGCGGACCCTGTCGCGCAGCTCCTCCGCAGCCTTGCGGCTGAAGGTGAGAATAAGAATATTTTCCGGTGCAATCCGCATATACCGGATGACGTTAGCCACTTTCGCCATAAGGGTGCTGGTCTTACCGGTTCCGGCGCCCGCCAGAACGAGGCTCACGCCTCCAGCCGGCAGCGAGGCCCGAATCTGTTCTTGGTTTAATTCGTGCATTAAGATATATACGAATGAGGCCAGAGGAATTAAAAAAAAATTAATTCTAACATAGCGGCAGCCATAATCAAAATGTGAAAAAAATATGAGTTAGGTGATTTTTTTATCCCCCTCCCTTGATGGGAGGGGTTAGGGGAGGGTGATTAGAGCGGCTTTAACCTTTTTCACCCCCACCCCAGCCCTCACCCGTCAAGGGGGAGGGGGTTTTTGAATCAAAATTCGCCTAACTTAAGCCATATTTTGCATAAAAATTTCTGCAAAACATAAAACGTTAAGGGGAAGAATTTCATATAATTCTATTTGACTTTTTTTGGAGAAAATATAACCTCAAGAGAGGAAAAAGGAAACACACTATGAGGATACGGAAAATCATGCGGCAATCGATTATCGTCATAACGGCTGCCGCGATAAGCTTATTGACCGGCTGCGGTAGCATGAGCGGTCACGATAAGAGCGACTACAATTTCGTCATGCGGGGCGATAAGGATCTCAGCAACATACGGCTCAGCGGCGCAGATCTTTCCAACGTCAATCTTGAGGATGCGAACCTCGCAAACGCAGACCTGGAAAACGCCAATCTGGAAAATGCGGACCTCATCGGCGCGATCCTGAAAGGAGCCAATCTGAAAGGCGCAAATCTGAAAAACGCCCGGATGAACGGGGCAAATCTCACCGGGGCGGAGCTTCAGGGATGCAACCTTTCAAATGTCAACCTGAGTAAAGCGAAGATGGTGCGGGTCAATCTCACAACAGCGAATCTGCAGAGTATACGGCTCAAGGGCGCCGTCCTGAACAAATCAGATTTGACCGGCACCGACCTGACGGGTATAAATGTAAGCGGATCGGACTTCCTCGGAGCGCGCATGAATGGAATCAACCTCCAGGAGGCAGACTTAAGCGGAGCGGAGCTCTCCTGGGCGAGCCTGCAGAAAGCCAACTTAAAGAAGGCGAACCTCGCCGGCGCCAGGCTGAATCATACCGACCTCGCCGGAGCGAATCTGGTTTGGGCCGACATGGAGGGAGCGGACATGAAATTCATCACCCTCAGACAGGCGAACATCGAAGGAGCCAGGCTGCGGTGGGCCGACCTGAATTCAGCAGATCTGGCGGGAGCCAACCTGAATCAGGCGAATCTCGAGGAGGCAAAGCTGCAGAACGCCAATCTTATCAACGTCAACCTCAGCGGCGCCAATTGTTCCCGAATCATTCTCCAGGGAGCGAGCTTAAATAATGCCGACCTTTCCAATACGAATCTGCAGAACGCCAATCTGGAAAACGCCGACTTTTTCTCGGCGGATCTATCCGGTGCAAAGATAGATAAAAAGTGGAAAAAACTCATGGAGAAACAAAAGGTTCGGAATTATGCCGCTATCCTCTGGATCGATTAAAATGCCTTCAATTGCCCGGTACCCTTGTTGTCTCTTTCCCGTTTGGAGTAGATACAGCCGCAGTAGTTCTGACGGTAAAATCCGTATGCGCGGGAAAGCTCTACGGATCTTTTATATCCGTTTTCTTTTTTAAAATCGCCGGCGATGAATTCTATCCCCTTCGAGCTTTCCAGTTCCTTCCCTATCCGATTGATCATGACCGCATCTTTGTGCGGACTAACCGTCAGGGTGGTTGTGACCGCGTCGATTCCAAGCTCCCCCGCCTTTGTGAAAGACTCTTCCAGTCTGATGCGGTAGCATTCCCAGCATCGCTCCGATTTTTCGCCGCAAAAACGATACGGCTGCACCCGTTCCGACCAGGCGCTCTTGTTATACGCCCCGACCGCCAGTGAAAATCGCTTCAATGCCGCAAAACGCTCCAATTCAATGAGCCTTTTATCATACTCGGGCCGCGGTGCGATATTGGGATTATAGTAAAATGCGGTTACCGCGTGAGAACCGCCAAACAACTCATACACATGGCTGGTACACGGAGCGCAGCAGGCATGGATAAGAAGAGGTTTTTTTTTCAATTCTGTACAAATTTACAGATAGCGACTCAGCTTAAAAAGGCGGATATCGCCATTAAAATAAATTACTCTAAGTACTTTTTAATGAAATTCGACAGCTTCTTGGCGTTGCCGGGATTTATTTTGCTGTCAAACCACAAAAGAAGCTGTGAGCGGATACCGTTGCACCGGCAGTACTCATGGTGAATAACATACCGCCCTATCTCAAATTTCAATTTTTCAAATATATCTTCTGCAAGATGAAGATTCGAGGGATTCGGACCAAGAATTTCGCATATTTTTACGATTATCTCATGCTTGTCAATCTCCCTCAGTTCCGTGCAATACTTTTCCCCGAAAATTGAATTTGCGAGAAACACATCATCCCCCATCTCGCCGATGAAAGCGCGGTTTACCCTTCTTTCTTCCCTCATCGCGGCCTCCCACGAAATTTATCTTTATATGATAAGCAAATAATATCAATAGACTTTTGCATCACTAAATAAACATTTATTACGCACCCCGCCGGCGGCTGGGGTGTGTAATAAATGTTTATTTAGTCTTGCGACAGGTCTAATAGTTATATGTTATCCAAATTTGAGGAAAACGTCAAGATTGATCAGTGTTAATTTTTTTAATTTTTTTAATTCCCCCTGTTCCGGCTACCCATTATCGACATCTCATCCTCTCATGCCCCCCAACCCCCCGGCTAATCATTACCCACATCTTTAAATCAAGCCTCACGGCCCCCTAAATCCCCCGGAGGGGGACTTGGAGATTATGTATTATTATGAAGAAATATATTGAAATAATACATTATTACTCTTAGAAATCTATATTAGCCCCCCTCCGGGGGGTTGGGGGGCATGAGAGAATGAGATGTGGGTAGACGTAAGCCTCAATCAGAGAAGAGGGACTTAGGGGGTCGAAGAGCTTGATTTAAAAATGTGGGTAACGGGTGCCGGGACAGGAGAGTCTTAATTTAAGGACCGCTCTGGAAGCGCATAGTTACACGATCTTAAATACAATGACAACGACATCCGAGGCCGGAGAGAAGACGCCCATAAAAGTCTCAAAAAAATTTTTTATCTTCACGGCTATTTCGGAAGCACCGCGGGTCCTGAATTCCATCACGATGTTCCTGAGCCGCGTAAGGCCGAACTCATCGCCTTTCTGATTTCTGGACCCGGTGAGGGTCTTTGAATAGAGTATGCCGATGTCGCCGTGTCCGAGATCCGTCCTCGCGATCCCGAATGAGGCCTCCGGACTTAAGCCCAGAGGAGGCCCTTCAGTGTCCAGGGAATCGAAATTATTCCTTTGCGACCTGAAAACCTCAAGGGGAGGATATCCGGCATTGGTGTACATCAGCCGCCTGGATTTAATATCATAGTAGAGATAAAAAGCCGTTATCTGGCCTGCCTGGCCATTCGAATAATTATACAGTACCCTGTTCAGATTCAAGATCATTGAGGATGTTGACGGTGCCTGGTCCACGCTTGCCTGCACGGCAGACCGGAGCAACACCGCATACAGCGCGCTGCTCACGCCCACGCCTGATATGTCAGTCGTGATTATCCCGATTCCCTGATCGCCGGGCCGGATGAAATCAAAATAGTCGCTCCCCTCCCGGTATTTAGGCAGAATATACGCCCCGAAGCGAATGGAGCTTGTGTTCGGCAGAAACCGGGGCAGCGCGTTTTTCAGGATCGACGTTGACGCTTCTATGGTGCGCGCGACGAGCTGTTCTTTCATAGCCTTCTGATAGTTCAGGGCGGATGAGATGAAGTCGTTGCACTTGGCGGAAAAATATTTAAGCTTATTGATCTCGTCCGAATGATATCCGGCAAGCGTTTCCTTGATCCCCAGGCAGAGAAGCCCGACCAGCCGCCTCGTATGATAGATCGGAAGGATCACCTGAACGCCGTTGGCGTTAAAAAACTCCGATATGTCCGCCTGTATCTCCGCAAAGGACTTCTCGTCTATATACACCCGGGAAAGCTGCAGAATCTCCTGGTTTCTGACAAACCAGCGGATTATAGAGGCGTTTGTTTCAATGGGCGGAATCTGAAACCGGGGCTGATTCCCCTTGTAATAATAGAGCTCATATTTCCGGGTCTGGTCATTAAGGAGTATGAAGAAGGCGTGCCTGAGCGACAGGCTCTCATGCAGGATATCCACGGTACGCTTGACGATGTCCGGCAGGTCCCTGACCGCTTCATTGGCCATTATGAAGTTATCGACTATGGATCCGAAGGCGTATTGCCTTCTCTTGAACATCCTGTCTATGACCGGCTGAATGTACAGCGAGATGAGAATGAACAGAACGACAATTGCAACTGCGACAAGGTAATAGGGCAGCTCTCCGAATATCCAGATATTGCTATCATGCGCCCACACAATGCCGAATATGGGGATGGATATGACCATGGATATGACGATGTACATGAAGGTCTTATGAATGACCGTGGTTACATCCATAAGGTTATACACTATGATTGAATAGAACAGTGAAAACATTGTAAAAAAGACCGTTATCGATGGGCCGATGACATACAGCCCCGAATAATTAAAAAAACGGGGCATGATGATCGAAAAAACGGCTGCGCCGATGATCGCAAAGCTCGATCCGACGAACAGGTAGCGCATCTGGAGCCGGTAAATCGTGACCTTGGTGGTGATGTACCGGCGTATGAAGTTTCCCGCAGCGGAAAGAAGATATAAAAAGGCCATCAATAAATATATGGTGTATCCGGGTATCTGCTTGTTGAAATCCCGTATGAATTCGCCGTTTTTGAAGTAGGCCCTGGTGATGGTGAAATCGGTGCTCACGACGATTATTCCGAGTACCAGAGGCGGCAGCAGCACCAGTACGGTGATCCAAAAGGGGAATTTTTTTTCACGTTTCGGGAAAACGAATGATATGATAAAAAGCGCCGAAAAAGTCATCAGGGTGGCGAACTGAGTGATCTTATTGAGCAGGGTCAGATCGAAATAATCCGGATACGCATAAGTCAGGAACATGGTGCTGAGTATCCCGAAAGCCGTGAAACAATAATAGGCAAAGTAGCGCATCACCTGATCGCGCGGATCCTTGACCAAGATAAAAATAATTTGAAATATTATCGCCACGCACGCGACAAATGTAATGCCAATACTCAGCCCCTGCATAAATTCATTTCATCCTGTTAAAAATCATTGACTAATGTTGGACTTATTGCGAGACTGTTGTCTCGCGCACGAAAAAGTCCCTGCGGGGGGCTTTTTAAGGCCGGCTTTTTAAAAACATCCTGTTTTATGCCGGCAGGCGAACCTCCTGTTCGCTCGGGCTTCGCCCCTTAGACCCTATTAAAAACTCACGTAAGACATTCTCTCTCTTATGAAGCAGGGTTTAATATGAAAATTACAAGAAAAAAATACATCCTCGATAAAAAATTTCAGATGAGGATATCCCTGCGCGCCATCATACTCCCCCTCATGACCACCCTGGCCCTATGCCTGCTGCTGTTATATTTTGCCGGCGATACCAACAATCTTATCAACGAGAACAATAAGAACATCAACGCGATAATTAATGCGCAGGACACCATGCTGGAGATGTTCATGGCCGTCCCCGCACTCCAGAATCCGAACAACCGGCTGGTGCAAAAAACCGACAAGACCTTTAAAGAAAATCTTATGCTCGTCAACAAGATCAACAACAACCACGAGAAGATCAAAAAAAACAACCTGATTATCCTCTACATCCTCATCGCCCTGACCACTGCTCAGGCGTTCGTTATATTCTTTCAATTTATATTCTTTTCCCACAAGATCTCCGGCCCTATTCATGTCATGACCAACTATCTGCGGGAATTCAGGAAAGGGAACAAGCCGGAATTCAGGCCTCTCAGAGCGAACGACGAGCTTCAGGATTTTTACGATGAATTCCGAAAAACCATACTTCATCTCACAAAAAAATAAAGCAGCCGGGTCGTCAGCAGTGATCGTTTGTAAACCGGCATTAGTCGTCGTCGATATGCAGAATTATTACCTCAAGAGGGATTCTTCATACGTGAGATACTTTAGCGCCCTGCAGCCCGGCTGCCTGGATTACATCATATACCGCTGCGAAACCGTCGTTGTTCCCAACATCCGGCTGCTGCTTTGCCATTTCCGGAAGCAGGGCCTGCCGGTTCTGTTCCTGCGCCTCTGCGGCACCGACCCTGAGCGGAATGACCTTCACCGCTTTTTCCGGGAGACATACCGCAAAGGCAAACGGGCCGGGTTCGACGACGTCTACCCCCTGGCGGGCGATCGATATGCCGATATCATCGACGAGATAAAACCTCTTCCCTCCGAGCGTGTTATTGACAAAACGACCTTCAGTCCCTTCACCAATACCGCTTTCGCCATGATTCTTAACGAAAGCGGTATTTCAACCCTTGTGCTGTCCGGACTCTCCACCAGCCAGTGTGTTGAATCAACCGCACGGGACGCATCAGACTGCGGATACCAGATAATCCAAATTGAAGACGCACAGGCGGATTATGATGAAATGAGCCACAATTCATCGCTCTTCAGCTCTCAAGGCGTTTGCGGCGGATTCATTATAAGCACGGGGGACTATCTTAAAGCGGGATTGGCCGAAAGCGCTTGCCTGAGTTCTACTTAAAATCTGCGTTTATCGGCGTGAATCGGCGGTTACCGTTACTCTTTTCAAGATTAATAGCTTAGTAGTTACAATTGAAGAGTAAATGAATAATTATACAAAAATAAAATCATCCCCCTATCTCTTCAATTTCCCTATCCCCTTTTCTTACACCTATTTATAGATAGAAATCAGCTGAGGAACATGACGGATTAATTAAATAATTCGCGGAGGAATATTACCGGAAGACCCTGAATCTGATGTATCCCTGGGGTATGCCGATATCCTGGGTTTTTTGATCCCAATATCCAACATCGCCGGCGCCCACCTCTTCAATCGCGCTGCCCCAGTCTCTGACGCCCTGGTTGGATTCCTCTACGAGCACATATGCAACCTTGCGATACCCGAGATCGCGGCGAAGGCTTTTAAATGAGGCGAGCGGCGCAGTACCCTCAACGTAGCTGTCCGTGACATCGGATATGGAGGCGTTGTGTTTCCTGATTATACGGATCACCTGTTCCGAATCGCTCAATGATCTGATCATGTTTTTATCTGCAACGATCGACTGGCGGCTTGCCGGGACTACGCCGGCGTTGAAAAGACCGACGCCGGCAATGACCAGGACGGAAGCGGCTATGGAGGGAATTGATTTGACCAGCAGCTTCTTCTTTCTTCTCAATTTAATCTTTTGCATGGTTTGCACGCACAGAGCGTCGGGGGGGTAACAGATGCATGCGCATTCCTGCACCAACCGTAATGTCTTTTCCAGTCTCTCATAGTCGGTTGTGCAGTTCCCGCACGATCCGATGTGCTCAAGCACTGCATTCCGCTCATCCATAACCCGAATATCATTATCGTATAGATCAGACATCTTTTGAAACGGAATATGAGCCGTGTTCATAACAATCCCCTTTCAAGTAATCTGTTTTTTAAAAACTCTCTGCCCCGGTGAATTCGTACTTTTACATTCGGTAATGATATATCCAAAATTTCAGCGATCTCGTTGTAGGACAATCCCTGGATGTCTCTTAGAAGAAGTATCTCCCGGTAATCTTCCGGAAGGCCGTTGATCTCCTCCTTAATGATTCTGAGAGAATCCTTTGTTATAACCTCTCTCTCCGGGTTCTCCCGCTCGTCCGCAATTTGCAGGTCGTAATCCCCATCGCCTCGGGTGTTGTTTATAGGAACCACGTTGTATCTGCTGCTCTTTTTCCGGTAATTCTTACAGTAATTGACCATGATACTGTAAAACCAGGTTGAAAATTTAGACTCTCTTCTGAAAGAACGCAATGCCTCCATGGTCATTATAAATATTTCCTGCGTTATATCCAGCGCCTCGTCATAATCATTAATTTGGGAATAAACGTAATTGAACGTTTTATCCTTATACTTTTCGATTATTTCCGCAAAAGCATTGATATCGCCCGCCAGGACTTTATCAATGACCTTGATGTCGTCACTATCTGAATTGGACATGAATTTACCCAGGGGGTTACATTTTTATCCTACAATCTTGACAAATTTCCGTTTGCCGACTTTCAGTATACCATTAAGAGGAAAAGTCAATTCAAAATCCTCTCCGGGAATTTTTGCACCCTCAAAATAGACCCCTCCTCCCCGAATCAGCCGCCGGGCCTCGCCGTTTGTGGCGGCCAGACCTGCGAGAACGATAAGCTTTACGATCCATATCTTTCCCTGGAGCTTTTCGATTTCAGGAATATGATATTCATTCACCGCGTCGGGAAGCTCCTTTTCCACGAAGATGCGATTGAACTCCGCGGCCGCCTGTACGGCAGTCTCTTCATCATAAAACTGGGCGCATATGTTTTTTGCCAGCTTCACCTTCACGTCGCGGGGGTGGATGGAGCCATCGCTGATCCCTTCCCGGTATTTATTGACTTCTTCGCGGGGAATATCGGTCACCAGGTCGAAGTAGAGAAACATGAGATCATCCGAGATCGACATTACCTTGCCGAAAATATCCCGGGGGGATTCTTCAATGCCGATGTAGTTGTTCAATGATTTGCTCATCTTCTGAACCCCGTCAAGGCCCACGAGAAGCGGCACGGTCATGATGACCTGGGATTCCTGTCCGTACTCACGCTGAAGATCGCGGCCTACCAGGAGGTTGAATTTCTGGTCCGTGCCTCCTAATTCAACGTCGGCCTTGAGAACCACGGAATCGTATCCCTGCACCAGCGGATACATGAACTCAAGTATCGATATCGGCCTGCCTGACTTGTACCGGTTTGCGAAATCGTCCCGCTCGAGCATCCGGGCCACGTTGTATTTCGCAGAGAGCTCCAGCACCTCGACGAAGGTCATGGTGCTGCACCAGGTCGAATTGAACTCTATGATGGTCTTGTTTTTATCCAAAATCCTGAATACCTGCCGCTTGTAGGTCTCCGCGTTCTCCGCCACCTCCTCTCTGGTAAGCCGCCGCCGCGCCTCGGATCTCCCGGATGGATCGCCTATCATGCCGGTGAAGTCCCCGATCAGGAATACCACGGTGTGCCCCATGTCCTGGAAATGCTTCATCTTCCGCAGAAGAACCGTATGACCAAGGTGGATGTCGGGAGCGGTGGGATCGAATCCGGCCTTAATAACGAGCGGCTTCTGCTCCAGTTCGGAGCGTTCAAGTTTCTTCTTGAATTCTTCAAACGGCAGAATCTCTTCAGTGCCCCGCTTGAGCAGCTCGATATCGTTCCGTATCATTGAAGCCTTCCATTGTACTGGTTGATGTTCCCGTGTGCGGCTGTTTTCGCCATTGCGATAGCACCCCGCCATAATCGACTATCGGCAACACAACACACGTATTACGGAATTTATATTTAATAGATCACGTTCACGGTACTTCCGACATACGTCAAGAGTAAAACAGGTTCCCACTGCTACCCGTTACCCACATCTCATTCTCTCATGCCCCCCAACCCCCCAGAGGGGGGCTAATATTGATTCCTAAAAGCAATAATGTATTATTTCGTAACTACTCAGATATAATAATGGAACCGCCGATGGACGCTGCCTCGACTCCGCTCGGCAACCGGATGGCTTTTAAACATCAAGCAAATCGGTTGGTGAGCCTGTCGAACCATCGGCGTGAATCGGCGGTTACCACATGATTTTCAAATCCCCCTCCGGAGGATTTAGGGGGCTGAGAGGGTTGACGTGTGGGATGTGGGTAGAAGTCAGGTTCGATAACAGGGCCGAATCAAATTCCGGATTTTCGGTTATATGATGAATACAAATAAATTTGTGTTTACAAATTAAAATAATTTGACAGTATTATTTTAATTGTAAAAAAATAAACACGCTGCATCTCCAACTGAATGCGGAATCCTGAATTAGAACCCGGAAACAAACGCCATACTCAGGAGGCAACAATGAAACTAATTGAATTGAAACTAATTGAAATGATCAAATCCTTAAAAAATAAAATCGTGGTTAAAATCCTGACGATATTCTTCATATCGTCGGGAATCGCTGTAGTCATCTTCTTCACCATCAACTTTTTTATCGTAAAAAACAATATCGAAAAAATTGTAGTACAGGATCTACAGACGACCGTCAGTCTTATTTATGATACCATAGACATACATTTCAGCAGAAGCGGGGAACAATGGTATAAATTCAAGGAGTATCTGCAAACCGGCGTGATAGATCCTGAAATCGATGCTACCTTCAATGAAATGAGATATCGGATATTGAAGATCAAGATACTCAAGCGCGGTTACGCCTTTATCATAAACACCAGGGGCGATGCGGTAGTGCATACCGAAATGGAAGGTAAAAATATAGGCAATTACGATTTCATTAAAAAAATGATCGAGAAGAAAAACGGCGTTATGGAATATGACTGGAAGGGGGAGAAAAAAATAGTGGCATTCAGATATTATGCACCTTTCAACTGGATAATCGGCGCCGGAAGCTATTACAGCGATTTCCTCGGCGAGCCCTTGAAGTGGATTGCAATCGCATCAGTGACCATCATTGTCGTCATCGGGATCGTGCTGACGCTTGTCCTGTACAAGCTGATCGCAGCAATTATCACAAACCGCATCAATGATGTAAAAAATATCGCAAAAAGCATAAGCTGCGGCGACCTCACCATTACCGTAGAGAAATTGGGCGATGATGAGATAGGGGTTATGACGGCCGCCATGGCTGATATCGTCACGACTCAACGCGATATTATATCCATTCTGGCGGCTCAGATTGAAAAGCTCACCAGCTCCTCGAAGGAAATGAGCGAAATCAGCAATAAAATGTCCAAGATGTCGCAGGACCAGGCCGCTGCAATGGAGGAGGCGTCCGCTGCCCTTGAGGAGACCCTGGCCTCCATGGAGCAGATCGCCGACAAGTCGGAGATACAATATCGGAATGTCGACCAGAATGTCGTCAAGATGGAGCAAATGTCCACCGCAGCGGAGGGTTCTTATAAGGAGGCCATCACGGTGAACAATCTCATGACCGGCACCGCCGAAAGCGCGCGCCTCGGAGAGCGGGACCTTACCAAAATGGTTTCAGAAATGCAGAATATAAAAAACAGCACGTCAAAGATAGCCGACATAATCAAGATGATTTCCGATATCTCGGAGCAGGTCAACCTGCTTTCGCTGAACGCGGCCATAGAGGCCGCCCGCGCCGGAGAGCACGGCAGGGGATTTGCCGTTGTGGCGGACGAGATATCTAAGCTCGCCGAGGAGACGGCGCAGAGCGCGAAAAATATCACGCTGCTCGTCAACGAGGGAAACTCGCAGGTCGACAGCGGCACCGGGATCGTCAACAGAACCGCTCAAACATTTCAACAGATAATCAAAACAATCGAATCCATGCAGGGGACCGTATCGAGGTTCTCGGAAACGCTGAAGCTTCTGGCGAACACAGCCTCTGAAGCACAGGGCAACACGGAAAATATCAAGAGAATCTCGAATGAGGTGTCCGTCGCGACCAAGGAGCAGATGGCGACGAACAAGGAAATGTCCGCAACCGTGGAAAAGGTCAATTTAGGATCGCAGGAGCTCGTCAACTTCGCCGAAGTCATTCTGGGGACATCGAGCCAGATCGGCGAGCTTTCCACTGAAATAAAGATCCAGCTCGATAAATTCAAGATTCAATGTTAATAGAATTCCCTGCCGCCCGAACCTACTTCCTCTCCGTCAAGGGTTGAAAATTCTTTAAGAAGCTCCTTCTGGCGCGGGGTGAGCCTTTTGGGGACCTTGATGTTGATCTTCACCAGCTGATCGCCCCTCCCGTACGAGCCGAGGTAGGGGATGCCGTTCCCCTTGAGTCTGAAAACCTGGCCGTTTTCCGTTCCGGGCGGAATCTTCATTTTGGCTTTATTCCCGTTGATCGTCGGCACCTCGATCTCGCCTCCCAGGCACGCCATGGGGAAGGAAACATCAACCAGTGACAGGATGTCGTTGTCGTGGCGCTCAAAAGAGGTGTGCTTTTTCACATGAATCACGACATACAAATCGCCGCGGGCGCCGCCGTTCGGGCCCTGTTCGCCTTCGCCGCTGATCTTAAGCCGCGAGCCGGACTCGACTCCTGCAGGTATCTTCACGGTGATCGTCCTCTTGTGAAGCTTTAAGCCGGTGCCGCCGCAGGAAGAGCACGGAGAGGAGATGATCTTCCCCTCCCCTCTGCACTTGTAGCAGGTCTGTGTAATGGAAAAAAATCCCTGGGTCTGCCGTATCTGCCCCGAGCCGTTGCAGAGCGGACACACCGCCGGCTTTGTGCCCGCCTTGGAACCGGTGCCGTCGCATACCTCGCAGGTCTCATTCCGCGGAATCTTGATCTGGACCTCCTCACCGGAGGCCGCATCCTCAAGGGTTATGGACAGATCATACTGTATGTCGGCACCCCGCCTGGCCCGCTTGGTCCGCGTTCTCGTGCCGAATCCGGATCCGAAAAATCCTTCAAAAATATCCGAAAAATCGAAATCGCCGAATATATCGGAAAAATCCGAGTAAGCTCCGCGGCCGAAGCCCTCGAAGCCGGAAACACCCGCATGGCCGAACTTGTCATAGGAGGCGCGCTTTTTCGGGTCCCTCAGCACTTCATACGCTTCAGTAGCCTCCTTGAACTTCTCTTCCGAGTTTTTATCTCCCTTGTTACGGTCCGGATGGTACTTGAGCGCGAGCTTCCGGTATGCCTGCTTTATCTCATCTTCGGTAGCGTTTTTTGAAACCCCGAGAACCTCATAGTAATCTCTCTTTGCCAATGGTTGTTTCCTTAATGAATAATTGTCATATACAATACCCCGGCACTTTCCGTTGCCGGGGTATCAGAAAAAGTTATCGACTCAAATATACACACGCTTATATGTATTGTCAATGACGCACTTTTCGATAATGCAGCGGGGGCTTCCGGTCAGCGCGTGCATGCGCTCACTTCTTATCATCGTCGACAACTTCGTAATCCGCATCATAAACCTTTTCGCCTCCACCGCTCCCGCTGTTCTTGTTCGCGCTATCGCCTTGCTTCTCAGCGCCCGGCTGGCCCTGGCCGTACTGCTGGGCCTGCTGCTGGTACATACGCTCCGCGAATTTATGCGATGCCTGTTCGAGCTTGGATTTAGCCTCCCGTATGGTATTGACGTTATCGGATTCCATCGCCTTCTTCAGATTCGCAATCTCGGATTCGATCTGGTCCTTCTCCGAGGGCTCGATCTTGTCCCCATTCTCACGGATGAGCTTTTCCAGCGAATAGATTAACGAATCCGCGCTGTTGCGCTCTTCAATGATCTCACGGGTCTTTTTATCCTCTGCCGAATGCTCATCCGCATCCTTTACCATCTTCTTGATCTCCTCCTCGGTAAGGCCGCTCGATGATTCAATCCGTATCTTCTGCTCCTTGCCGGTGCCCAGGTCCTTGGCTGACACATGGACGATACCGTTGGCGTCGATATCAAAGGTGACCTCGATCTGCGGCACGCCGCGCGGCGCAGGCGGGATGCCCAGCAGGTCGAACCTCCCCAGAGTCCTGTTCTGCGCAGCCAGCTCCCGCTCGCCCTGGAGCACGTGGATAGACACGGCCGGCTGGCTGTCGGACGCGGTGGAAAAGATCTGGCTCTTTTTCGTGGGTATCGTGGTGTTCCGCTCGATAAGCTTCGTCATGACGCCGCCGAGTGTTTCGATCCCGAGCGACAGAGGCGTGACGTCCAGAAGAAGCACGTCGTGGACATCGCCGGTAAGAACCCCCCCCTGGATCGCCGCACCGACCGCGACGACCTCGTCCGGGTTGACGCCCTTGTGGGGCTCCTTGGCGAAGATCTGCTTCACCAGCTCCTGGACCGCCGGGATCCTGATCGATCCGCCGACGAGGATGACCTCGTCAATATCGCCGGGGGTGAGGCCCGCGTCCTCGAGCGCGTTTCTGCAGGGTCCCTTCGTCGACTCAATGAGGTCTTCGATAAGCTGCTCGAGCTTCGCGCGCGTCAAGGTTATGACCAGATGCTTGGCGCCCGATTGGTCCGCAGTGAGGAAGGGTATGTTGATCTCCGTCTGCATCTTGCTTGACAGCTCGATCTTCGCCTTTTCAGCGCCCTCCTTGAGGCGCTGCAGCGCCATTTTATCGTTGGAAACGTCGATGCCCGTCTGTTTCTTGAATTCCTGGATGAGCCACTCCATGATCCGCTGATCAAAATCGTCCCCACCCAGGTGAGTGTTTCCATTGGTCGATTTTACCTCAAATACGCCGTCGCCGAGCTCCAGTATCGAGATATCGAAGGTCCCGCCGCCGAGATCGTACACCGCTATCTTCTCGTTCCGCTTGCCCTTGTCGAGCCCATACGCCAGGGCGGCCGCGGTGGGCTCATTGATGATTCGCTCGACCTCGAGGCCGGCGATGCGGCCCGCGTCCTTGGTCGCCTGCCGCTGCGCATCGTTGAAATACGCGGGAACGGTTATTACCGCCCGGGTGACCTTTTCGCCGAGGTAGTCCTCGGCGGTCTGCTTCATCTTCTGTAAAATTCTGGCTGAGATCTCCTGGGGAGTAAATTCGCCGGCCATCGTCTTTACCCGGACGCCTTCGCGGCCGTCATCCATAACCTTAAAGGAGACCATTTTGATTTCGTTTGCGACCTCATTGTACCGCCGCCCCATGAAGCGCTTTATGGAGCGTACGGTATTCTCAGGATTGGTGATGATCTGATTTTTCGCAACCTGGCCTACAAGGCGCTCGCCTTTATCGGTGAAAGCGACGATTGAAGGTGTCGTCCTCTGCCCTTCGGAATTCTGTATCACCACCGGTTCGCCGCCGATCATCACGGCAACGCATGAGTTGGTCGTTCCAAGATCAATCCCTATAATTTTGCTCATTACTTTAACTCCTTAATCAAATTTATATGGCATATTTTCCTGTTTATCATTCGGACTTGTTCCTCCCATCCCCCGCGTCCTCATGTTCCGCTGAAGCCTGAGACGCGACAGCGGGTTCGCTTTTCGGCCTGGTCACTTTCACCTTCGCGCTCCGGACCACCAGATCGTCAATGCGGAAACCCTTATGATACACCTTGGTCACGGTATCATGGCCCACCGCGCCGTCCTGTTCAATTTCCACCGCCTCATGAAAGGCCGGGTCAAACTCCTGATTGAGGGAATCAATTTCAACGACATTATATTTTTTCAGGATCTCCTCAATCCGCCTGGAGATCATGATCACGCCTTCGCGAAACGATTTATATAATTCCTCGGTCGTTTCCCCGCTGATTTTTTCCGAGGCTTCTATTGCCCTGAGCAGATCATCATTGATGAGGATGAAGTCGTGGGCCAGATCCTTGATGGTCATAATTCTCGTTTCCCCATGCTGCTTGAGGACCCGCTTCTTGTAATTTTCGAAATCCGCCTGCCTGCGTATCATCGTGTCCTTGAAGGTGGCAATCTCAGCCTTGAGCTGCTCGTTTTCCGCAATGGCTTTTTTCTTTTCATCCGCCGCGATCCTGTCGCATTCACGGCGCAATTCCTTCCTCCGCTCGTCCGAGGCCATCTCGTCCTCAATCTTTTTTTCAAGAGCCTCATCGGAAATATCCGGATTTTCCTGCGCCCTTTCTTTATCTTCGTGGACGTTTTTCTCCTTATGATGTTTCTGATGTTCTTTATGCTTGTCCATCAATTCCTGCTCCAAAAATATTAAAAAAATTACTTTGACATCTTCGTCAACAGCTCGGATACCACCCTGCCGGTGTAGTCGACCAGGGGCACCACCTTTTCATAATCCATCCGGGTGGGACCGATGACGCCGACCGCCCCCACCATCTTATTGCCGATTTTGTAGGAGGTGGAAACCATGCTGCACCCGGTGACCTTCTCCTCTTCGATCTCCTCGCCGATGAGCGTCCGGATACCTTCCCGCTCCATCGTCCGCTCCATGATCCGCCGGAGGATGTTTTTCTCTTCAATAATGCTAAGGAGGCTGTGCAGGCGCTCCTCCTCCACCATCTCCGGGATCTTCAGAAGATTCTCGATCCCGTCGATATGAAGCCGCGGCTCTTCAAATTCGGACACGGCGAGCTCGGCGATATCCAAGGCCATGTCCGTATTGATGCCCGGAGTCTTCTCTTTGCGCAGCCGGTCGAAGATTGAATCCTTTATCTCGTATATATCGTACCCGCACAGCTCGCTCGTCAGATATTTTGAAAAATCATACAGGTCGTCCTGCGTCACGCTCGACGAAACCAGCACCTTTTTCGTGAGCACCATGCCCGTCCGGGTGATGAGGATAAACAGTATCTCGTTATTGTCCATGTGCACCAGTACCAGGCGCTTAACGACCGTGAAATCGAACCGCGGCGTGAGCAAAACCCCCGCGTACCGGGATTCCTGCGAGAGCATTTTGGTAATCAGCGAAAAAATCTTGTCAAACTGGACCTCCCTCCTGATCGCCTCCTCGTTTACCGATATCTCCCTGTCCTTCAATGAAAAATCATATGACTCCAGCAGCGAATTGACGTAATACCGGAATCCCTTGTCCGTAGGGATTCTCCCCGCTGATGTATGCGGCTGCTTCAAATACTCCATGCTCTCAAGATCAGACATGATATTTCTCATGGTGGCGGGTGATATGGATAACGAATACTTTTGGACGAAAGATCGAGAGCCCACCGGTTTTCCCGTAGTTATGTATTCAAAAGCAATCGCCTGTAAAATTGAAGCCTCTCGTTCTTCAAGCTGCCTTTCTTTTATTATTTCCTGAGCCATACTGTTCAACCATTATTAGCACTCATTATTATCGAGTGCTAATAAAATATTAATAAAAAAAATAAATGACGTCAAGTCAAAAAGTAAAAATTTCCTTCTTGGGCTCTTTTTCTTTCTCTTTTTTAACTTTATCTTTTGATTTATCCTCTGCCTCAAGCGTCATCTTGGCAGCATCTATTATATTTTTCAATTTTACGGCCTCAACATCCTCTCCGAACAGAACATAGATCTTTCGCAATGCCGAGAGAAATTCAATTGATTTTATCAAATCCTCCCGTGTCTTGCCCACCATTTCATATTTGGTCCGGTACTGCTTCGCCGCCTCGGTGAGCGTCTCCTTGCACAGCTGCATAAGCTCTTTTCTCTCATTAAAAAATTCTGAGCGGGGATCTCGGAATTTGGCTATTTCGGAAAAGCTGGTGATATTCCGGGTAATCACCGCCAAGCGGGCTTGCAGTTCGACAAACGACCATTTCCATTTGGAATCCTGCCCGAATTTGTTTTTCAGGCTGTTCAATACCCCGTGGATTCTTTGAATGAAATCCAGTATCTGGCGCGGATTAAGCCTGTTGATAACAGCCAGATATTCGTCATTCTCTTTAAGAGAGCGGTCAATATCCGCACCCACGATCTCTTCCATGTACTGCAAGAGTTTGTAAAACCCCTTCCGGGCGGCGTCAAGGAAGTTGCTGTTCCTGATGCCCAGCATCTCCACGGAGAGATCGTTCATCTTGAGAAAATTATCAATCGCATCCATCTCATGATGCGCCAGCTCGAGGCTGTAGTACCCGGCGATTGCGGGGTGCTTTTTCTTTTTCCCTGTCGCTTCGTTGATGGATCTTTTGATGACATCGATCGCGCGCTTTATATCTTTGATCTCGTCATTATAGGCGGCTTTTTCCGCCTTGCCTACCGCCATGCTTTCTTCCTATGCGTATGTATCAATCGTCGTGCCTCTATTATTTTCGGAAGTTTCAGCTCTTCGATCAACAGGCTGCTCGCTTCTTTCTGTTTCCTGCCGGGGCGGTTCAGTTGAAAAACCCGGGGGGATAATATCAGGACCGCTAATACTGGTTATTTCCATAGCTCCCTCCCCGTTTACGGTTGAATCCGGGGGTCGCCACTGGGCTCCCCTATATGCTTATAATAATCCGTATCGTGAAAATATTCAAGTAAAAAATTAGAGAATCAGCTCCAGGACGCCGTTTACATTCCGATACTGGGCTGTTTTCACGATCCGCATCCCCTCCCTTTCTAAAGCCCCACCTCCGCTAAGAACTCCGACCGCATCATGTATCCGCACCGAATCCCCGGTCCCGGCGTATAAACGTAAGAGCAGGGACTTGTTGGCATCGGGAAAATCATAGGAATGCACTACTGCTTTAAAAGGAATTTTGTGTTCTGAATTCTTTTCTCTTTTGAAAAAATCAACCGCTGCTTCGAGGTTTTGTGCGAAAGCATGCGGCATTTCTCCGCGCTCCATCGTAATCCGGTATTCAATAACCCCGGTAACGGCCATTACGGAGTCTCCCCGATCGATATAACGCGCGTCAGCCATATAAATCCCTGCCGGCAAGCCGAAAGAGAGCCGGACCCTCAGATCGTCCTGAATCTCGTCAAAAAGATCGACATCCACGAGCTCAGCCTCGCTCTCTATCCCCAGGGGCAGCGGGAACCCGGCGGATATCCGCTCCCGTTTATTGAATCCCTGGGTCATGGCCACCGGAACATCGGCCATCCGCAGGCTCCTTTTTACGATCTCCATAAAATCAATATGCGGGATGAACCGTATCATTCCCGTCTTGGCAAACCGCAACCGGATTCGCCTTTTTACACTAAAGCGCCGGGTGAATCTCTTCTTCGCCTCCTCAATGCCGGGCAGATCAACGTCTCCGGACTTAAGATGCCCCCCCTCCCTCATTGCCGGTGCGCCCCCGGTTCGATCCCGCTGCTTCCGCATCAGGCTCTCAAAGCCGGTGGCGATAACCCTCCAGGGTAATCTCTCCTGGTCCCGCGGCCCCAGGCAGCGCTCCCATCCGGGCAGAACACGGTCGAGGTTTTCCCGCCAGATATCGAACCTAAAATGCTCCTCCCATGAATCAAAGCGGCAGCCCTGCAGGTAGGATCCGAGTATCGCCGCGCCTAAGCGCTCCTCCCCCCGCGCAAGCACTCCCTCCAGGATGGAGCCGTTCACGTCGTGGTTCTTGATCCGGACTGCGCGCGGCACTCCCCGCTTGATTTTAAGGATCGTGCTCTCAAAATACTCCCGGCTCATCTGGCGCTCCTGTTCGAACGGGGTGTGCGGCTTGGGCACGAACGGAGATACGGTCACGTTGATATCCAATCCCCTGCCCCCGATCCGGTAGATATTTGACAAAAGGCTTATGATATCGGCGGCCTCGTCATGCTCACCGCATCCGGGAAGCCCGATCATAAAATAGAGCTTGATCACCTTCCATCCGCGCCGGTGTACGTGGCGCACGATATCGAGGAGGTCTTGAATAAGGACCTTCTTGTTCGCCCGGACCCTGATCGGCTCCGATGCCGATTCAACGGCAAAGGTGAGAGAGGCGCGCCGCACCTCCGATATCTGCTCGATCAGGGGAAGCGTGGCGGTATCCACCTTGAGCGAGGGAAAGGAGACGGATATTCCCCTCTCGGTAAGCCGGGGAAGAATGGCGTTGATGAGGCTTGACAGGTGCGGATAATCGCTGACGGACAGGGACGATAACGTCACCTCATTGTACCCGGTATTCCGGACGATTTCGAGAATCCGATCTTCAATAGCCCGGTAGTCATACCAGCGGTAGGGAAGATCGTAAAAGCCTGCATGGCAGAAACTGCATAAGTTATCGCAGCCCCGGGTGACCTCGACCGCGACCCGTCCCTGGACGATGCGGATATTGGGGACAATCGGCTTCACCGGATCAACGAGGTCGCGGCCACGGTAAATCCGCTTGCGCACCATAGGTCCCTTCAGATCATCAACGCTGCATCCGTTGTAAGATATCCGGTACCGGTCAGGCACGAAAACCCCCTCGATGTTTGCGATGCGGTCGACGATATCGCTCCGGCCGAGGTTTTTCCCTTTTGCGCTAAGCAGTGCCTCGGCTATCTCGACGATCCCCTCCTCGCCGTCGCCGATAAAAAACGCGTCAATAAAATCGCTCATGGGGAAAGGATTTGACGCCCCTTCCCCGCCGGCAATGATAACCGGCTCTGACCCCTTTCGCTCGGCCCGGTGAAGGGGTATGCCCCCCAGATCCAATATTTGTAAAACATTGGTGCACAGGAGCTCATGCGAAAGGTTGAAACCCAGGATGTCGAGCTCATGCAGCGGCGTATAGGTCTCAAGGGTATAGAGGGGAACGCGGCTCCGGCGCAGTACCCGCTCAAAGTCCGCCTCGACCGCAAAAACCCTTTCGCAGGCGACTTCGGGAAGGGCATTGAGGATATTGTACAGGATGCGCAGGCCGTTGTTGGACATGCCGATTTCGTAGAGATCGGGATATGAGAGCGCCATGCGAAGCGATGCCGTCTCCTTCACGATGCTGTTAAGCTCCAGCCCCATGTACCGGCCCGGCTTTTGCACCGGGGAAATGAGGCCTTCTACTGTTTTACGATCCAGTCTTGCCATGAATCCTGCTTTTTATTCAGCCTGATCTTTTTGTAAGCCCTCACGAGCGCGATATAATCATCGAGGCCGAGCTCTTCGCCCCGGCTGCGGCCATTGATCCCGGCCTCATCAAGAATTCTCCCCGCCCATTCACGGCCGGCGCGCAGATGCGGGGATTCGGACAGCGCAGTACGTATCATCTTCCGTCTCCCCCAAAAGGCGGATTTCACCAGGCGGTGGAAGATGGCGATATCATCTCTCTTAAGCGCAAGCGATCCCCGCCGGCAGAGACTTAAAAAAGACGATGCCACCTCCGGCTGGGGGTAAAATGCCTGCCGCGGCACGGAAAAAAGGATTACCGGCTCGTAGTAAAGACTCAGGGTCACCGTCAAGGCGCCGTATGCTTTTTGGCCGGGTCCCGACACAATTCTTTCAGCCATCTCTTTCTGGAGCATCAGATATGCGGCAGGCGCATCATACTGCAGAATCTTAAATAAAATTTCAGATGAGCAGTAGTACGGGAGATTGGATACGATCTTGGTAAAGGAGCCTTCGATGCTTGCTTTCAGAAAATCCGCATGAACCAGTCTGAAATTTTTTCTATCGCTGAAATGTTTTGCCAAAAAGCGGCAAAAGCCCGAGTCGATCTCCACTGCCGTAACCATCCCCGCAGCGCCGGTCAGCGGCTCCGTGAGCGCGCCCAGCCCGGGACCGACCTCGAGCACGCTGTCCGCGCGGATGAGTCCGATGGTATCGATGATCCTATCTCTTACCGCATTCGAAATAAGGAAATTCTGGCCCAGCGCCTTATTCGGATGCAGGCCGTGCTCGTGAATTATGCTTTTAATCTCTGATGCGTTCATTATAGTTATACAGCCGGTCTATTACATGATTTTATAGTATACATTATTTACAATAATATTTCATTATTAATTCCTTAAAAAAATTCTAAAAAATTAGTTACAAATCGTTACAATTTGAAATTAAGTATTTATATTTTTAATTCAGAATTACTATATTATTAAGCGCACGGTCGGACTATGACAAACTGGATGGGAAAGAGCTTTATCATCATCGGCGCAATACT
>Ga0154758_161_pt1 | contig 27369 bp, 24 predicted proteins | sample Rifle2008BG16ft_FD_105766 | JGI IMG/M metagenome (GOLD analysis project Ga0154758, IMG submission 105766) | Spirochaetes bacterium RBG_16_49_21
TTTTCCGGGGGACATTTATATTTTTTCTCAAATCCTTTTTAATCTCTATCAATTTTTCCTCTATCTGGAGGTAGTCCCAGACGGACATTGCTTCAAAATGGTCTATCAGAGCGATATGTCCGGGTTTTAATTTTTTTATTTCGGCCAGAACATCATTGTCGCCGGTCAGCTCAATTATAAGATTTACCGTTTTAATCTGAAAAAGGTCGGTATAATTATTGGTGGTATATATTCCCTTATTTTTCGCGTAGAGCAATCCCACCGCTTTATTATTAATATCCGCTACTCCGACAATGGATATCATTTTATTGGCAAAAATATCACTCAAAGCTATCTTGAGAATCTCTTTGCAGACCCTACCCCCACCAATTATGGCAATATCGGAATTATGCGACATCTCTTTCATAAGTATCCCTTTGCCGATTTTTTTTAAATGCAAGAATAGTTGTCTGAACGCTGATTATAAATCTGAAGTGTTTAATTTCTGTAAAGGTTCACCGGTTATATGTTATTTTCCATATCTGGATAGCATAGGTATATCTTCCCGTCAAGAATTAATATGGAAGGAAAATGTTTTTTAATGATTCCCGATGATTCAATGTCAATTTCCATCCGGAAATGCAACGAATCCGGTATACAAAAACATTATCATGCCAATTTGATATTGACTTTTAATAAAAAAAGAGATAGTATGGCAGCAATACTTATTTACAACTATAGGCCATTTGTTAAGTCGCCATTATAATCATTTAAAATGATGATGAGAATGGATAACAGTAATAAGTATACGTGCGCATACATTGAGCACGGCACAGTTACAAGGCGCCCGGGGTATCTATGGAAACTTTTAACAAAAAAATTCAGAAACTGGCGGAAAAAGGTGAAAAGGAAAAAATAGTTGAACTTCTGTCGCATAATAAGCCGGAAACGCGCCTCAGCGCTTTTCTTGCACTGGCCAATGAAACCGATTTTGAAATTGTTCGTGAATTGAAAAAGCTTCTTCATGATCCTGATCCTCATGTGCGGGCCTTTGCCACATTACGGCTCGGCGACCTCGGTCAAGAAAGCACCGCTGAAAACCTCAAAATGATATTCAAAGAGGGGAGCAGTAACAATAAACTCGATGCCTTACGGTTGTTCGCCACTAATGATCTCAGAAAGCATCCGGAGATGTCGGTTCTGCTGCGCTACGCGCTCAAGGATAGAAATATACGAGTAAAAGGAGAGGCGATAAAGACCATCGCTTTACTTAAAGATGCGCGTTTCATTGAAGATATGGTGGAATGTCTCAAGAGTAAGCATCCGACAATCCGGGTCCACGCCGTACATGCCCTGGGGGAGATAAAGGATGAGGGTGTTGTAAATCCTCTCTTGAAGGCATTGGTGGATAGAAATGAAGAGGTGAGTAAAGCGGCCCTGGCGGCCTTAAGGAGTCTCGGGAAAGAAGATATTATTGAAGATGCGCCGCTGATTTTAGCCATAAAGAAAATGGAGGGAACAACAAGATCCAGAATTGATACTATTGAAAAAATTACGCGGGGGAATATTAAAAACGGCAATTTGGTGCTCCGTATGGCATTGGCCGACGATTACAAAGAGGTGAGAATAGAAGCCATTAAGGCTCTGGCGAAGCTGAAGGATAAAAGCGCCGTGAAAAAACTGAAGGAACTGCTCGATGATCGGTATCACGCCGTCAGGCTGGAAACCGTCAGGGCGCTTTCCCATATTTCGGATAAGAATGATCTGGAATGGCTGACAAAAGCGATGAATGATGCAAATAAGCTCGTAAGGGATGAGGCAAAAAAAGTTCAGAATTCATTAAAATTCCAAAGAGGATAAAATGGAAATCCAACTTAAAGAGCTCATTGATAAGATAAAAGAGGAGGGAGTCAGCGAGGCCGATAAAAAAGCGGAGGATATAATTAACCGGGCTAAAGATGAGGCTTCAAAAATAAAAGATAGGGCCCTGATGGATGCTGAGGCCATAATCTCAAATGCCGAAATTGAAGCGAAACAGATGGAGGATGCCGGCCGGGAAGCCCTGAGACGGGCCGGGAGGGATCTTATGCTGAACATAAAAAATGCCTTAACCGAAATTTTTGATGCCGTTGTCAGGAATGAAGTAAAAGCCGGCTTTTCCCAGGATGTTATAGCCGAGGTTTTACCGGTCCTTATAAAAGAATGGGCAAAAAAGGGGGTCGGTCAGATTGACGTGCTGTTGTCTCAGGAGGATTTGAAAAAACTTGAGGAGAGCCTTCTCGATAAACTGCCACGGGAATTGAAAAAGGGCATTGTCGTCAGGCCGCATCCGGGAGTCCAGTCGGGATTCCGTATTGCCGAAAGAGACGGCAATTATTATTATGATTTTACCGATGAAGGGATCTCCGAAAACTTAGCTCAATATTTAAATCCGGTATTTGCCGAAATAATAAAAAATGCGGTAACGGGAAAATAATCAGATGTCGCACTACTATTTTCTCGTGTCGTCGCTGCCGTATCTCAATTATGATATGGAGAAGATCCCGCCAATGGAATACTTTTTGAAATTATGCAGGGAGCATACTTCGGGAAACGATTATGATCTTATCAAGTCGGCGGTAATGGACGATTGCGGTCAAAAAGCGACATCCTCCGGTATTCTCAATAAATGGTATACCGGGGAAAGAAACTTACGGAATAAACTGGTTATCCTCCGGGCCAGGAAAAAAGGGGTATATCCTGAAAGATATCTTCGCCCAAATCCCGATCTCTCTGTATACGAGAGGACCGCTCAAGAGGCCTTCCAAGAGGATTCCCCTTTAGCGGCTGAAAATCTCCTCAATCGTGAGCGGTGGCACTATCTTGATGAATTGGAATTGGGTCACTATTTCGATACCGATGAGCTGATCATATATTATCTAAAATTGCAGATACTCTGGAGAAAGATGAATTTTGACAGAGAAAAAGGGATGGAGCGATACAATGAAATTATTGAAAAATTCTCGGGTGAAGAATTTCCCCGGGAAGATAACGTAAACCAAGGGTAGCAAGGAGCAGCAATGACTGTCCAAGGCAAGGTCGTCGGTGTTTATGGCAATATGATTTCCGTTGCGTTTGACGGAAATGTCCAAATGAACGAAGTGGCCTATGTGGTTTTAGGCGATAAGAAATTAAAATCCGAGGTTATCCGCATACGGGGAAAACAGGCGGAGATGCAGATATTTGAAATCTCAAAGGGTATCGGCATCGGCAATCCGGTGGAGTTTTCCGACGATCTTCTTTCTTCAACCGTGGGGCCCGGGCTTTTGGGGCAAATCTATGACGGGCTGCAGAATCCTCTTCCCCGGCTGGCTGAGCAGTGCGGCTTTTTCCTGGAGCGCGGAGTTTATCTTGACCCTCTCCCGGGTGATAAAAAGTGGGAGTTCACACCGCACGCTCGACCGGGAGTCCGGCTGACCCGGGGCGAGGTGCTGGGAAGCGTGCCTGAAGGAATCTTCACCCATAAAATCATGGTTCCCTTTAACCTCCACGCATCCTATACGGTTAAAAAAATAGCCCCAAAAGGGAATTATACCATTCATGATATCATTGCCGAGCTTGAGGATCAGCACGGTAAATCCGTTTCCGTCGCCATGTCCTTCAATTGGCCGGTTAAAAGGGCCGTGGACGCCTATGCCGAGCGATTAAAGCCCGTAGACACCCTGGTGACCCAGATCAGGATAATCGACACCCTGTTTCCCGTGTGCCGGGGCGGCACCTACTGTATTCCCGGCCCCTTTGGATCCGGTAAGACGGTCTTGCAGCAGCTCATCAGCCGCTATGCGGATATTGATATCGTCATCATCGCGGCGTGCGGAGAGCGGGCCGGAGAGGTGGTGGAGACCCTGCGCGAGTTTCCGAAGCTGCCCGACCCGAGGACCGGCAGAACGCTGATGGAACGCACCATCATTATATGCAACACCAGTTCCATGCCGGTGGCGGCCCGCGAGGCTTCGGTCTATACCGCAGTGACCCTGGGGGAATATTACCGCCAGATGGGGCTCAATGTATTATTGCTGGCCGACTCCACTTCACGCTGGGCGCAGGCCATGAGAGAGATGTCGGGCCGTCTCGAAGAGATTCCCGGCGAGGAGGCCTTCCCTGCCTATCTCGAGTCCGTTATCGCCGCCTTTTATGAACGCTCCGGCATGGTGAGAAATAAGGACGGCAGTATCGGATCAATCACCATCGGCGGAACCATCAGCCCGGCAGGCGGCAACTTTGAAGAGCCGGTGACCCAGGCGACCCTGAAGGTGGTGGGCGCCTTTCACGGCCTCTCCCGGGAGCGTTCCGACGCGCGGCGGTATCCCGCTATCCATCCGCTGGAGAGCTGGAGTAAATATAACGGCATCGTTGACCGGAAGAAGGTAAAATTCGCCCGGGATGTGCTCTTTCGCAGCGATGAGGTTGCCCAAATGATGAAGGTGGTAGGAGAAGAAGGAACAAGCCTGGATGATTTTATCGCGTATCTCAAGGGTGAGTTTTTTGATGCCGTTTTTCTGCAGCAGAACGCCTTTGATCCTGTGGACGCCTCAACGCCGCGGGAACGGCAGCATTATGTTTTTGAAAAGCTGCTTCAGATACTGGTGGCGATATTGAAAATGCCGGATAAGGATGATGCCCGATCCTTCTTTAACCAGATGAGGCAGAAGTTCCTTGATTGGAACGGTACCGAGATGAATACAGATGAATTCAGGAGCATAGAATCGGAATTGATGAATATGCTGAGATCACGAGAGGTGGAGCAGCTGGATAAAATATATGATTCGCAGGAAAAATCAGGAGAGGGCGATGCGAAAAATTTACCGCACCATCAGTGAGATATCAGGTAACGTCATTTCGGTTTATGCTGAAGGGATTAAATACGGGGAGCTGGCGGAAATCACCAGCGCTCACGGGAAATCCCTGGCTGAGGTAATCCGTCTGGAAAGGGGCAAGGTTTCCCTGCAGGTTTTTGCCGGCGGGCGCGGTATCTCCACGGGCGATGAGGTTCGGTTTTCCTCAAGCCCCATGAAGGTCTCCTTTTCGGATGATCTGCTGGGGCGTATTTTTGACGGCAAGGGTTATCCCCGCGATAATGGTCCCCACCTTTCTGAAAACCTTATCGAAATCGGCGGTCCATCAGTCAACCCGGCCAAGAGGATTATCCCGCGCAATATGATCCGTACCGGCATCCCCATGATCGATCTATTCAACACCTTGGTGGAATCGCAGAAACTGCCGATATTTTCCATTTCCGGCGAGCCCTATAATGAGCTCCTGGCCCGCATTGCCATGCAGGCGGAAGTGGATATGATTATATTGGGAGGCTGCGGACTCAAATACGACGATTATCTCTTTTTCAGGGATACCCTTGAGGCGGGGGGATCACTCGGCAGATCCATCCTCTTCGTTCACACGGCGGCGGATCCGGTGGTGGAATGCCTCATGGTTCCGGATATATCCCTGGCGGTGGCCGAAAAGTTCGCGCTGAAGGGGAAACGGATTCTGGTGCTTATCACCGACATGACCAACTTCTCCGACGCCATGAAGGAGATAGCCATTACCATGGAGCGGGTCCCGTCAAATCGCGGATACCCCGGGGACCTCTACAGCCAGCTGGCGGCCCGCTACGAAAAGGCGGTTGATTTTGAGGGTGCGGGATCCATCACCATCCTTGCGGTCACCACCATGCCGGGCGATGACGTGACTCATCCCATCCCTGATAACACCGGCTACATTACCGAGGGACAGTTTTATTTGCGCCACGGGAGAATCGAACCCTTCGGTTCCCTGTCCCGGCTCAAGCAGCTGGTGAACGCCAAAACGAGGGGCGACCACCGCGCTCTCATGGACGGCATGATAAAGTTATACGCATCCTACAAGGAGACCCTTGAGAAAAAGTCGATGGGTTTCAAAATGTCGGCCTGGGATGAGAAGCTCCTCCAATATGGGGTGCTCTTTGAGGATGAGCTTATGGACCTATCCGTCAATATCCCCCTTGAAAAAGCCCTGGATAAGGGATGGGTGATCCTGGCCGAATGCTTCACCCCTGAAGAGACCGGATTGCGCACCGAGCTTCTCAACAGATTCTGGCCGATAAAAGAGGCGCCCTAGGATTTCATGGCCAAGATCAAATACACCAAGAATGAGCTGAAGGCCCAGAAGGACAACCTGAAGCGTTTCAATAGGTATCTGCCGACGCTGGTGCTCAAGAAGCATCAGCTCCAGATGGAAATTTTACGCGTGCAGACACTTCAGAACGAAAAGCTGAAGGCCCGAAAGGAAATAGAAGGTTGGGTGGGATCCTGGGTCGGGGTTTTCGGCGAAGGGATTGAGATAGAAAATTATATCAGGCTGAAATCCGTCATCATTGATACCGGTAATGTTGCCGGAATCGATATCCCGGTCTTTAAAGGAATTGAATTTGAGGATATCTCCTATGATCTTTTCCAAAACCCGCTATGGGTGGACCGGGCCGTGGAAGAGCTCCTTAAAATTTACACCATTATAGTGGAATTGAAAATCCTTCAAGAACAGATCAATCTGCTGAGGGAAGAACAAAGGATTACCACCCAGCGGGTTAATCTCTTTGAAAAGGTAAAGATCCCGGAGGCGAAGGAAAATATCCGCATTATCCAGATCTACCTCGGCGATCAGCAGACCGCCGCGGTGGTCCGCGGAAAGATCTCGAAAAACAAGATCAGAAGAGAGCCGGTTCCATGATTGTTACGATGAAGAAAATATTTCTGGTGACCCTGGAATCTCACAAAGAGCAGGCCCTTGACCGTTTGAGAGATATAGGGGTCATGCACATCGAGCTTGCCGAAGCCCACAATGAAATGATAGCGGAGTTAAAGGAAAAGAGAAACATTCTGAACAAAGCCCTGGGCGCGCTGCCTCAGCCTGAAAACCCGGTAACCGGTAAGAAAAATAAAGATGTTGCTCCGGCAATCAGGATTGCCGAGGAAATAAATAATCTGTTCCAGAGGGAAGCCGAATGCATGGATGAGATAAAGCGTCTTCAGTTGGAAATCGACAAATTTAAGGAATGGGGGGATTTCAATAAAGACGATATAGCGTCCCTTAGAGAGCGAGGCATAGCGATCCGCCTTTTTGACGTTACCAAGGAACAGCTTGAGGATTTTTCCGAAGGGGTATATCCCTTTGTGGTGCATAAAACAAAAGCAAGAATCAAGGTGGCGGCGGTGGTGCTTGGTGATGATCATATCCCCTTTGTTGAGATACCCCTGCCGGAGAGGTCCCTATCCCAATTAAATAAGCAGATTCAGCAGAGGGAGACGGAGATTAAACATGTCAGGGAGAAGCTGGAAGGGCACTCCAAAGACGCTCCCCTCATGCAAAGAGGAGTGGAACAGCTTGAGGAACAGATAGAGTTCGAACAGGCCCGTGCCAGCCTAACAGGGGAGGGGGCTCTTGCCTATATAACCGGATATGTGCCCCAGAGAGACACGGAAAAACTTAAAAAGGGGGCTTCACGACATAACTGGGGCATCATGATAACCGATCCAGGGGACCATGATAACGTACCGACACTGGTGGAGAATCCGAAATGGATACGGCCCATCATGCCGATCTTTAACCTTCTGGGAACGATTCCGGGATACAAAGAGTATGACATCAGTCCATGGTTCCTCATTTTCTTCAGCATCTTCTGGGCCATGATCGTAGGGGATGCAGGATACGGCCTTATCTTTCTCCTGGCAACCATAACGGCGCGAGCGATCTTCAGGAAAGCCCCCCGGGAGCCCTTCCTGCTTCTCTTTATTACCGGCATCGCCACGGTGTTATGGGGAGGCGTTACCGGAACCTGGTTCGGCATTGAAGCTCTGTCAAGGCACCCGGCCTTATCCTGGATGATTATCCCGTCAGTGGCCAGTTTTTCTCTGTCAATGGAAGGTGGGACCGGTAAAATAATAATGCATATATGCTTCATAATCGGCGCGGTTCATTTAAGCACGGCCCATCTGATAAATTTTTTCAAGCTGTTGCCGTCCCTGAGGTCGTACGCCGAGATCGGACGCTTATCCATGATCTGGGGATTATACTTTTTGATACGAAATCTTGTGTTAAAAATTGAACTGCATCCCGCTTCTTTATGGCTTCTCGGTTTAGGGTTCGGGATGGTTATTGTTTTTACCAATCAAAACGGCAGTTTTATTCGAGGCGTTGTCAGGGGATTTTCGAATCTCATCATCATCATCCTCGGCAGCATCGGCTTTTTTTCAGATGTTGTTTCGTATGTACGGCTCTTTGCCGTGGGGTTGGCAACCCTGGAGGTGGCCAAGAGCTTTAACGCCATGGCTTCAGGGTTCGGTTCCGGAATTTTTTCCGTTCTTGGCGCGGTTTTTATTCTTTTTTTCGGCCATGCCCTGAATATCATACTATGCAGCATGTCCCTGATTGTTCACGGGATTCGTCTCAACATGCTGGAATTTTCCGGACATCTCTGTATGGAATGGTCGGGTTTTAAATATCGCCCTTTTAAGAAAAGCGGTTAAGGTTAAGGAGGATAAAAAATGGGTTTAGAACATTTCAGTTATGCCATAGCACTCGGTTTTTCTGCCTTCGGTTCGGCAACCGGCGTGAATGTCGCGGGCATGGCAGCCATAGGTGCCTGGAAAAAGTGTTTTGTGCAGAACAGGCCTGCTCCATTTCTCCTGGTGGCTTTCGTGGGAGCCCCCCTTTCACAGACGATCTATGGTATGATACTGATGAACGGCATTCTTGCGGCGCAGAACACCGATCCCCTGGCGAAACTCGCGGCAGGTATCCTGGGGGGCGCAGCCATTGGTTTTTCCGCCTATTTCCAGGGAAGGATAGGAGCCTGTGCTGCCGACGCCCTGGCCGAGACCGGCAAGGGATTCGGGAATTATATTATGGCAATCGGTATTATAGAGACGGTTGCATTGTTTGTCATGGTATTTCTTCTGGGTACGCTTAAATAGAAGTGCGCGGAAAGTCCGCGAGCGCCCCGTCTTTTTTGTCCCTCCATAGGGCAATGCCGGTCCAGAGCGCGCCCAGAGCGTCCACGACGACGAAGCCGATCATCACCGGGCTCGCAAGGCCGAGAAGGACAAATAGGACGACAACAAGGAACGCGGAGGAGCGCGTAAACACCGTGGTCCTGAACAGGGGATGAAACGACGGATGTCGTCCGGCGACGAAATAATATATTGAAAGATAAACAAGGACCAGGCCGAAAATCCGCACCGTGATGTAGTCAGAAAGATGAATCTTCACCGTAGCCAGGCTGAATTCAGGGAAAAACATAAGCGATACGCCGCAGAGGAGCACCCAGAATCCGAAGTAGAATATTGACTTTCCGGCGCGGGACATTGAGCCTCCGGTAATACTATGTTGTTATTTACAGCTCAGTCAGATCAATTTTCCAGTACGGCCCTTCCTTGACAAAGGCGAGCTCCATGCCGTTTTCCACGCGGATGACCGCGCGATTTCCCTCGCGGTTGATGCCCACGATCCGTTGGGACACGGCAGCGCCGATAACGTCCCTGCCCCGATCCATCGCGAGAAGGATTTTCAGGTATTCCCGCACGGAGAGCTTCTGAAGCCTTTCTTGCGGGATTTTATACAGCGCGGATAAGGACTCATGCTGCCGATCATTCAGGCGCGAAAACAAAGCGGTGATATGCCTGATCTTCCGGTAGCTCGCCTGCGAGAGAAGGCGCTCGAAAGCCGCGGCATCCGATTGCTGAAACGCCGCCCTGAGGTCATAAAAAGCGGAGCGGGGCGTGAGGCTCCCCTGCGGCGCGCACGAGGCAACAATCATCATGAGAAGTGAAAAAAATATCACGCCCTTCAATAAACGCATTTGGCTTTTCCCCCGGCCGTGTCAACGATCATGTTGTCGATAAGCCGCGTGTCACCGTAGTAGACCGCGGCTGCGATCACGGACTTCGTGTCAATGCGTTCAACATAATCGAGATCGGTGTAGCGCACCGCGGAAATATAATCAATTTTTGTCGGGCGGGATTCGTCAATGATCTTTTTCATGGCCGCAGTAATAATTCCGCTTGTACGCTCGCCCGAGGCGATCAGCTTCTCCGCGGCCTTCAGGCTCCTGGATATGGCCAGGGCCCGCTCCCGCTCGTCCGCTGAAAGGCGCTTGTTCCGCGAGCTCATGGCAAGGCCGTCGCTTTCACGGAGCGTGGGCGAGATTATGATCCGCACCGGGAAGTCGAGGTCCGCGGCCATCTTCTCGATGCTCACCGCCTGCTGGATATCCTTCTGGCCGAAGACCGACACGTCCGGCGAAACGATGTTGAAGAGCTTGCTCACCACGGTGAATACGCCCCTGAAGTGGCCGGGCCGGTGCGCGCCGCACAGATTTTTCGTGAGGGCTCCGACGTCCACAAAGGTGAGGCTATCCGTATACATTTCCCCTTCGTCCGGAACGAACACGAGGTCAACGCCCGCCTCACGGGCCAGGGCAAAATCCCGCTCCAGATCCACCGGATAGGCGGCGAAGTCATTGGGATCGTTGAACTGGATCCGGTTCACGAATATGCTCATCACCTGATAATCGGTATGTTTTTTTGATTCTTCCACCAGGGAAAGATGACCCTGGTGCAAATAGCCCATGGTGGGGACAAAGCCGACGGTCAAGCCTGCCTTCCGGGCCGCAGTTACATGAGCACGGAGTTCTGATTTGGCGTGGACGATTTTCATTGATTAAATTTTTTTACTCCTAAAACATCTCCTATCTACTCTTCAATACTAAAAAAAGTTGGGAGGGTACCTCAATTTGCTGAGCCCACGGAGCACTCGAAGCATTAATCATCGGGGCCCTATGAATTTATCACCATTATAATGAATCATGTGATCCGGGAAATCAGCTAACCATACTTCTGTTTCCCAAGAAATATCATTAGAGTGATGCTTGAACTCACTGAAATTGGGAAAGGCGCTAATAAAAACGAGACCATGTTTATAATTCGCAAACATTTTCTCAAGTTCAAAGATTCTTTTGGGATTCATAGGGCCGTGCGATGTTACAACCTCAATCAAAAACAGCCATTTTCTTTTTTGATCTAAAATGACCATATCCGGAAGTTTGTCATGTTCAGTAACATTAATCTTCATTTTAAAAAATGAAGAGCTGTCGAGGAAAAGATCCTTTTTTGCGGTATCGCCAAAATATAAAACCTTTGGTTTAATTATAAATCTTGGAACAAATTCATTTACAACGGCAACTTGAACTTCATTATGTTTTCCCGGTGAAAGTTCGAGATATGTTTCATCAGGAAGAATTATAGGAACAATGGCTATATTTTTTCTTTTCTTCTGATATATTTCAACCAAAAACCCATGCTTTTTCTTAAAGGCAATAATTGATTTTTTATATTTATTCGTATTAAAATTTTTCACAACTTCCAGAGCTTGTAGTGTTATTGCGTAATGAGCATTGGGACTGTTTGTTGGTAAATTGGGATCATCGGGATTATATTCTGCAATTCCTCCTTGTACGAATTGGTGCAATACTTGCCTTCGAAAGGTTTCCCTGGTATTTGGAGCATAATCTTTATGATAATTTTCTTTTATGAAACTCATGATTCCTTTTGTAATACTTTGACTACTTCTCTTTGCTGTAGACCAGTCTGAATTCTCTTTTATTGCACAAAGGGACAGTAACGTTAATGCGGAAATATCATTTTGTTGAGCTCCAGGCATTCCTAAATCTTTTAAAATTATTTTTGCCTCTTCAATTTTATCCATTAAGCAGCCCCGGCTTTTATCATAGCTAAAACAGTTTCGACATTGATGTTTTCAATTCCATTTAACATAATTTCACTCCCGATCTCGCAAATGATATTGTGATCTGGTAACGGAATATCTCTGATCTCAGTTGCGCTCACTTCTGTATTGCCGTTTAATGTTCTAAAATAAACGTCAATATATTTTGAATTTAAAATCGCGGATAATCCATGTACCTCTTCGAGCGATAACTCGCCGTTCGGCCGGTGAATATAATTTACGTGATTTTCTATCCCTAAGAATTCATATTTTAAACTGTTTTTTAAAAATGGTGCTGTGTTTATTCTTTTTAAATCTTCTTTTGGACTAAATCTTCTCATCAAAACATAATTACTATTCGGAACCAATAATGGTATTGACTGATTATTTACTGAAATATATTGCTCCTTATGCCAGTTCTCAAATGGCCATACAACTCTACCACCTTTAACATGATTCATCCAAATCAAAGGAGCATGTTGATTAGATTCCAAAAATTTTTTATGGAGTAGATTTATTGCCCTGAATGGGACCACCTTCCCTGTAGATATTTCCATATTATATTTATGCAAATTTCTATTCCAGCTATTTACGAATGATATAATATCCTCTTCTTCATCGGATAAAGGTAAAAATACATATTTATTGTTTGATGATAAATCAATCACATCTTTTTGAAGGGCTTTTCGTTTTATGGGTTTATCAATATCTTTTGTGTTGTTGCTAAATGAAATTGTTGTTTTATCTATTGATTTAATGTTTGAACTGTTTCTTTTCTTGCCATGTATTATTAAATGTTCCTGCAGCACTTCATCTCTGACAAAGGCTTCTTTTCTGGAGCCAAAAAGATGAAATCTTTGTGGAATAATTTCAGTGAAAAAGGTTTCTCGAAATGTTTTAAAATAATAACCTGAAGTATAACTACGAGGAGTTATAAAGATTAAATCACCATCTTCATCCAGCAAATATGCAGATAATGCCATAAATATTGAATATACATTTGGTTGACCATGAACTACTTTTGAAGCAGCTTTTGATCTGATATCATTTTTATTTATTTTAAAATAGGGAGGATTAGATACTATTATATCAAATTTATGTTTGTGGGAACAATCATTAAAGAGAAGAGCATTCTGATGAAAGGCATTTGAATTGTTAATTATAAAATCATCATTAATAATTTTATAATTGCAGCCAACCTTCTTTACGTACAACCATTTTTTTAAATAATTTAAACTTTCATTTGCGTAAGGAATAATTTTTTTATCTACTTCATAACCAATTATATTAATTTCCTTTAAGTTTTGAATCTTATCAATTGCTTTTTCACATACAGCACAAGCTAATATTCCTGTACCTATGCCTGGATCAAGAATTGTAATTATTTCTTTATTTTTCTTTGTGACTAAGTTGCTCATGAAATCAGCAACGATTATGGGGGTTAGATATTGGCCGTATTGCTTTTTATGATCAATAATTGTTTGTTCGGAATAATTACGACCCAAGAAATCAGAAAATACTACAGGCCTTTCATTTTTAATATTATCATACATTTATTTTTTCTCAAAATTCTAATTTTATTATACAAAACAAATGTGTAGTTAATTCTATTTAATGTCAAGTGAAATATGTCACATATAATACAAATCAGCAATCTCAAGAATAATTTTAGTTTTTGAGACAATATTTTTTAAGTGATATAATTTATCGTTATCTAATTTATTAACTCTGCTATTAGACAACTCGATTATCTCATTTTTTTTCCAATTTTTTTTCACGGTTAACGGGGAATGAATGAATTTATCCGGATGCAACAGCCATCCTTCACTGGGAGCGTCAATTAAATCGAAAGTATCATCTGGAGAATATTTAAATCTGGAAAAGATGTTATCGATGGGAGAAAAATATTATTAATATCACTAATTTTTTAATTCAGCGTTCTTTTTTGAAAAAACAGGTTGACCCTCTCATTTTATCTTTTTTGCAATACCTTCCGGATAGTATTTTATCCTCTCCGGATCAACTTTAATCAATGTGTATTTATTCATCTTAGCCGGTGATTTCTGATTATTTTGTTTTCTTGGTCTACGTTGAACACTTGATTTAGACATTTTTCCCCCTCTGGCAAAAAAGATGATTACATTAATGCTTAACAAGATTATTGATAATATAATAGCTGCAATGACTAAAATCAATCCGATATTAAAAAATCTATTTTTTTTCAGTGTTAATTCCTTAAAATTTTTATCTGTTCATAAAGCAGGAAATGAGTGTCTACATCGCTTTTGTAGACCCCCCAACCCCCTGAGGGGGCTTTAAAAAGCCCCCTCAGGGGGTTGGGGGGTCTTAAGAATTGGCTGCCGGGGAGAAATTTATAAAATAAATTTTCAGGAATTAATTCTGATTTTTTTTATCAACTATTATATTATTTTTTATTTTGTTAAAGACGCAATGGGAGTGAATTAAATTCCGGGTTGTATTGATTATGTTGAGAGGCCTCCCCCCTTACGAAGGGGGGCGTGCGAGCAGGTCGGCAAAATGAAATTACATCGTACCCCATTTTACCCGAAATTTAATTCACACCCGACGCAATAAACAACGGCAAAAATAATGATGCTATCCCGACAATAATACCGGATTTTTGGTCGATATTCCTGAATGCTTCAATTTGCAGTCTGAGCAGCTCTTTCGATTTGTTTGATATATATTGTATCGATTCAATCATTATAGAGAACCTTCTCTATCTTCTCAGCCGCGATGAGCATCATATCTCCCAGGTAAAGCCTCTTCGCCATTGTATCCGCCGTTTTACGGAGGAGCGACCCCGCCCTGCCGAAGCCGCTCCCGTACGTTGCGTACCGCACGATCCGGAATCCGCTGCGGCCGAGTAATTTCTTTATCGCAGGCTTGGAAAAAAAATAAAGGTGCTCGGGAAAGTTGTAAAAGCGCCATTTTTTTCCGTAGAATTGCATGAAATTCGCTCCGCCGGTCCTGCAAGTGGAGATATAGAGGCGCCCGCCGGGCTTAAGCTCTCCGTGCGCCTTGGCAAGAAAGCGGTCCGGATAATGGAGATGCTCCAAAGAGGCCCACAGGGTTATGAGATCAAAAGACCGGGAAAAGGCGATCTCCAGGTAATCGTCCTCATACACGCATAGTCCCGCTCCACGGGCGAATTCCACGCACGGACCGGCTATGTCCACCCCCGTGGCATCCCATCCCCGGCGCTTGCATAACGCGAGAAAATAGCCGGCAGCGCACCCGATGTCGAGAACGCGCCGGTCTCCCGGCAGGGCCTTCTCAAATTCATGAAAGCCGAGGTCTGTAAGGTTGAGCTCAATCACCCGCTCGATCTCCCGGCGCGTTTTTTCGGAAAAGTAATCATCGTAACCCCGGTCGGTCCGATTCGTAAAATAAGATCCGCCGTAATATCTGCCGATCTCGCGGTAACCGGGGCGCGGCGACAGGAACTCGAGCCCGCAGACCGGGCACCGGACCAGGCCGAAGGCCTCGCCGCAGCTGCCGGCCTTTTGAAACAAAGGCTTGATCCTGCCGCTTCCGCAGATGATGCAGTCGACATGTTCCATATGTATACTTCAGGGTCGAGTGACGAGGATCGGGGTTCGAGGGTCGCGGTAGTAACCATTAACTACGGCACTCGATCCTCGTCACTCGACCCACGACCCCCGATCCTTACTGATGGTGGCTCATCGAAAAGCCGAGCGATTCCGGGCCCACGATTTGGGAAAGATCTTGAAGAAGGCTATCGGAGGGCTTGACATTAAAGGTTGAATGCGCCTTGATGACCTTCTCCCCTTCCCGGGCGTTGACATGGAAAAAAATAGGGCACTCCCCCTTGTGGCGGGAGAAGACCGACTCCAGACACTTTATCACGTTGTCGTCCACGCCGATCGCATCGATCCTGATGTGCAGCGCCGAGATGGACTCCTTGCGCACATCCTTGAGGGATTTGACCCCATTGGCTATGAGCTTCAGCTCCGAGTCGCTCTCCGCCTCGATCACGCCCGTAACCATGAGCGGTGCGCCGCTCGTGATCAGATCCTCGTGCCGGGACAGCATCTTGGAAAAAAAGATCACGTTGACCGAGCTCTCCATATCCTCCAACTCCGCAAGGGCGTACCGTGACCCGGTCTTCTGCGCGCGCTTCATCTGCAGATTCGCGAGAATCCCCACGACGGAAACGATTTTCCCGTGAAAATCCTTGGTAAGATTCGACAGGGACACTGACGAGAACATGCGTATCTCCTTCTCGAATTTGGCCAGGGGATGGCCCGATACGTACAATCCCAGCACCTCCTTCTCATGGTTGAGCTTTTCATTGTCGTGCCACTTGGGGATGTCCAAAAGGTCGATATGCATGCCGGTCGAGCCGGCGGCAGCGGCGCCTCCGAAGAGGTCCCCCTGGCCGGAAGCCTTGTCCTCCTGAAGGCGGCGCGCCGTTTCGAGCATGACGTCGATGGATGCGAAGAGCTGGGCCCGGTTCCCGTGCAGGCAATCCATGGCGCCTGCCTTGATCAGGGACTCGAGCACGCCCCGGTTAACGGTCTGGGAATCGGTCTTTTCGAGGAATTCCTTCAGGCTCGTGAAAGACCCACCGCCCCGCGCCTGTACGATCGAAGCGATCGCCTTCTCGCCCAGTCCCTTGATCGCGGAAAGCCCGAACCGGATGGAGTCGGTCTCAATGGTGAAATTGTACTCGCTTGAATTGACCGACGGCGGAAGTATCTGTATGCAGTCGCTCCGGCAGTCGCTGATATACTGGATCACGTCGTCCTGACGGTCCGGTTGGGCCGAGAGGAGCGCGGTCATGTACTGGAGCGGGTAATGCGCCTTAAGATACGCGGTCTGGTACGCCAGCAGGGCGTACGCGGCTGAGTGGGATTTGTTGAATCCGTATTCGCCGAACTTCTTTATCATGCTGTAGAGCCGCTCGGCCAGGCTGCGGCTGATCTTGTTCTTCGCAGCCCCCGATAAAAACTTATCCTCCAGGGCGTTGATGATATCGATCTTCTTTTTACCCATGGCCTTGCGCAGCTCGTCCGCTTCCGGCATGGTGAACCCGGCTATGATCTGGGATATGCGCATGACCTGCTCCTGGTACACGACCACCCCCAGGGTTTCGCGCAGAACCGACTCCAGGGATTTATGCGGATACTGCACCAGATCCGGGCTCCGCTTCCGCTTGATGAAATCGTCCGCCATGCCGGAATTCAGGGGACCGGGGCGGTACAAGGCTACGATGGCGATGATATCCTCAAAACAGGTGGGCCCCAGCCGACGGAGCAGTGTCTGCATGCCGCTGCTCTCAAGCTGGAAAACTCCCTTGGTGTCCGCCCGCTGAAGAAGCTGGTAGGTCTTCGCATCATCCAGGGGGATGTTCCCGATATCGATCTCTTCGCCCCTGGTCTCCGTTATGAGCTTCAGGCATTTTTCTATGATGGACAGGTTCTTCAAACCGAGGAAATCCATCTTCACCAATCCGGCCTTCTCCAGGGCGTTCTTCTCATACTGAGAGGATATGCTTCCGTCCTTGTCCCGATACAGGGGGACATAGTCGGTGAGGGGACCGCGGGATATAACGATTCCGGCCGCGTGCCTGCCGGCGGACCGGATGAGCCCCTCCAGCTTGAGCGACGTGTCGATGAGGTCCCTGCCGACCTCTTTATCCCGGTACAGTACCTGGAACTCCTTGGACTTGGCCAGGGTCTCCTGGAGCCGGTCCTCGTCGATGAGCTTGCTGATCTCGTTGGCGCGCGCAAACGGGACGTCCATGACCCGGGCGACGTCCTTGATGACCGCCTTGGCCTTCATCTTGTTGAAGGTTATGATCTGACTCACGTGGTCGTCGCCGTATCTGGCTTTGACGTAATCGATGATCTCGTCGCGCCGTTCCGCGCAGAAGTCCATATCCATGTCGGGCATCTCGTTCCGGTCGGGATTCAGGAACCGCTCGAACAGAAGGTCGTATTTGAGGGGATCAAGGGCGGTGATCCCCAGGCAGTAGGATACGATGGAGCCGGCAGCGGAGCCCCGGCCGGGCCCCACGGGTATGGCGTGCTTCCGGGCATAGTTCACCACGTCCCATACGATAAGAAAATACCCTGAAAAATGCATCTTTACAATAACCGAAAGCTCGTATTCGATCCGCGCCTTGATATCGTCGGTAAGCTTTTCGCCGAACCTTTCCCCGGCTCCCCGATAGACCAGATGGTGCAGATAGGTGTCGAGGTTAAATCCCTCGGGAACCTCAAAGTGAGGGAGAATCGGCCTGCCCAGGTCCAGCTCCAGATCGATCATCTCGTATATCTTGTAGGTGTTGTACAGCGCGTCCGGATAGCCGGCAAACAGGCCGGACATCTCCTCTCCCGACTTCAAATAAAATTCACTCGTTTTGAATTTCATCCGGTCGGTATCCTTCATGAGCTTGCCGGTCTGGATGCAGAGGAGTACCTCATGGGAGCGGGCGTCATCCCTGCTCACGTAGTGCGCATCATTGGTGGCGATCAGGGGTATGTCGTTGCCGGCGCTGATCGCGACAAGCTCCCGGTTCACCGCCTCCTGCTCGGCTATGCCGTGATACTGGAGCTCGAGATAAAAATTATCCCTGCCGAAAATCTCTTTAAACCGGCCGGAGAGCTCCCGCGCCTCTTTGAGCCTTCCCCTGAGAATAAGCGCGGGGATCTGGCCCGACAGGCAGGCGGAGGAACAGACCAGCCCTTGTGCGTGCTTCTCCAGCACCTCGAAATCGATCCGGGGCCTGTAGTAAAACCCCTCGGTATAGCCTATGGAGGAGAGCTTCATCAGATTGCGGTATCCCGTGAGATCCTTGGCCAGAAGTATAAGATGGTGCGAGGTCTCCTCGCCGTTTGTACGGCTTGACTCCTTGGACAGGCGGGAGCCGGGCGCCATGTAGAACTCCTCGCCGATGATGGGCTTAATACCCGCCTTGCTCGCCTTTTGATAGAATTCTATGGCGCCGGACATGTTGCCGTGGTCGGTGAGGGCGACGGCCGGCATCCCCATCTCGGCCGCTTTTTGCACGAGCTTTTCAACCGTGATGGCCCCGTCCAGGATCGAATAATCGGAATGGTTGTGTAGGTGAATGAAATCCATGGCCCGCCTCACGCCTGTTTCTTGCGCACCCGATCGAGGACATTTTCCACGGTGTTGTCAACGGAAAAAAAATCGAGGTAACCGAGCGAGCGCAGGTAGAAATCGACCTGCTGGGACAACGCGCATAAAAACAGGGCATATCCTCTCTGTTTTAATAAATCATTTAGGTTGATGAGGAAATTGAGTCCCATATTGTTGATGTAGAGCACGTTCTTGAGAAAAAGAACCACGTTATTCTTGACTGAGTGTTCATCGACAAGCTTTTTTATATACAGCTCGTATTTGCCGACCGTGTACTCGTCAAGGTCCTCTGCAAAATAGAGAACCGTGATCTCGTCTCCGATGTCTACAACTTCGTTGATGAAGTTCACGGACGCGCGCCGGACTTTATCCTGCACTATCTTTACCGTGGTTTTGGCAATAGCGGTCTTAACGATATCCAGAAGATGGTTCAGGTCAACCGGCTTGAGGAGAAAGTCAAAGGCGTTGTCTTTAATGGCTTCCACTATGGTCTTGGTGTCGGCCGCGCCGCTGATGAGCACCACGTGGATATCCTTATTCACGGATTTCACAGCCCGGAGGACCTCCAGGCCGTTCATTTCCGGCATCTTGTAGTCGGTCAGTACCAGGATCGGCTTATGCTGGATAAACAGCTTCATCCCGTCCTTGCCGTTGTGCGCGATAATGACCTGGTATCCCTTGGCCGAAAGATAACCGCTTATCTCAGTGCAGATATCCGGCTCGTCGTCGATAACCAGAATCAGCTTCTCTTTCATAAATGGCTCCTTATCGTATAATAGCGCTCTGCGAGTTTGTAATCAGCCGTCAGCCGCGGGCAGCTGAATTATGAAGGTGGCACCCGCACCCTCCGACACAACGTCGAGCGTCCCCTGGTGGGACTTGATAATACCGTAGCTTATTGAAAGCCCGAGGCCGGTACCTTTCCCCACCTCTTTTGTCGTGAAAAAGGGCTCGAATACCCTATTGATAATTTCCCTGGGTATTCCCGGGCCGTTATCGCTGAATTCTATACATATCATTCCGGAACCGTTTTTCCGGAATGACTTTATGTGAATCTTCTTTTCTTGTAAAGGATTTTTCATCTCTTCAAACGCGTCCCGCGCGTTGATTATCATGTTTATGAAAACCTGCTCGAGCTTCTGGCCGTCCGCCTGTATGAACGGCAGGTTGGCGTCCAGATCGAGGATGACGTCAATGGAATGACCCCGCAATTGCTCGCTCAGCAGGTCAAGCGCCACCCGGATCGGCTGGTTGGGGTTGATTTTCTGAAAGTTGTAATCGCTCTTTCTCCCGAACTCTCTGAGGTGGTTTATGATGTTGGCGGCACGGTCCACCTGGCTTATTATTTTTTCTATTCGTTCCCGGATGAAATCTTCGGTATAATATTTTTGTTCTATGCCGTCCAGCAGGTATTGCGAAGCTATCTTAATTACATTAAGCGGCTGGTTCAATTCATGGGCTACGCCGGTGGCTATTTCGCCGATGGTCGCCAATTTGCTCGTTTGAAGCAGTTGCTGCTCCATCATTCTTTTCTCGGTGATGTCCCTGCCGTATATTAAAAAGCCCTTGAGCACATTTTCATCGTTTCTGATCGGCGTAATGCTGATCCCGAGAAGGCCGTTCTTGCCGCTGATATCGAGATACTTAATGTCGGAGAGGCTGACCGGGCGTTGTTCCGAGGTGCAGGTGGCTATGCCGAGGCATATCTCATCCCAATCCCAGTTGATGCTGAAGCTCAGGACCTTCCTGCCGACGGCGACCGACGCGGGTATGCCGAACGTCTCCTCGGCCATATCATTCCAGTGGGTGATCACGTCCTCGGTTGATACGCCGATAAGAATCGACGTAATGGAATTAAGAAGATAGGTGATCTCCTCGTGCGCGGTCTTGAGACTACGCAGATCCAGGTTTTGATTACTACGGCATTTAAAGGGCCATTTCATACGCTTTACTTTATGATGTCTTTTATTAGACTTGTTGCATAGCTAATTTTTTTAACGGGTATACGGGGCGGAGCCCGAGCGAACACGAGGTTCGCCTGGCAAGCGCATTTTAACCATCCTGGTTGCGCTTGCAGGCGGCCGTCCTGGCCGCGCCCGGCATGAAACAGGAAGTTTCAATAAAGCCGGCCTTAAAAAGCCCATTTCGGCAAGCTCAATGCGCCGCCCCGCAGGCCGCAGGCGCCGCACTGAGCCTGTCGAAGTGGGCTCCCTGCGAGGGCGAGACGGCAGTTTCGCAGCAATTCTAATATTTGTCAATAATAGAATATGCTAATAGCTGCATAGGGAAATTAAAAAAAATTTATAACTCCATTATTTTTGCAAAAACGCTATGCCCTCACCCCCTCTCCCATTAAGCATTGAAAAAACCCGGCAGGATTCAAGGGGCCGCGGGCCCAGGAGAATGTCGATGCGGACGAGATGCTACTCGCAATCATGGCTGATGGCATTCATGTACAGAGGAGCCAGGTGACCGGCAGCGGATGAGCCGGGGAAAAGTCCCTTTTCGGAAAAAGCGGCAGGATCCTTTTTGTACAGGGAATTCCATCCTTTAAGAAAATGTTTAGCGAGCGGATAATAGGACCAGTGCCACCGCTCCTCGCAGTAGCCGTTTTTCCGTCCAAAGGTATAAGGCTGGCAGAATCCGTAGCGCCGGGAGTTTTTTGCAAGCCACTGGTACAGCAGCCTGCCTTCGCCGCTTTCATAGTAGGTGTTGGTCAAAACCTCCAGGTCGAAATCGGTGCCCCAGTGGTGGCGCGATACGCCCGGCATGGATGAATACTTCATGATCTCACGAGCCCTTTTCAAGGGATCCTTTATTATCCGGTTGAGCCGTTTCCCCATTACCGGGATCTTACCGCTCCATTTACCCTCCCAGATTTGCTTCTGGTCATAAAAATTCCTGGCCGAGCTCCTGACCCCGAACGGGATCCATGGATGCTCCCTACGGAAGGCTGCATACATATTTTGTAACGCCTCGGCGGCCTCCCGCCTGAGATACTGTCGAGATTTATTTGTAGGAATACCGAGATCCGACAGAGCGCCAAAGAGCTCATGTTTCGAAGGATTGAACCTGCCGGTAAGGTAATCCCGTGGATTTACGGAACCATAAAGTTGTAAAATATCATCAGCGCGGACTCGATCCTGGATAGAAAAAGTAAGAATGATATAGATAAATATAATAAAATATTCTATTCTCATTAATACACAAACTTCCTCGCCCGGATATTGATGAGTATACCGATGCAGATCATCGACATCAATAAATTTGATCCCCCGTATGATACAAAGCAGAGCGGAAGGCCGGTGACCGGCATGATGCCGACGGCCATGCCGATATTGATGAGAATATGGAAGAAAAAGATCGTGGTGATTCCGCTCGCCAGCAGAGCGCCGAACTTATCCTTGGACTCATAAGCAATCTGGATACCCCTGAATATTATGAACCCCAGGAGGCTGATCAGGATAATGGCGCCGATAAAGCCCCATTCCTCCGCAACGACTGAAAATATAAAGTCCGAAGTCTTCTCCGGCAGGAATCCAAGCTGCGATTGCGAACCCTTCAAAAACCCCTTGCCGAAAAAACCGCCTGATCCGATGGCTATTTTCGACTGAATAATATTGTATCCGGAACCCTGCGGGTCCAGGTCAGGATTCAGAAAAACCAGGATTCTTCGTTTTTGATACACCTTGAACAGATTCTGGATGATGACCGACGCAAGCAGGCCCAGTGAAAGGATGGAGCCGGGCACGTATATCTTACGCAAAAACTTGTTCACGGAAAAAAAATGGAGCACATAGGCCACCACGGTGGCGAAGAGGAGAACACCTGAAACGATCAGGAGAAGCCGCACATCCTTGAAAAAATCGAGAAGAAAGTTCGATCCCTCGGCACCTGCCCACTCCCGGTAGGTCAAGATCATCGGTACAATGAGGGCAATTGCCGCGATGGTGACGATTGATACAAGGTGCGAAACATCGGCGCCGCCGACGAAGAGCATGGTGAGAAGTATCGGGATAAACATAATGGCAGTTCCGAAATCCGGCTGTTTCATAACAATTAATATCGGTATCAAGGTGAGAATCGTGGGGATGATGAGCTCCCGGAGCCTGTTGATATCCCGCTCGCGGATCTCCAGATATTTCGCCAGTATTATGACAAGCGCCAGCTTCATGAATTCAGAGGGCTGGATGGTTATAATCCCGAAGTTGAGCCAGGCCTTGGTGTTGCGGACCGGCCTGCCGAAAATGAGGGTTATCACCAGAAGCACGATGGAGATGATATAGATGTGCATCGAATATTCTCCCAGCGCCTGATAATTGAGCAGGGTGATGCCCACCATTATTATAAATCCGAATATGAACCAGAGTATCTGCTTTTTGAAAATCCCGCTGTTCACCTTATTAATAGGATCAAACCCGGCGCTGTAAATCATCAATATGCCGATACACACCGTCAGAATAACCGTTATGACCAGGGTGTAATCAATCTTGCTTAGTCCGTCCTTGCTTATTATCATTTCATGCCTCGCAAAATAAAGGATTTAAGGTAACTACTCAGCATCATAATCGGCGTTCATCTGCGTCCATCGGGTTCCATTATTATACCTGAGTAGTTACGATTTAAAGGGATTTAGAGGCGACACCGGCAGAGGTGAAATAGCCCAGCTCATTGAGCTTGTAAAAAATCCTTTCCGCTATCGGAGCTGCGCTGGCCGCCCCGGCGACGCCGTATTCAACCAGGATCACGGTAACGACAGCGCTCTCCGGCGGGCCTTCATAGGGAGCGTACCCGATAAACCATGCGTGCTGTGAATATTTTTCCTGCCGTATGGATCTCGTCTGCGCGGTCCCGGTTTTTCCCGCCGCCGGAACTTTAAGATACCCCAGGCGGCCGGAAGTCCCGCTCGTTACGCTGAGCCTCATCCCCTTTTTTACCGCCTCCAGGGTGAGAAGATTAAGCGGGATCTCCAGAATCCTCTCCCTCCGGAATGATTTGATCACCCTGCTGTTGTCGTTCGTGCGGATCTCCCTCACCACACGGGGACGGTACACGATACCGTTGTTGACGATGGCCGAGACAAAATTGCACATGCCGATCGGCGTGAGGTGCACAAACCCCTGCCCGATGGACATATTGACCGTATCCCCGTCGAACCAGGGCTGGCCGAAGGCCTTGTACTTCCACTGGCGAGACGGTATGAAGCCCTCGACCTCGCCGGGGATATCGATTCCGGACCTCCGGTTCAGGCCGAAATCCTCGGCATAACGCATAATGGCTGAGGGGCCGGCAAGGAGGCCGAGCTGGTAAAAATAAACGCTGCATGACTTGGCGATCGCCCAGTACATATCAACGGTTCCATGGGCATCGTAATCGTAAAAATCGTGGTCCTTATACCCCTTGAGAGTGAACTTCCCGGGGCAGTAGTACGATTTTTCCGGCACGGCCCGCTCGGTCTCCAGGGCGGCTATTGCGGTGATGAGCTTAAAGGTTGATGCGGGCGGGTACCGGGACTGTATCACCCTGTTCAGAAACGGGCGCTCCGCGTCGGTCTGGAGTTTCTTTACGATGCTGATGTTATTTTTCGAGATGATAAGGTTCGGATCAAAATCCGGCTTGCTCACCATGGCGAGCACCTCGCCGGTATAGGGCTTTATCACGATGGCGGCGCCCTTCAGATCCTTCATCGCCTCATAGGCGGTATTCTGGATATTGTAATCTATCGTGAGAACCAGGTTGTCGCCGGCCTGCGGCCTCATGCCGATCTCTTCGCCCTCGGTCCGCTGATGCACATCCACTATTCTGCGGACGTATCCGTCTCTGCCCCTGAGGAGCCGGTCGTACTGCTTTTCAATCCCCGATTTGCCGATCTTCTGATAGTGCCGGTATCCTTCCGGCTTGAGGCGCTTGTACTCATCAAAGCTGATATTGCCGACATAACCGACGACGTGGGAGAACATCTCGCTGGAATTGTAAACCCGGACCGAGGCATCCTCCCAGTCGATGTTGGGAAACCGCTCCTGGTGCGCAGCGATCTTCACGATCGTATCGAACTCAACGTCCTCTTTCAAGACCACCCGATCCCAGGGATTGAGGTTCTTTATCTCGCTTAATACCTCATCTTTGTCTATCTTGAGGAGCCGCGAGAGGATATCGATCACGGTGATCAATTCTTTTTCAGACTTGATTTTTGCGGGGATCGTCGTGATGTTAAAGGAGGGCCGGCTTGACACGATCATCACGTTCTTTTCCCCTTCCGTGAAATTCCGGTCATAGATGTCGCCCCGTGCCGCGGGGATGGGGATATAGTTCTCGCGATTGCGCAGGGCTTTTATCTGATACTCCCTCCCCTGAACAAGCTGAAGATTGACGAGCTGAATGAGCAAAAGAAAAAAAGCGACGGCGGAAACCGACATGAAGAAGTACATCCTTAGCCGAAAGACTTCGAGGAGTTTCACTTTTAAGGATGATTGCATCAGCATGCTACTGGTACCCCTTGTTCTCCAGTTCCCGCTCGAATATTTTATCAAAAATGAAAAAGAGGGGTGGGGCCAAAAGCGCATTATAGAATGCTTCAGGCAGGATTTTGCTTATGATCGACTGGGCGGAAGCCTCGTGGAAAACGTAACAGAGAAACAGGGTGATGAATCCCTTGACAAGCGACGAAGTGAACAAAAGCAGGGATATGGTGAGAATGTTGCTTTTGAAAATGGAGCGCCCGAACATGCCCACCACAAATGCAACCGCCACATTGGGAAAGGTGAGGAGACCGAGGGGGGAATTTGAGACCGCGTCGTGCAGGAGACCGCCGGCGAATCCGGTCACTTCTCCGTAAAATGATCCGAAACAGTAGGATAAATATACCACGGCTATGAAGATAATATCCGGCTTCACCCCGGCGATACGCAAGACGTCAAAAGATGCGTGTCCCTGAATAAGGAGCGAAACGAGTATGATTATTACCGTAAAAACATACGTCAGGATCATTCATCTTTACCGTTTGTAAAAATTTCCATAAAAGCCTTATCGGGATCTTTCTTGATGACAAACACATCCTCTACCAGATCATAGTCGATGATCGGCTTGACGATGGCGCGCTGATACGCGCTTGCTTCGAGTATAACCGCCTTGATGACCTTGCCGATCGCAAGGCCCGACGGGAACACCCCGCCCTGTCCGGAGGTTATCACCGTATCCCCGAATTTTACGAAGGCGGCGCGGCTTATGTAGTCCATCTTGCAGAGATTGGAGCTGCCCGAATAACCCGACAACAATCCGGGGAAGCGGCTCTCCTGGAGCTTCACGCCGATTTTGACGTCGGGCGAGATGATCGGCGCTATGCGGGATATGCTCTTCCGCACCTCAATGACCTTGCCCACAACGGCCTTCTGCCCCCCCTGGTACGCTATGACGGGCATGTTCTGCTTGATTCCGTCATCAGAGCCCCTGTTTATGACGGTAGTGCGAAACCAGTTGTCGGGGTCTTTTGAGATGATCGATGCCGGGATGGAGTCATACTCGATACGCTCCTTCATTTTCAAAAGGGCCCGCAGCCGGACGTTCTCCCGCCGTATCTCATCCATCTCATCAGTAACGGACTCGTACTTTTGAAGCTTGGCGCGTGTTTTTTTCAGCTCCTCGCGCACCTCGGACAACTCCGTAAAACCGGCCCATAACCGGGAAAATCCCCCCTGTATGCCGTCATAGCCTTTCTGGAAGGGCATGGTCACGGCGCTGATAATCCCTTCCACCGTCAAGGTAAAAGTGCTTGACTGTACGGAGAGGGAAACAATGCAAAAAAGGGTGAAAAATATGAATGCGGCGATACTTTTATGTCGAATTAAAAATTCCACTTACTTAAGATTTGCGCGGTAGAGATTTTTTAATTCCTCAAGAAATTTTCCGGCCCCCAGCACGACGCAGGTCAATGGATTTTCCGCCAGTATCACCGGGACGCCGGTTTCCTTGCTTATATACTTGTCGAGTCCTTTTAGCAACGAGCCGCCGCCGGTCATGACGATCCCCCGCTCTACGATATCCGCGGCAAGCTCGGGCGGGGTCTTTTCAAGCGCGTGCTTTATCCCGTCCAGGACCTGGTCGACCGGCTCTTTCAAAGCCTTACGGACCTCGGTGGTATCAATCTCAAGGGTGCGGGGCAGGCCGGATATCGCGTCCCGTCCCTTAAGCTCCATCACTTCTATCTTCTTTTCCGGAAAGGCGTTGCCGATCCGGAATTTTACCTCCTCAGCCATGCGCTCGCCGATGACCAGGTTGTACTGGGTCCGCATATATTTGATGATGGAATCGTCGAATTCATCGCCGGCAATTCTAATGGAATCAGCGATAACCATGCCGCCGAGCGAGATAACGGCGATTTCCGTGGTTCCGCCGCCGATATCGACGACCATGTGCCCGGCAGGCTCGTGTATCGGTATATTGGCTCCT
>Ga0154758_160_pt1 | contig 27343 bp, 20 predicted proteins | sample Rifle2008BG16ft_FD_105766 | JGI IMG/M metagenome (GOLD analysis project Ga0154758, IMG submission 105766) | Spirochaetes bacterium RBG_16_49_21
AGGCAATTTATCAATTTTAGCTTCAATTTCATGAATTTTCATAATACAAATCCTCTATTTTTTAATCTCATCTTAATTTACAGTATAAAAATAATTTATACTTGATAGAATAGCAATACATTTTTAATTTATTATATCATTATGTTTGAATTCAATGATTTCCGGTTTTTCTTTTGTTGTTAAGCATAGCTCCCTGTATTTCTTGTCGGTTATCTGGTGTAATCCTGCGCCCATTCTGACCCCTTTGCGTAAATTTAAGAGGCCTTCTTTGCCGCGACTTTGCTTTCGATGATGAGTATCCAGCCATTTTCTGTATATATACAGGCATCCGGCAGGCCCTTGCGGGTGGCTTCATCCTCGGACTCTTCAAGCTGGTCGGGTAATGACTGCTCTGTTACGTGCATTGTTTCGTTTTTTGCAATGGTATGGCCCGTGGTCCATTTTATAAATTCGCGCAGAAGATACCGGTCTTGGGCGATGCTGGAGACCAGGGCGTGGGTTAGGCGGTTTTCGGGGTGGGTGTATTGGTCGAAAAGGTTTCGCATGAGTAAGTTTTTTAAAACATTCAAACAATTGCTTCAGCCTATGCGCGAAAGCCTTCTCGTTGAAGATATTGTTGTATCGCGCTGACCAATTCTGATGCTATTGAAAAATCTTTTTCAGCATCTTCATGAGTGATTACTTGTTTGAAATCATAATCTCCGATGTGGCGTTCACGAAATAACCTGCTGATATATTTTGAAAATTCTTTCGGGAATATATTCTCTCGTATGAAATGCTCATTAAATCCGCTTATCACACCCGCATGCTTTGAATACACCAGGTTTTTTGTCAGCATGAGCGCCTGCAGGGCGTAGAACGCGGCATAATATGATCTTGATGATGAAAAATCGTTATTGCCTCCTTCGAGAAGGCTTTTTGAGGCTTCAAGCGAACGAACGGCTTTATCCATTATTACGGTAATTTGTTCCGTTAAACCGCTGCCGGCCATATAACGACTCCTTCTCTGCCGGCGTTAATAAGCAACGGATTAAATTTTTCGTCATGATAGCGTGTTTCGGAAATGGGGATTATGGAAAAAACGGAATTGTATGCGTACAGCATCTCGCCGGAAATATCATCGATGATATCCAGTATTTCCGGGGTGACTTCGCCGACAACGGCAATGCAATCGTAATCGGATTCAGGGGTATTGTCCCGCCGAGCCATCGAGCCGATCAGGATGACTTTCCTGAGTCTGCTACCCAGTCTTTTTTCCATTTCATGAATCATTTTTTTTGATATTTCTTCCGGCGAGAGCATTGTCGTTCCCTCTTTCTATATATAGGCATTGAGTAGGTTATTTGTCCATTCGTTTTTTTATGCACAACAGAGGCGAAATGCATTTAGATTATATTCATTGAGAACCTCGTTACATTATTATCTATAAAACCCCGGTTCTTCAGCGTATTGATGTGCCTGTTTAATTGATTTATTGATGCCCTTGCTGCGACTTTGCTTTCGATGATGAGGATCCAGGCATTGTCTGTATATATGCAGGCGTCCGGCAGGCCCTCTGATAGGGTGGGGTTTAAACCCCACCCTATCAGAGGGCTCTTCAAGCTGGTCCGGTAATGACTGCTCTATTACGTATATCGTTTCTTTTTTGTCAATGGTATTGCCCGTGGTCCATTTTATAAATTCGCGCAGAAGATACAGGTCATGGACGATGCTGGAGACAAGGGCGTGGGTTAGGCGGTTTTCGGGGTGGGTGGATTTGTCGAAAATGTTTCGCATAATATAATTATTTTTTAATTTTCCTTACCATCTACTTTCGATTTTTCCTTTGATTTTTCCTTTGACTTTTCCTTTTCTTTTGCTAATTTTATTTTTTCAAATACATCATATTTTAAGATTACACAGATATCATCCTTTAAATCAGTTTTATCTTTCCATATTTCATATTTATCATTGGATGCTTGTTCAAGATTCCTTTTAATTGAATCTGTACTGTCAGCAATTCTGCGTATATATTTTATCCCAGTAATTACTTTTTCATCTGAATCATCTTGAAGATATTCGGTTTCAAGTATTTGAAGTAGTTTTTGCTGGATAGTTTTTGATGCTAAGCTAATATATGTAACCGCAAAATTAATATGTTTATCGTTTATCGACGCCCTTGACTGACTAAGATCATTAACTAGAAAATCAATAACCATCTCAGCCCCGCGAAGATGACTTTGTTGATTTTCAGGAGAACCGCTAAACAAAGTATTAAATGACAAATCTGACAAAGCCACATCGGGAAGTTCTAGTAAATATGTTCTTAATGCTTTAGCTAATTCTTGAGATATCTCACCTTGGCTTATCGTATTAACATAGAATTGAATATATAAGTTTGCCAATTCTCCTTTTCGAATTTTTTCGATTAGAGCCTCTTTAGTATTTGCATGACTTTTAGATAAAGGCCATAGTGAATCTTTCCAATTTTTCCATTTGATTTCATCAGTTATTTTGTTTTTTATTGCATCTGCTAAAATTTCATCAGCTTTTACATCTATTTGCCAATGATATGCCTCAACCTTTGCAAGGAAACTTATGACTGGTGCTTCTATTAATTCGGAATTTTTTAAATTATTATCAACGATAAACATAAAAATCCTCGTTGTGAGCTTATTATGCTTATTTAATTCAAAATCTTTTTCAGGCATATGCCCAATATAATCAAAAATCCATTGTTGCTCAGCAATATTTAAAATACTACGAGCCAATAGATCTCCTAATTCATCAATTTGTTCCTCTTTCAAAGAGTATAATTTAGGCCGAAATATATTGCATATCTGCTGAATTATTTTCCCCTGATTATACTGTTGCTTACTAATCCAATTTCTTAATTCACTGAAATTCTTCTGTATCTCATCTTCAGGTAGATAATTAAATATTTTTTTCAAAGTATCTATTGCTTCATATTCCCCATTTTTTGATTCTAAAGTAAGATCTACTGGTACGCCCAATGGGCCATTCTCACTTAATAAGTATCCTGCTATAGTTATAGCACCATTCTGATTTTCACCAAGTAATAATGGAACTAGGTATGATTGAAGTTCAAGACGCGGTTCTTTGGTGGTGGAATAAAATTCCCAAGAACACATACTAGCGATGATTTGAGCAAGAATTGGTGAAAAGCCGAAACATTTATCATCTGGTATTTCGCTTAGCATTTTTTTAAATTTCAACAAAGATTCTTTTGTTTGTAAAGGATCAGTAACGCTTAAGATTGGTTTAAGTTTTTGCTCGACATTTCTTTTTTGGTTATCTGTAAGTTTTTTCACAAAATAAAAAACAGCTTTCAGGCTAGAATTTTCCGGAAGTTTTTGAATATCTAAAGTTTCATCAATAAATATATTTACAATTGAAGCTTTTAAGTTATTTACTGCATAAGATTGAGTTTCGCTGAAAATTATCGCTAAATCCAACAATCGTGGAAAATCTTCCAAGCATTCCATCAATTTAGGATAAGTAAGATACGATTCCAACACTTCACAAATTTTTTTATTTTTATCTGCACCTTCAATAAGACATTGCAAGACATTCCTAAATTGAGAAGTAATACATATGGTCGGTTTTTTATTTCTAAGCCAAGAAATAACATTGTCTGGTTTATCAGTTTTATTTAGTTGATCAATAAAATCGACAGCTCGCCCATCGTTTAAGCTTTCCATCAACTCTACTGCATTGGTTACTTCTATAAGTTCTCTTGGTAATCCTTTCTGCATGATCCAGTGAACAGTTTGCATACTAGTAGGAGCTAGGGCTTGGACAATCCGAACGGCTTTAGCCTGGTTTTTATTTTCTGTTTTGTCTGGGTTCATTTTTATTAGTTTCTCATAATAATCTGAATCAACTATAATTTTATCATATTCATCCGGGACTGTCTCTCTTAATGCAATCATTAACAAATGTGTATTGTCAAAATAAATGAGTTTGCTAGTAGGCGGTATATCTCTACTTGTTTGCAAAGAAGTTATTTTAGCTTTTGAAACGATATACGCATTAATAAGCTTTTTTACTTGACGAGGATCTTTTGGCACTACAGCACCGATTAATTCTTTTATTAAGTAGATGTCATTATCAAGTAACTTTAAGTTCGTTACAGCAGTATCAACATATGAAATCATGTCTTCAGGAATAAACGAATCCATTCTAATAATAACATCAAAAAATTTCCGTAATAATTCTTCGCTTTTATAATCATGATATTGTTCGCCTTCTTTATCTATTTGGTGTCCATCAGTTTCAAGAGCAAGCACCACTTGTTTTTCATCACATGGGACAAGAAATCTGCATCGAGTTATCTCTCCAGCATCATCTGATTTACCTCCAAGTTGACGAATTGAGGCTAAAGCTTCAACTACCGTATTAGGCTCACATCGATCTAAATCATCTACAACAATGACTACACTCTTATCAGGGTTTCTTTTCTGGAAATTTAGCATTTCTTGAATAAAGATTTTTTGAAATTGATCCGGATATCTAAGACGCTGACTATCTGATACTGGTTCAGCTGAAGTTAAAATTTTTTCTCTTCTATTTTGAAACCACCGAAAAACAATCACTCCAAATGAAATTATTCCACCATACAAAGTTACGGCAATTTTAATTATATCAGACGCATTAGGAGATAAAACAGCTATTGTTGAAAAAATTATTAATAAAATAAAAATTAATCCACTTGCTATTGCAGCAATTAAAGTAGGTTTATCAAGTTTTTCATTTTTTACAAGAAACCACCACTTTCCTTGCGCTTTAACAGATTCCTGGATTTCGAAGTCACGAATTTCTAACGGAATCCCAGGTGCAACAAATTTTTCCATTTTGTCATATATTGGACTTTCTATTCCTTTCATTATTGTAAGTAACATTTGTCTACGAATCGAATCACCTCGAGATTTCCAGGCATTAAAAGTAACAATCTTAACCCTTTTATCCAATAAATCTCGAAGCATTTCAACTATTGAACTTTTACCTTGACCCCATTTACCAAAAAGAGCTACTGAAATACCTATCGAGTTTTTTGAATCCGGATGAAAAACATCTGCCAATATTTTAGCATATACTTGATGACCAAATTTATCATCTTTTACATTTACTATAGTATTATCATCTAACAATCTGATTTCTGACATAATTTCACCCCGCATAAATATAATGTATCAATCTTAAAACATCATGCTATCAGTCAAATTGATCCCTTCATCATTACTATGCGTACTCAATACAACTGAGTTTGGAAAAAAGATAAAATTTCTGTGCTAAGTTAATTCCAGTACCTCCTCATCTAATGTTTGAAGAGGAGGTGGCATAGTAAAGGCATATCTCCCCTCGAAACGCCCGCTGACTCACCGCCCCATAAAGCTTTTCCAATTCAGAAAAACTATTCTGATATTTTACTTTAACCGATTCAACTTTTTCGACAATGTTGGCGAATTTGTTTTGGAGAGGAAGTGGCGGTACCGGTATCATGATTTTATTCATAACATTCGAATCAAATCTTTTTGTACCGTGTCCAGCCGTTGTGATCGATGAAAGAATTAAACGCTTCATAGAAATTAAACAATTCATCATATATTGAACATTGATTTCTTCTTCTAACTGGATAGCCTTCATATCCTGGTTGATTGAAACAGGCACCATATTTATTGCCACAGGAAATGAATGTGCGAGTATCATCCCTCTAACAACAATAAGAATATGTCCGAAATTGATTCTTTTCAAAGAAGTCTCATGAAAAACTTTCTCAGAGATGTGATCCTGGGAATCGAAGATATAAGACACTTTCATATCCTTCGGGCTTACCCAGGGGAAATTGCCATTCCAGTAATCCTCACGTTCTTTACTCGGAGTACCGCCACTGATAAATTGACCGATTTTACTCAACAGCTTTACATCCCACCCCTTCTCATTCCTCACCGGGTCCCCAAACATCTCCAAAAACGTACTCTTCACAAACTCATCCAGAAGCTGGATGCTTTCTTTCCGCTTGGCAATTAGCTCCTCAATGCGGGACAGGAGGGTGGCGATGCGGATCTGGTCTTCTAGCGGAGGGACAGGTATTTTAATTTTTCCTAAATCTACAAAAGTAATCGCATCTAAACCAGTTGTTTTCTTGGTAATCTTTGTCATATTAATACGACAAAGATAGTAATAAAGATATTCGTTATTCAATTTGTTACAATCTTTTACTTCTAATGCACAGATATGGCTTACCATATATGCATCTACACCAAGTACTGCCCTATGATTCAAAGCGACTGAACCACTCCTCGGAAGTAACACACTCCCTTTTTTAATTATTTTCAAATTGTTTCTTTTAGCTACTTCATTACTTACTTTATTCTCAATTTCCAATAAATTTCTTGTTGTGTGATATTTCCCAAAATCTTTCATTTTAAGAAATGGCATACCTTCATCGGTAAAAGCATCTGATCCCTTAGGTGCCGGGTTGCCACCAATAATTACACATAAGTCATTTAATTTATATATTTTAGTAGAGTTCATTTTACTATTGCCTTTAACTTTTTCAACTCAGCATCGCTATGCTTCGACTCCGCTCAGCAAGCGGCGAGCGCTCCACACTTTCGTTTGTCTCGCCTGTCTCGCTCGTTGAGCATAGCCGAAACGAGCGGCTTAGAGTTTTATTTCCTTTAAAGCCTTAAGTTCCTTAGTAATCTCCTTCTCTATCTCCTCCAACCTCCCCAATATCACCCCCGGCTTCTCGTACTCCACCTCATCATACACATCTTCCTTATACCGGTTAAGGCTCAGGTCATAGTCATTGTCCACAATCTCCTTCCTGGGTACAAAAAATCCCTTCAGCTTTCTATCCATGTCCTTTTTCGGATCACGTTTCTTGTATTTCGTAACGATGTCTTGCAAATCGCCCGGACCTTCTTGCTTGGTGCGTTTATCGTCAAGGCTATACCCGTCACTCTCCATCTCATAAAACCAGGTATGCTCCGTTAGCCCGCCCCTAGTGAAAATGAGTATGGCAGTGCTCACGCCCGCGTAGGGCTTGAACACGCCGCTCGGCATGGTGATGACGGCCTTAAGCTCAGCCTCTTCAACGAGCTTTTTGCGCGCCTGAACGAATGCCTTGCCCGAGCCGAAGAGCACGCCCTGGGGGACGATGATACCGGCGGTGCCGCCCATTTTGAGCATGTTGAATATCGTTTCAGTGAACAAGAGCTCCGTTTTTGTGGTGGGGAGCTTAAGGCTTTCGTTAATGTCGCTCTTGTCGATATTGCCGGTAAAGGGCGGGTTCGCCATGATGATGTCGTACCGGTTTTCTTCGTTGAACGACTTGCTCAATGTGTCCTTATAATCGATATGAGGATCGTCGATGCCATGCATCATCAGGTTCATGAGGCCCAGGCGCACCATGGTGGAATCGAAATCATACCCGAACAGGCTGTCGTCCAGGATGTCTTTCACGTCCTGGGTGAGAAGTCCCGATACGCTGCTGCGGATGAACCCGTCTTCATCGGGCTTTCTGTCTTTCTTTTTTTTATCGATCTGGGTCACCATGTATTGATACGCGCCCAGCAGAAAGCCGCCGGTGCCGCAGGCGGGGTCGGCTATTTTATGGCCAAGCTGCGGGGCCACGAGCTCGCACATGAGCTTGATGATATGGCGCGGCGTGCGGAACTGCCCGTTCTTGCCGGCCGACGCTATCTCGCCCAGGAGCATTTCGTACACGTCGCCCTGGATGTCCTGGAAGGTCTGGCCTCCTTCTTTCGTGTCCTTTTCTATTACCAGGAAAATATCTTCGATGATGCCAATGGCTTCCACAAGGAGAGACGGCTTGGGGATAATGAAAACGGCGTTTTTCATATGCCGGGTAAAGGAAGACGCGCCGCCATTTAATTCTTTGAGAAAGGGGAACACCCACATCTGCACGTGCAGCAGCATCTCATCAGCGCTCATTCGCTTGAAATGGCTCCACCGCAGGGTTTCCTTTTTGATTTTTTCTTCGGAATGAGGGAGCTTGAATGTGCCTTTAAATATCGAAGTATACGCCTCGCCGGTAAACTCGGCGTCCCGCGTTCGTTTCAGGTCAAGGTCGTCGATGCGCTTCATGAAGAGCAGGTAGGTGATTTGTTCTATCGCGGTCAACGGGTTGGCGATACCGCCGCTCCAGAAGCGGTCCCACAGTTTATCGATAAGGCTTTTTATGCCGGGATTGTTCTGAAGCATGTCACGCCACCAGTCCTTTGGTCAGTTCAAGAATTTCTTCGATTTCACGGGGAGAGAAGATCCCCCGTATCCCCTCGGGATGAAGCTGGGTAAAGGGCGCCTGGATCAGGTCTCGCTTTTCGATCGTGCCCCGTTCTATGAGATAGCTCTCCAGTAAATGGAGAAAGTCCATCTGCCCGGTGGTCATATTGGAATGCCTCCGTATGAACATGTCCACCGCTTTTGATACGGATTCGGGAAAACTTTCCAGTATTTCAATGCACAGGATATGGCGGATAAACTGCAAAAAATGGGCCTTCTGATTATCGTAGGCCCGGCGTAACAGATCGATGGTGATATGGGGATGCTCGTCGTGAAGCTCATCGGCCAGGGCCTTGGCCTCTTTTTCGCTGATTGCTACGCCCTTTTTTATTTTTTGTAAAATGGGATTGGCCTTTGTCAGTTCCCGTATACGTTCTTCAACCATCACCCGGTATTTGGCGATCGATATCGCCTCATGCTCGGGGCCGAATTCAATAAACTCTTTTTTATGAACGATGTCTTTCAGGTTCAACGTGACAGGCCCGCCGACGATGTCCCGGCCTTCCCTGAATTTCATAAATGGGGCAAGCCTTTCGCCGAGCTCATCAAAGGAACCATCCTTGATTTTCGCCCAATAGGTATTGGTCTGCGCTTTTTCAATAAGCTCCTGTTCAGCCGCAACAATATTGACGGTCAGGGGCAGCTCGGAAATCTGCTCGATAATATTCGCTTTCAGGTTCTCATATTTCTCTTTTTCATCAGCTAGCAGGGCCAGCGAGGTTTCCAGCAAATTTTTCTTGAACCGCATGGCCTTGAAATCCGTCTGCGAAATGGTGCGGAAAAGCGGCTTGATGGTACTTCGCAGAAATTCAAGCCTCTGCGCAGTGAGCAGGTTCCAGAAATTCGGTTCATCCAGTTTCGCAAGATCGGAAGAGGCCTCCATTATGATAACAGAATTCTTAGGCAGCTCATGAACCTGCTTTTTCAAAGCCTCGATCTCTTTTTTGACGATATCTTCTTCCTTTTTTACTATTGCTTTTTCAATCTTGTCGATCCTGATACCCGCATACCGGACCGGAAGCGGGACTTGCGGCGGCAGCTCCTTGCCTTTGGGCGTTATCTTGAAGTACTCAAAGTTGTCCCAACAGTCCATTATAAGAAAAATATCTTTCTTCGGGCACCAGGGCTTGATCTTCGTTTCATCAAGCAGGCGCGTACCCCGGCCTATCATCTGCCAGAATTTTGTGTATGAGTATACGGGCTTCGCAAACACGAGGTTTACCAGTTCCCGAATGTCGATCCCTGTGTCGAGCATGTCCACGCTCACCGCGATCCGGGGCATATCGTTATTCTTAAATTGATCCAGAAGCCCGCCCTTGCCGTACACCCGCGGATCGTCGGACACGATCACCTTTGCCAGCTCGCCCTTGTATTCAGGGTACAGGGCGTCAAAAATTTTTTCAATTCTTCTCGCATGGGACATGGAAATGCAGAAGAAAATGGTTTTCCCCGGCAGCACGCCGTTGGAGTCCTTAATCGACTCCTCCATGAATTCCTTCACGATCAGGGCATTGGTGCCCTGGTTGATCACGGTCTTTTCAATTTCTTTTCCCTCGAAGTTGATCTCTTCGATTTCTTGACCTTCAAGAATCAGCTTCTTCTGGTCTTCTAGGGTAATGGTCCGTTTGTTTATTCCCTCCTGTTGAAATCGGGTGACGATTTTAATTACCTGGAAATTGCACAGGTAAGGAGGATCGTGGTTTATCGCTTCGTCATAGGAATAGGCGAAAGTGGGCAGTCCGTCTTCGCAATCGAATAATTCAAAAGTATTATGATCGATCACATCGGTCGGCGTCGCGGTCAACCCCAGAACAATGGTATTAAAATACTGTATGATTTCCTGGTAGGTATTATAGATCGACCGATGGCTCTCATCTATTATGATGAGATCGAAAAAGTGCGGCGAGAGCGTATTCGTTTCATCACGAATAACGTTAAGCATTGTGGGATAGGTCGATACGTAAATGCGCCGGTCTTTTACGATCGATTTTTCCCCCTGATGCGGCCATCGCGGTTCATCGGGCAGATGTTCCTTGAACGCTTCCAGGGCCTGGTCTCTTAAGGCGATTCGGTCCACCAGAAACAGAACTCGCTCTGCCCACCCCGCCCTCATAAGGGCCGATACAAGGGCGACGCAGGTGCGCGTTTTCCCTGTGCCCGTGGCCATGACCAGAAGAAACTTTCTTCTCTTTTTCTCGAGCGATTCCATTACGGTGCGAATTGCGCGCACCTGGAAATCCCACCCCGCAATGTTAGTATTGATCAGTTCATACGCCAGAGGCTTGTTGTTTTTCCGTATGTAACAAAATCGTTCCAGGTCATCACGCGTGGGAAACCCGAACACTTTACAGGGAGGATAATGTTCAAGGTTCCAGAAATATATTTCATGGCCGTTGGTGAAAAAACAAAATGGGAGCTCCCCGCCCTTTTCCGCCTTTATATTATAGCAATACTGTTTCGCCTGCTCGCGGCCCAGCTCCGCGTCTTTCGAAGTCTTCTTGGCCTCCACCACCGCCAGGAAACCGCCGTCTTTTCCCAGTAGCACGTAATCGCAAAACTGATGACCCGCGTAGGGAGATTGAGGTTCCTCTACTCGTCCGGAAGAAATCAGAATGTCATGCTCTTCAATTACCTGAGTGCGATCTTTAACGTTCCAGCCGGCATCGGCAAGTTTGCGGTCGATGATTTCTCTTCTAGTTTGTGCTTCGGATTTCGACATGACATTATTTGCGCATGGAACCGGGCTACCTATATGACAGTTGTAATGAATAAACAGATGTACCACGTTAACAGAATTTATCAATAACAAAATCGATATCCAACACGGTAAGTTCGCCGTCGCCGTCCAAATCACCGCCGGTCAACATGCCGGCGCACTGGACGCAGCAAAATATCGTTTTCAAATATTTCTTTTCCAGCAGGGGAGGGATCAGGTCGTAATATTTTTTGTTATCAGGATATTTTTTCTTAAAGAAGGAGTAAAGGCCCATTGTCGATTTTAAAGAGTTACATTGCTTACAAGCCCACACCTGATTGTGGATGCTCTGGATCGCATCGCATTCCCCGCATTCCGGCTTGATCTTCAGGGAACGGGGAACAATATGTTCGCGCTGAAGGTCGTCCGAAGAGCCGCAGTAGATGCACTCTTTATCGGATTCAACGAGCTGCCAGTCTTCGCGCATGATGTCGGACCACGACATTGCGCCGCTTTTCAATTCTTTAAAAGTTTTTTTGATGAAACCGTAATGCTCTTTTTTTGCCAGAGACCCATCACCGCCCGCTAAAGCCCTCTTGGCAATGATCTTCGCATATTGATAGAACAGAAGATCTCTGATTGTTTGAACTTCTCTGTCCGGCATTATTATTTTTTGCCTTTTTTTTAAGCCGATAAATCGGACGAATCACCCAAAACAAAGCAGGCCCGGCTATTATAAAAATGAATCCCAATTTCATGAAAAAATTTGGTTCTAAATTACTGGTCTTGAGCGCAGCACTAATCCCTTTACCAACGCTCGAAACAGCTCAAATAATAATTCCTGCTATAAAAAAAGCTAAACCAGCAAATATATTACCCATTCTTGTTCCCTCCGGAATTAATACTGGATGGAGTTTACGTGGCCGTTAGTATAAAGCTCAAGAATACTACCAGCCCTCAAACCGTCCGCCGCCAGGCGGACACCTATCGGGGTGCATGTCTGAGGCGAGTCCCACGCAGTGGGCGAGCTGAGTTCACCCCGGAGCCCCCGCCGGCGATTGAGGCGGCGCGCGGGGGATTCCTAAGGGGGTGTTCGCGTTAACACCCCCTTAGGAATTGCACGACCGACTCTCGGTCACAATCTTGCTTTGCTCGGGGCACCACCCCCCATACTATGCCCTTATTTTTACACTTGACACTAATGTTAGGTTTAAGGAACTTGTTTCAGAGGGAGCCGTGCCTTCAAGAGGCTGGCCATGAGCTCCCCCGTGGGGGCTTTTTAGACAGCCCCGATTTTCGCACCAAGTCCGGCAAAGGAGTTTCGGGATATGGCTCAAAAATTTTACAGCGAACAGAATCTTAAATTCACGCTCTATGACGTTCACGGGATCGAGTCATTATTGGAATACGACTATTTCCGCGACTACTCGCGGGAGAGCTTCGACATGATTCTGGATACGGCGAAGAAAATCGCGACCGATTTTATGTTCCCGATAACTTCGGAGATGGATAAAAACCCCCCGGAATATACCGGCGACACCATAAAGGTCCATGCCGCGGTGCGGCCCTTCATGAAAACGTCCGGGGACGGCGGGTGGATAAACGCCCTGTTCCCCTACGAAGAGGGGGGCCAGCAGATGCCGGTTTCGATCTACAACGCCTGCCAGTTCATATTTGCCGCGGCGAACTATTCCATAAGCGTGTACCCGAGCCTCACCCACGGCGCCGTAGACCTTATCTATTCCTACGGCTCTGAAGAGATCAAGGAAAAATACGCGACGAACATGGTTGCCGGCAAATGGCAGGGGACCATGGCCCTCACCGAGCCCGAGGCGGGAAGCTCCTTAAGCGATGTAAAGACCACGGCCGTACCGACCGAGCACGGCTATTATCTGATAAACGGGCAGAAGACCTTTATCTCCGCCGGCGATCATGACGGGGTTGACAATATCGTCCACCTGATGCTGGCGCGCATCAAGGGAGCGCCGGCGGGCGTGAAGGGGCTTTCCCTGTTTGTCGTGCCCAAGATGCGCATCAACGACAAGGGGAAGCTCGAGTTCAACGACGTCAGCTGCGCCGGGTGCTACCATAAGATGGGCTACCGGGGCGCGCCGATCGCCCAGCTTGCCATGGGGGAAAACGACGATTGCCGCGGGTACCTGGTCGGCGAGGCGAACCGGGGCCTGGCGTACATGTTCCAGATGATGAACGGGGCCCGCATCCACGTCGGCGCGGGAGCGGCGGGCATATCCTCGGCGGCCTATCACGCGGCGCTCGAGTACTGCCGCGAGCGGCTCCAGGGGAGAAGGATCACGGAAAAGGACCCGACCAAACCCCAGATACCGATCATCGAGCACGCGGACGTGAAGCGGATGCTGGCGGCGCAGAGGGGCATTATCGAAGGCTCGCTCTCGCTCATCGTGTACGCGGGCAAGCTCCTTGACCTGACCCTTGTCGCCCAGGGCGAGGAGAAGGAGCGCTGCGAGCTCCTTCTCGATTTCCTGACTCCCATAGTCAAGAGCTATCCCTCGGAGATGGGCCTGTTTTCCACGAGCCTCGCGATCCAGTGCCTCGGCGGTTACGGGTACAGCGACGAGTTCCCGGTGGAGCAGTATATGCGGGACGTCCGCATACACCCGATCCATGAGGGCACCACCGGGATACAGGCCATGGATCTTCTGGGAAGAAAGGTGGTGATGAAGAGCGGCAGGGCGATGTCGATCTACCTGGAGGAGGTGGGCAAGACGGTCGGGGCGGCGAAGGGGATCGCCGAATTGGCGCCCTATGCCGACAAGCTCAAGCGGGCCCTTGACCTTCTTGGAGAAGTCACGGCAAGCCTCGTCGGCATAGCCATGAAGGGCGAGACGGATCGCTTTCTCGCCGACGCCACGCTCTATCTTGAGCTTTCGGAAATCATATGCGTTGCGTGGCAGTGGCTCGCGCAGGGCATCGCGGCCGGCACGGCGCTCGGCGCCGCGTCCGAATCGGACCGCGATTTCCTGGAGGGGAAGATATACGTCATGCGGTATTTCTTTGAATACGATCTCCCCCGGATCGAGGGTCTGCGCGCCAGATTGATGAACGCCGCCGACGGCCTGACCGTATCCATGCGTCCGGAACATTTTACCGATTAGAATCTCCCGTGATCACGCTCGGCATTGATATCGGCTCTATCACGACCAAGGCGGCTATCATGAAGGACGGCTCGCTTGCGGGCACGGCCGTGGGCTTCACCGGCTACAACGTCGATAAAGCGTGGCGCCAGGTGACCGAGGAGCTCCTGGCGGATCGGGGCATTCCCTTCCCAACCATAGAAAAAATAGTGTCAACCGGTTACGGCAGAAACAGCGTGGACGCTGCTCACAAGGCGATCACGGAGATAACCTGCCACGCAGCCGGCGTTCATTTCCTTTCGCCCCATATATGCTCGATCATCGACATCGGCGGCCAGGACAGCAAGTCCATTGTCATGAATGATACCGGCAAAGTGAAGGATTTCGCCATGAACGACAAGTGCGCCGCCGGGACCGGCCGCTTCCTTGAAGTTATGGCGCGCGCCCTTCAGGTTGACCTTGACCGGTTCGGTGAAATCTCCCTGAAAGCCGATAAGCCGGGCAGGATATCGAGCACCTGCACGGTCTTTGCCGAGTCTGAGGTAATCTCGCTCATTTCCAAGGGGGAGTCGCGGGAAAACATCATTGCCGGGATCCATGAATCAATCGCGAACCGGATCTCCTCCATGGCCGTCCGCATCGGGGTGCGCCGGCCGCTCATGATGACCGGGGGGGTGGCGAAAAACAGCGGCGTGGTCAGGGCGCTGGAAAAAAAGCTCGGCATGCAGATCGAGGTTTCCGAAATGGCCCAGGTTATGGGCGCCATCGGCGCTGCCGTCCTGGCTCAGGATATTTAAAAAAATGCTTGAAATGTGCTCGGGGATAAAATATTATGTCACATTGAGAACGGTTTAATGGGTGCTTTTTTATATTATTCAGGGCTCTTTATAAAGCGGGGCTGTCCATTAGCCCCCTTTTTGTTTGTAAGGATGAGGTTGCACACCGGTAATTGTTGATTGATGATTGTTGACCATGGAGAATTCATATCCTGTAAATAATGAAATCCGGCCGAATTCTTTATTCTCCCCGTCAAAGGCTGATATCCGGGAACCGGCGGACAATGATGAGATCGCCGGCGAGGAGTATGTCCGCTGCTGCATGAAAGAGCGGGACCCGGAGTATAATATCGAGTTTCTCCTGAAAACTGAGGCGTATCTGCTCCAGCTCGCCTATTCCCATAACAAGATACTGTCGCTTTCCAACTCCCGCACCCGGATACTCGCGCACCAGGTGGAGTGCGCCAGCCGCGTCATTTCCGCGTTAAACCGGCGGTTTCTCATAGCCGATGAGGTGGGGCTCGGCAAGACCGTAGAGGCGGGCCTTATCATCAAGGAGCTGGAATACCGGCATAATTATAAAAGGATGCTCATTGTCTGCCCCGCTTCGCTCCTGTATCAATGGCAGCATGAGATGCGGAGCAAGTTCAACGATGCCTTCATGATCATGGACCGTAGACAGATGCGCCGGGCGGCGCGCGGCAGGGGGACGAACCCGTGGGACGCGCATGACAAGGTGATCTGCTCGCTCGACTTCATCAAAAACAAGCGCTTTTTAAATGATCTGCGCGGCACCTCGTGGGACGCCGTTGTCTTTGACGAGGCGCACCGGCTCCGCAGGGACTCGCTCCAGTCCACGCTTGCCTACGAGGCGGCCCAGGTCATAGCGGAAAAGACAAAGGCCCTCCTCCTGCTCACGGCTACGCCGTTTCGGGGGAAGCTGGAGGAGCTGTATCATCTCATCGCCCTTCTTGACCGGAACATCCTGGGGCCGTTTCAATCGTTCTTTTTCGATTATTGCCTCGAGCATTCGGACCTGTCGGGGCTGAGGGAAAGGATCGCGCCGGTGCTCGTGCGCCGTACCAAACAGGAGGTCGGCGGCTTCACCAAACGGCGCGCCCGGACCATCAGGTTCGAGCTCTATCCGGACGAGCGGATGCTGTACGATGAGACCACCCGGTATGTTTCCGAGGAGTTTAACCTGGCCCTCCAGAGCGACAACCGCGCCGTGGGTTTTGTGATGACCATATTCCAAAAGCTCCTCGATTCGTCCACCGGCGCCCTCGGCTCGGCCCTGGCGAACAGGATGAAACGGCTGCAGGAAACCGCGGATCATGCGGATATCGAGTGCCGAATCAGGGGAGATGCGGAAGCGGAGAGCGGGGCGGATCTCGTGGACAGCGTGGAGGATGCGGACGGACTCGCGCGCATAACGTCACTCAAGACCGCCTTTGAGATGAGAAAGGAGATCGAGACCCTGCGGCGGCTGGTTGAACTGGCGGGGAGAATCAAAACCAATAAGAAGGCGGAGAAGCTCGCGCGGCTCATCGGGGAGCTTCGGAAGAAAGGGATCGATAAATTTCTCATCTTCACCCAGTTCAGAACGACCCAGGAATACTTAAGCCGGGTGCTCTCCGGCTTTACCGTTGAGCTCTTTCATGGGTCGCTGTCCCGCGAGGAAAAGGAACAGGCGATACTGCGATTCAAGGAGAGCGCACAGATTCTCATCTCAACCGAAGCGGGCGGCGAGGGGAGGAACCTCCAGTTCTGCCACATCATAATCAACTACGACCTTCCCTGGTCCCCGCTTAAAATCGAGCAGCGTATCGGGAGGCTTCACCGCTTCGGCCAGAAGGAGGACGTCTCCATCTACAACTTCTCTACCAAGGACACGGTGGCGGAGCGGGTGCTCGAGGTTCTGGAGAGGAAGCTTAAGGTTTTCGAGCAGTCGATCGGCGTTCCGGATGTGCTCCTGGGACGGATCGATGACGAGCTCGGGCTCGATACGCTGATCATGGAGATGGCCGCGGGAGTTCGGACCGGGAGGTCTATGGAGGAAGAGGTGGAGCGGCGGCTTGAGCTGGCGCGGAGGAGCTATGAAAAAATAGCCGGGCTCGCCGTTGCGGAGCGCATCGATTTCAACTACGATGAATATTACCGGATAACCCTCAAGGAGAGAAAATTTTCCAACCGGAGGATCGAGCGCTTCGCGGATCTTTTGTCGCGGGCGGATGAATATGCGGCGCGCCTCATCCGGAGCGGGAGCGGAAGCGGGCTCTGCGAGGTCTTCTGCGACGGCGGGGGCGGCGCGGCAGCGTGGCGGCGCGGGACGTTTGACAGCACGGCCGCGCTCGAGCGTGAGGAGCTTGAATTCCTCGCCTTCGGCCATCCGGTCGTCGACCGTCTGGTTGCCCGCTGCCAGAGCAGGGAATTCGGCGGGGCCACCGGGATCCGCGTCGTGAATTCAGACACGCCTTTTGACGGTATGGTCTTTTATTATCTGGCGACCTTCAGGTCGGCATCGGAATCCCGGGAGATCATCCCGGTCGTGGTCGCCGTCGATCCCTGTGTGCCGGAGGACGCGGTGGCGCGGGTTGAACATGTCCTCATGGAGCACGATCTTCCTGTAGCCGGTCCCGACGTATTACGGCAGAAGATTCGGGGCGGGCTTGATGAATATTTTATCCGCGCACGAACACGGATCTTTCAGAAAATTGATGAGAGAAAAAGACGCCTGGCCGAGGATATCGACCTATCGCTCGACCCTGAACTGGAAAAGATAAAAGAATCCCATGACCGGCGGATCGCCGAGCTCTCCGAGAAGCTGGAAATCCTTGAGGCGCAGCATAAATGGTACGGAAGAAACCTGAAGGGCACCATAACCAGAACAAAGAACCTTATCATGAAAACCGCGTCCGAGCGAGAGTCCCTCATCAAAACGTACCGGGGATACCGGGGCGTGGAGCATTCGGTGGAGCTTGTCTGTGCGGGGATTTTACTGGCACGACCGGCTTGATTAATAGAAACACCATTTTTTTATTGACAGTATAGGGAGCGACAATCTCATGTTAATGCTTTATAAATTTTTCAGCCTGACAAGCCATTATGTTTTTCACTTCACTTGAGTATATCCTGTTCTTCGTTGCTGCGGTCTGCATCTTCTTTGCGTTGCCGCAACGCTTCCGGTGGGTGTTCCTGCTCGGTGCGAGCTACTTTTATTACCTGTGGCTCGATCCGCGGTACGGAATCCTCATCGGCACCACGACGGTGATCGTGTATGGGACCGCCCTGGCGATGCACCGCAAGTCCCCGCTTGTAAAAAAGCTCCTGGCTGCCGCAAGCCTTGTTTCCAATCTGTCGATCCTGTTGCTTTTAAAGTACTATAACTTTTTCAACAACAGCCTGAAGGATCTCTTCACCGCGCTGGGCCTCGGTTACAATGTTCCGGAGTTTTTCTTCCTCATGCCGATCGGCATCTCCTTTTACACCTTTCAGGCGCTCGGCTACACCATTGATATATACCGGGGCACGCGCGAGCCGGAGCGGAACTTCGGCATCTTCGCCCTGTATGTCAGCTTCTTCCCGGTGTTGCTCTCCGGTCCAATCGAGCGCTCCACCACGCTCCTTCCCCAGTTTTACAAAAAGGCGGATTTCAACTATGAGCGGATCAGGGACGGGCTCATGCTCATGGCGTGGGGCTTTTTCCAGAAGCTCGTCATTGCCGATCGGCTCAGCTTATACGTGAACATCGTCTACAGTCAGCCCCGTATGTTTACGGGGCTCCCGCTTTTGATGGCAACGTACTTATTGGTGTTCCAGGTCTATTGCGATTTTTCAGGCTACACCGATATAGCCAGGGGCACCGCCCAGGTCATGGGATACGATCTCTTGCCCAACTTTCGGAGGCCGTTCTTCGCGCAGTCGATCGGCGAGTTCTGGCGGCGGTGGCACATGACGCTCATATCCTGGCTGCGCGATTATCTGTACATATCCCTGGGAGGAAACCGCGTTTCCAAGATCAGATGGTACTTCAATATCATGGTGGTGTTCACCTTAAGCGGCCTCTGGCACGGAGCGCAGTGGACCTTTGTGTCCTGGGGGGCCATGAACGGCGTCTTCATCATAGTGAGCCGCCTGACGGAGACTATACGCGAGTGGACCAGGGCAAAGATTTTCAACGGAATCGCAAAAATTCCCGCGCCGGCCTATTTTCTCCTGTCCGCCGCACTGGTCGCCCTGAGTGTGCTGGGCGTTGAAGCCGGCATGTCAGGCATTGGAGCGCGGGTCGCTGCCGGAGCCTGCGGCCTTGCGCTCTGCGGGGTCGGAGTCTTGAGGACGCAAAGAGCCATTTTCAACAGATTCATCAATTCCGTCCAAAAGCTCTGGATGATAGTGGTGACCTTCCACCTTTTTATCCTGGGAGCCGTATTTTTCAGATCGGAAAACCTGGCTGAAGCATGGTATGTAACTACACATATTCCGGGCCTCAATTTTTCTGACATTAAGCTTTTTTTCAAGATCGATGAAATTCTCGTAATGGTGGGCCTTGCCGTTTTTCTTATTGTCGTTCATCTTATGCAGGAGAAGTGGGGCAGCATACGGCATATGCTCAATTCCAAATCCATGATTATCAGATGGGTTGTTTACTACCTGCTGGTAATGTCCATATTCGCAGGTATGTATAAAACTTCCAAGTTCTTTTACTTCCAGTTTTAACGACAGGTATAAAAACTCTGAAATGAAAAAATTTTTTATCAACGCATCGATCTTCGGCTTTCTAATCATCTTTTCCCTTTTTGGTGTTATATATCTAGCGCCGATGGACCAGGAAAGATATCTTCTGGCTCTGGTTGATAAGCATAGGCTCCTTGAAACGACCCCACAGCCGCGGATAATATTCGCCGGCGACTCGAGCCTCGCATACGGCCTTGACAGCGGCATGGTAAAGAGGGCGACCGGCTATAATATCGTCAATATGGGCCTCCACGGCGGCCTGGGACTCATCTATTCCATGGATGAGCTGAAGCCATACCTGAAAAAGCACGATATCGTCGTTTTCATACCTGACTATACCCACTACGCCGGCAGCGGCGTCGGGGACAATACCCTGGTCGAGGTGACGATCGTCCTTCCATGGATCATCCGCTATTATTCCTGCGAAAACATCAGGCCGTTCATAACCAGCATACCGCTCACCTTTCAGCGGCGTCTCCGCGGGTTGCTGTTTCCCTCGAAAGAGGATGCGGCCCACCGGCGCTCCAATTTCAATCAGTACGGAGACAATGTCGGCCATCTGTCGCTGCCCCAGCCGAAGTTTAAGGACGTGGAGAGTGTTGCGCGGTTTATTCCCGGAATGGCGAGCCAGGAAAACGTCACCCGGATTCTTCCCGAACGGGTAAACGACGAGCTCGTCACCCGCATGAACCAGTTCGCCGCTTACTGCGCGGCGCGGGGTATTGACCTGTATCTTTCTTTTTCTCCGATAATGGAATGGAGCAGGCAGAGGGAGAAGCAGGCGGCAGCGCTCAACAGCCTTGAAAAGGATTTAGGAAACCGGATTCACATGAAAATTTTCGGAAATTCTATGGAGCATATATACCCCCGCGATTATTTCTTCGACAACGAGTTCCATCTCAACAAGAAGGGAAGGGATATCCGGACGCGACGCCTTATAGAGGCCATGAAGCTCGACCCGCTCCTGTCAAGGGCCGTAAAGCGGTGAAGCTTATCGGGGTCAATTTTTATATGCGTCCCGAATATCAGGAGCTTCAGTGAAAAACCCGCCTCTTTCTTGGTTTATTCCAATGAAAAGACAGGGTTCAACAGAGTAACGGGGCTGATAGTCGAGCCATTATTCCGGGGAAATTACACAATCCTTCCAGGGAAATACTTTTGTTCCCTTGTATGTATGAGATGAATCGCCTCCAAAAACAAGATAGGTGTGATCCGCCGGCGCCCGTGTGGTCTTGCGCCATTTCTCAAGATTAAGAAAAAAGTCGTTATTAAGAGTGTTTCCCGATTTGATCTCGACTGCCAGGAGGCGGTCGCCCTTGTCTATAATAAGGTCGATCTCATCGCCGAGGTTATTTCGCCAGAAATAGAAGTTGGGGGCGACCCCCTCGTTGTACTGCATTTTATATTGTTCGCCGATAACAAATGATTCGAACAGGCCGCCGCGCTGCGGGTGGATCGCCAGGTGCTCGGGGTCCTGGATGTTGAGGAGCTGTGCGGCCAGGCCGGTATCGAAGAAATAAAGTTTGGGCGTTTTTACCAGCCTTTTGCCGAAATTTTTAAAATGCGGCTGGAGCAGGAACACGATATAGCTTGCTTCAAGCACCGATATCCATGCGCGCGCCGTGTTATGGGTGATTCCGCAATCAGCAGCAAGCGAGGACAGGTTGAGGAGCTGGCCGATCCGCGCCGCGCACATGCGGAGAAATCGCTGAAAAATGGCGAGGTCCTTTACATTAACGAGTTTTCGCACGTCGCGCTCGATGTAGGTCATAATATAGCTTGCATACCACTTTTTCGGATCCAGCTTTCGGTCATAGAGAGGCGGATACATGCCCTTGTAGAGAATCTGAAAAAGCGAGCCGGTTTTTACCGGGGTGTTTTTCAGTTCTTCGAGTGAGAAAGGAAGGAGCTGTACCATGCCGGCTCTGCCGGCCAGCGACTGTGTGATTCCCGATAGGAGACCGAATTGCTGAGACCCGGTAAGAATAAAGGCGCCGTATCGTTTTTCAATATCGACCTTGGCCTGTAAGTATGAAAATAGAGCGGGGGCCCGCTGTGCCTCGTCGATAATTACGCCGCCGCCGTATCGCGACAGGAAACCCCGCGGATCGCCGGTCGCCAGCTCCAGCATGTCCGGCTCCTCGAGCGAAACGTACTCCCGGTCATTGAAGACGTGACGGACCAGTGTTGTTTTGCCGGATTGGCGCGGCCCGGTGACGGCTATGATCGGATAGCCCCTCGCCATTTCTTTAAGCGTTTTTTCGGCTCTACGCGGTATCATGGAAGTCAGGATGAAATATATTTTACAAATTGTCAATTTAATTTACAATTTGAATAACCCTCTCCGGTCATGCTTTTTTATTGTGATCAGGGATTAATTAATGGCTGCTCCGCCCCTTGAGCCGGCGCGGAATGGAGTGAAACCGAAAGATAATTCACCTCCCGGAATAAAAAGACAGTAATAATAAAAAAAAGTTTGCCATGCGGAGATGGGTGGGTATAATTACGGGGATAAACTTCTAATTACGAGGGGAATCGTTATGATGCGAAGATATGCAAACAAGTACCGCTTATATGTAACGCTCGCCGTAATGTTGATCGCTCCGTTGTCTTTAAATGATTCAACATGGAGCAGGGGCGCCGTTCAGGATTCCTCGGATATTCTTACGGCGCAGGCGATCCAGAAAAAAAAAGATGAAATCTATAATAAATATAAAGATCAAAGAGAGAAAATCGTCCGCAGCCCCCAGGAGATGAAGGAGATGCTCGTCGGGATACAGAAGCAGATCAAGGAAAGGAACCTTCATTTCGTCGCAGAGCTCAATGAGATGATGAAATACAAGATATCCCAGATAACCGGGGCGCGGGTCCCGAAGAATATCGAACGGGAAGCCAAGGTGCGATCGGAGGCCGGGAACCGGCTTTGGGAGGAATTTTTCAAAAAATACCGCGAGCGCTTCCGGAAGAAGCGCGCTCCGGACTATGAGGAACAGAAGAAAGAGGATAAGAAAACCGAATCTGACAAGGATACGGAAGAATACGGACACCGCGAAGAAGAAAAACAGAAGGATCTGGAAAAGCGGGAGGAGAAACCAGATGAGATCCGGACCGACATTCAAAATCCTCCCTCTCCGGACGCGGCCGCCTTTAGCTGGGTCAGCCGGAACATGGTGACCGGAGTGAAAATCCAGGGTGTGTGCGGCAGCTGCTGGGCCTTTGTCTCGGTCGCGGTTGTTGAGGCTAATTACCTCATCAGAAAGAAGATGAGCCTTGACCTCTCCGAACAGAACATTCTCGACTGCGCCGAGGCGCAGCAGCCGGCCTACCGCGGCGGCAGGGTCGTTTACATGAAGAGCAGAGCCGGGAGCTGCCAGGGAGGCTGGTATGGACCGGTGTTTGAGTATCTGCGCACCCACAGCGCTGCGTTGGAAAGCAGGATACCCTACCAGTTCATGGAATCGACGTGCAAACCGGCAGGCGCCGATCAATACCGGATAATGGCCTGGGGATATGTAAAGCCTGATGCGGGCATTCCGTCGATCCGGGAGATGAAGGAAGCTTTGTGTAAGTACGGCCCGCTCGCTGCCTGCGTGAAGGTCACGCCGGCGTTTCAGGCGTACCGGAGCGGCGTATATGATGAATGCGCCGCGGTCAGCGGAGAGCGGGATATCAATCACGCCATAACCATCGTTGGCTGGGATGATGAAAAAGGGGCCTATCTGGTCAAGAACTCGTGGGGTTCGGAGTGGGGCGAGGAGGGATATGTCTGGGTTAAATACGGATGCAACAACATAGGATACGGAGCTGCCTGGGCTGTCGCCAGCGGCATGGAATGAGCGCTGTACGGATCATTCATCAGGCGGTTGTTGCATAATTCTACAACAAGTCCGGGGTTGTTGCTACGGTCATCATGGATAGGGGGAGAGTTATGACGGGGATTTGTCATTACAGCAAATTATATGCAGGGATGACGGCGTGCATCATTGCGTTTTTCATCACGTGCTGCATAAAGCCGGCCGTAACCGTTATTGATGAAGACAACGGATCAAGGGTCGAGCTTCAGCGCGGCCAAATACTCGCGGTGAAGCTGGAAGCCCAGCTTGGGACCGGATACGGCTGGAAGGTCGTCTCCCTGAGCAGCATCCTTGTTCTGAAGGGGGAGCCGGAGCAGATATCGGAACCGGAGCAGAAACCCGGAGGTAAGGATTATCAGACCTTTAAATTTACGGCGGAAAACAGGGGAGAGACGGAGTTGAAGCTTGAGTATATCGAGGCTTGGAAAAAAGGCGCAAAGCCGCTTAAAGAGTATACCATAACAGTTATTATAAAATAATTAAAGGATTTATAATTTTTTTAGCGCAACCATGAGATTCGACTGATGAGGCCCTGATAAAATGCCGTATCCGAAATTAAAGGGAAGCGCGTAGCTTTTATTCCGGTAGCTTTGTTCGAGGTCGTTCTGCATGATCGGCCGGCATCCTCCCAGATACAGATAGGGCCGGTATACGCCGTAGAGCTTGATCTCCCAGCCCGCATCGAATGAGCCGTAGGGGATCCCCGAATCATCCTGCACGATCAGGACGCTCCGCCGAAGCAGAAAGTCGCGTATCGGCTTATAGCTTTTGTAGTGAAGCAGATAGACCGCGGATTTGAGCAGGGTCCTCACGTCCCGAAAGCGGTTGAGGTAACGTCCCTCGGGCGCCGACGGATTTGTGGAATCGGGCGTCAGCTTCATGGACAGATACACAAGCTTCCGCATTTTCCAATCGCCGTTCCGGGTAAAATAAATCCGCACCCCGGTGATTTTTCCCGGCTCCATCGCCGGCGCTTCCGCCCTGAAAGGGACGATCTCCCCTGAATCGTCAATAGTGATGTTTTCCACCTTATTCACAAAAAAGCCCAGCCGCGCCATAAATATGAGAAGAACGGGCGCGGTCCCGGGAAGGTAGGGGTTGTTCATCTCCTGGATCATTACTCTTGACTGGAAATAGTTGTTCATGCCGTAGAGGTAAATGCTTTGCTGGATCGGCAGGAGGCCGTTGATGAGCCTCCGGGATTTGTAATCCCTGAGAAAATCAACGTCCCCGGGCTTTTCCAGGGCCACCATTATGTAAGTGGAAGCGTCGGGGAACATAAGGTACAGATTGATGATATCGGCGCCGCTCAGTGGATAAAATGCGGTGACGTTTTTGCATACCCCGGGGATATTTTTATCCCGCCATGGTAGTATGGGGTTGATGGTCTCCGTCCGTATTCTGACCCAGAGATTGTTCATGAATTGCACGTGGTTCCGATAGGCCGGCTCGTCTGCCTTGTCCCGCAAGACGCTTGCATGATCAAGCTCCATTCCCGCCAGGTACCGCGCCGCGTCGTTCCAGTAGGCCTCCTCCGTAGGAGGCGCGGAATGTACGCGGCATGAAATGTTGAGTGGTGCGGTAAACGCACAAAAAATCAGGAGGCAGTTCATTATCGCTCGATTCATGATGCAAGCTCTTCTGTTGGTTAAATTATTTTCCGGAGGCAATGATCACTCCCGGATGTGCCATGCTATAAACAGGGATATAGGTTTTAAAGCATTTTTTCAGCTCGGCTCCCCCCTCCCCCCAAACCCTGCCGGACAGGATGTCCCAATGTCGCGGAGTACAGGAGGTACGAGAGCGACCCCAGAGGGGGGCTATAGAAGCCATTAAGTCCCCCTCCGGGGGATTTAGGGGGCCGAGAGGATTGATTTACGCCGGCCTCAGCATGTGGCATGATCGCTCGGGATGCTTCGCCAGATAATCCTGGTGGTATTCCTCAGCGTTGCAGAAGGGAGCGGCGGGCCTGATTTCGGTCACCGCCTTTTTTTCAAATACGCCGGAGCGGTCGAATTTCGCTTTTGATTCCTCCGCAGCCTGCCGCTGCTCTTCGGAATGATAGAAGATTACCGAGCGGTATTGTGTGCCGATGTCCGGACCCTGGCGGTTGAGCTGGGTGGGGTCATGGAGCCGCCAGAAATATCCGAGCAGCTCCGTGTAGGTGAGTTCCCGCGGATCGTATTTTACGCGCACCGCCTCTGCATAGCCGGTGGTTCCGGTGCATACCTCCTCATAGGAGGGATTATTTGTATGCCCCCCGGTATACCCCACGGTCGTTTCAACAACACCCCTGATCTGCTTGAGGATATGCTCCACCCCCCAAAAACAGCCGGCAGCAAAAGTCGCGGCTTCGAGCTCAACGGCCGGCGCTTGCTTTTTGTTCGGCAAAGAGCTTGGCGAATTCACCGTAGCCTTCCTTCTGTAGATGCTGTACCGGAATGAACCGAAGCGCTGCCGAGTTCATGCAGTATCGGAGTCCGGTGGGGGCGGGCCCGTCGTCAAAGACATGGCCGAGATGCGAATCGGCGTTCTTGCTGCGCACTTCGGTCCTGGTTATAAACAGGCCGCGGTCAGCCCGTGTCACTATATTCTCCGGTTTAAGAGGCTTCGTGAAGCTCGGCCACCCGGTCCCGGAGTCGAATTTATCCAGAGATGAAAACAGCGGCTCGCCGGAAACCACGTCCACATAAATACCGGGCCGGCGGTTGTCCCAATATTCATTCTTAAAAGCCGGCTCCGTGTCGTTTTTCTGGGTGACCCGGTATTGCTCCGGCGTCAGTTTTTTGAGCAGTTCCTGATTTTTTTTGTCATTCATGGCATCCGCTTCTTTTTTACAAATTGTACAGAACGGAAGTCCTGCAAATAATGATACGACCAATAGAACTTTTATGTACTTGATCATTGACTCCTCGTATGTTATTACTCGAGTTAGACGATTTTTAATTAAGACACCACCCCTCCCTTGACGGGAGGGGTAAGGGGAGGGTGAGCTTTGGCATACAAAATCATCTAGTTACGAAAAATTAATCACCCCCACCCCAACCCTCCCCCCTCAAGGGGGAGGGAGCAAGAGGTATTAACAAAACTCACCTACGTCGAGTTATTAGATTCTTCAAATTAAGAATATGAGTAAAGAATTCAATATTTGATACAAAAAACTGAAGCAATTTTGCAGATAAATGTGAGCCGGGTTTGGCGGGATTTGTCGTCAGGTATCGTTATTTCTTTGATATTCCGTCAATGAAAATGCGCAGCACCTCGGCCAGGTCGCTCTGGATCTCCTTGTATTTTTCCCCCTGGAAAATGAAAAAATCGAAGCCCCGCATCATTTTGATGAGCGATCGTGAGGTCAACGAAATATCGGGTATGCTGAACAATTTCTGATCTATGCCTTCTTGGAGAATATTCTCCAATATCTTCTGTTCATCCGTATTATACTTATCCAGCGACATCCAGATGAATGAATAGCGCAGAAAATACTCTTCAATAATCGATTTATAGAAGTTCCATAATTTAAAGACGTTTTTCGCCCTGTTCAGGAAAAAGACTTCGAGTTTCTTCCGGGGATTTGTTTCATTTCCGATCACCTCGAGTATCGACTGTTTTACCTGTTCCCCCTCATAGTGAATGACGGCCTTAAGTATTTCTTCCCTGTTTTCAAAATAATGATAGAGCGCGCTTTTAGTTTTATTGAGGGATTTTGCGATTTCTTCCGTGCTGGCTTTCCGGTACCCCATCTTCGAGATGACTTCGCGGGATTTTTTGATTATTTCCTTTCTTGTTTCATCTTTATTTTTCAGGCTTTTTTTTGGCATGTTAATTAAATTTCCGAAATTAGATATTTTTGAGATATGT
>Ga0154758_181_pt1 | contig 27231 bp, 21 predicted proteins | sample Rifle2008BG16ft_FD_105766 | JGI IMG/M metagenome (GOLD analysis project Ga0154758, IMG submission 105766) | Spirochaetes bacterium RBG_16_49_21
TTTGAGCCTTGCTTGTTTGGAGCTCAAGTGGTCCATCAGAAATTGCAGTAAATTATTCTGTAAATCGTTGAGATTTGTTTCTTTGAACGGATTTAACTTCATGATTTGCTAAAGATTTTTGCAACTATTCATTAAATTTCATAATTTAAACATTCAATGCGATAATGTAACCATAACTCCCCCGCCGCCGTAGGCGGCGGGGGAGTTATTAATCATTATTTTCGCAATGTTATGTTTTATTAAACATGTGAACAATTACAAATTTTTGGTGATATCGTATAACAGATACAAAAACCGTTAATTATAACCTATTGGGGAAATCAGGTCAAATTAATTTTATTTTTTATTATGCAAAAATATATATTTATATGCTTCCTCCGCTGCCTCCGGCGGCGGAGGAAGCAGGTGATTGATATTTTTGCTTTAAAATAACTTTTAGGAATTAACTCGGATGTTATATATCTGTTATTATCGGCAAATTTATGTCAAGTTTTTCTCATTTTAGCTAATTTTGGCTTTAAATAGTCATTATTAGAATCCGAAAGACATCATTATGAGCAGATCAATGGTTATTGGTTTAATTTTCATACTGTTTCGATTTAATTCCAGATTAGCGGTAGGAGACGGCTGTTGTAATCTCTCTTCTTCATTGGATTGGGTAGTATATGCCAGTGAGGTTCCTACGGTCAGGATGTGGCGCTTGCCTAACAGAAAGTCAACTCCCATAGTACCGTAAACTGTCATAACCCTGTTATAGATCCGATTGATCTCAGTCACGGTCAACAGCTGCCATAACCATTTACCGTGGGTGCGGGCATGAGCGTCGGTATAGCCGAGTCCTCCTCCAATGGAGAGAACCGCATTTCGCAAAACGAAAAATTCGAACCCTCCCCGCAATGAAACGAACGGATTGCTTGAGATTTTATTTTCTAATTGCAGCCTGCTGCTTTTGATATAAAAGAAAGAATCTTTTAAAGGCACCAGGTATTGATTCTGATAGGTGACCGGGAAGGTTATTTCAAGCTCAAGCCCGATTCCTATTATTTCAACCGGCCTGGTATAAGCGCCGGCTATTATCCCGGGACCGGCGGTGTATAAAAATGAGAAAGGGAGCTCTCCTTTTGCTTTGAAATTGATCTGTGAGAAGAAGGAGCTTAATACATAATTTTCTTTTTCCTTGATGTCTTTTTCCCAGGCCAGCCTTCCGACCGTAAGCATGAGCCCTATTTCCGTATTCTCTATTTTCCCGAGGTAGCCTATGCCGGGGGTTGCAATGATCTGTTCCTGGATTGTTTTCTCGGAATTGGAAAACAGGACGGGGAAGAATGATAATTGAAGAGATCTGGTTTTACTGGACTGCGTGTTTTTGTAGTAGACCGTGCTGATTTGAATTCCGAATGAGTTATCAGCGTCTAAGGCTATGCCGGCTGAAATAGTGAAAGCGGTCACCAGCAAAGCTCTCGTTGACGGGCCTTTACCGAGCGTATCAAATCCGTTTGTTTGGAAATATGATTGCTGACTCACCTTCGTATATTCATAGTTCGCGTAAACATCAAAGCCCAGGGCGAATGTGTCCATATTGTTGATGTATGAAAATCTTGAAATCCCTGAATCGAAGCTGCCGATGGTAACGCGGGACACTGAGTTTGAACTCCGACTATAATTTTTAATAGATAGGGAGGTCTGGTAGTCGAGCAATAATCCGATTGTATCGTTCTGCTTTTGCCGCACGAGGAGCGCCGGGTTCCGGGCCGCATCCGAGGCGCCGTACGGATGAACCGAGAATATCCGGCCCATGAGCAGGGAGCTTGCAAAAGATTCGCTGGGAAAGAAGGATAGTAATGATGCAGCCAGATATGTCCATACAATTTTTTGCATTAAGAACCTCTGGCTTGTGATGGGGGTAATATCACCTGCGTTTTATAATGATTTAACTTCAGTAATTTCTTATCTGTAAATGAGCATATCAACATGTTTATAATTATGAGATAAGCCGTGTGGAAGCGCCTGCGGCGCCCCCCATACGGCTTATCTCATGTATTTTTAATTATATTTTACATCGGGCTAAATGATTACTGAGTATATTATTATCTTTTCCGTGTCAATTAATTTAAAAAATCATGATAGTTGGGGCGTTGTATAATTACGGGACGTCATCGTGGATATGTTCAAACTTTCTTGACAATGCTATGCTGTACTTTAAAATAATCCGAAAAATAAACGGCAGTTGTTTCGTTAGACACTCGAATTAAACAAATAATATAAGCCGTGGGGTGTGGCGCACATGATTGTCTTAAGCAAGAAGTATATTTTTGTTCTTATTCTTTTAGTATATGCTGCATTATTTTTTATTATCCCTCAAACGGAATATCTTCCCGCTGATCCGGGGATAAAAATCCTCCAAGTGAAGGATTTTATTAAAAAGAATTACCGGTCTTTTGCAGCCGTATATAATGGTGAAAAAATAGATCCGGAAAGGGTGTTCTTCCCCGTCAAATCTCCAATGGCTTATAAAATTAATAATGAGATTTATACAGGTTAAGGTGAAAGATAAATATATCTATGATGGCAAATACAGGAAAATAATAGTAGAAAATATTAAAGTTATTTATTAAGCCAATGAAGCTCCTGATTAAGAATTTTTATGTATTTTTCAAATATGGTGTTGTTGGGATTACCGGAACAATAATTGACGTCGGAACGTTGTATGTATTTGTTGATTTTATTCATATTCCGGTGTTGATCGCAACGGCGATGTCGTTTGTTCTTGCCGTTATCAACAATTTTGTTCTCAATAAATATTGGACGTTCCAAAATAAAAGCAGTAATATAAAGAAGCAATTTATAAAATTTTTCATTGTCTCTATCATCGGCCTTTTTTTGACCGAGATATGCATGGCTTTATTTGTATATGTATTGGCCATCTGGTATCTGGCATCAAAACTTTTGACTTCTGCAATCGTAATGTTATGGAACTTTTTAGGGAATAAATATTGGACATTCAAGGACAAATTTATAAAACCCCTGTATCTTCAGAACTATTCATATGATTTTTCCATCATTATTCCGGCTTATAATGAGGAGAAAAGAATTGAGAAAACCCTCAGGATTATTGATCAATATTTTCGGCAACAATCCATCGCCAGGGAAATCATTGTAGTTAATGACGGAAGCAGCGATAATACAAAAGCTGTCGTGGAAAAACTTTCAAAAGAAATAAACAATTTGACCATGATTCATTATGAAATGAATAGAGGAAAAGGTTATGCGGTAAAACAAGGCGTGGAGCAGTGCACGGGGAAATATGTTCTTTTCACCGATGCTGATAATTCCACACCTATTCAAGAATGTGATAAAATATTTCCATTGCTGAAAAATAATGAGGTTGTAATTGGATCAAGATACATAACCGACAGCAACATAGAAATAAAACAGCCCGCATATCGCATACTATTGGGAAGGGTAGGAAACGCGCTGATCCAGTTTTTTCTTATAGACGGCATAAGAGATACGCAATGTGGGTTCAAGGCTTTTCAGCATAATGCTGCAAAAGAAATCTTCTCCCGGATGAAGATCAATAGGTGGGGGTTTGATATGGAGCTATTAGCAATCGCTAAATTGTTGGGATATTCGATTAAAGAAATTCCGGTAAGCTGGTACAATTCTGCTGATAGCAGAGTCCGTCCTTTGAGAGATGCGTTTAATACATTGAAAGAATTGATCATTATCAAACTCAATTTATGGGCAGGCCGATACAACCGGTAGACGTCGCTCCGCTGCCCGATTAAGAAGTCCCGGGACTTTTTCAACATCAGGCAATTAGTTATTGACACCGGTTGTATTGTCGGAAAATATTTATGTGTTCATTTTATCTAATTGTTGAAAATTCAAGGTGATACGTCGGGAGGAGTTACGGTGAGCTTCTGGGAACAATATGGTCAGGGAATAATAGGGATTTTTATTATCTTACTCGTAGCCGCCGCACTGTTTGTCGGTTATAAAATTCTCAAAAAGAGGATGCAGAAAAAACTGGATGACCAACAAACGCTCGTGAATCAGCATAAAGTACCTGCCTCTATTCTTGTGCTTGAGAAAAAGAAAGATAAAATATCCAAGGCAAACATACCGCGATCCGTCATCGAACAGATACCAAAAATTTATAAAATTAAAAAGGTGCCTATCGTAAAGGCAAAGATCGGCCCTCAGGTAATGGATCTTTTATGCGATGAGGATGTATTCGAAAAGCTGCCGGTGCACAAGACGGTCCGCGTGGAGCTGGCCGGCATCTTTATAGCCGGCATCAAGCAGGGGAAAAATTAGATCGTGGATGATTATATCATCATCTACTGTACCGTACCGTCCGATGAGGTTGCGGAGCGGATCGCCGAGGACCTTGTCCATGGTAAATGCGCTGCGTGCGTTAATATCATACCCGGCATTACGTCTGTATACACGTGGAAGGGTTCCGTATGCCGGGAAAATGAATTGCTCCTCGTAATAAAAACCAGGGAATCGCTGTATGCCGCCGTACGCGACCGGATCATGGCGTTTCACCCGTATGAAGTGCCCGAAATTGTGTCGCTCAATATTGCCGATGGGAATCAGGCATATCTGCAATGGATTACTGACACTACTAATCCAGAATAAATCCAGAGATTATGTTTACATTATCTTATTAAATGTTCAAATTATAAAATTTGCTGAATAGATCTTGTTTTGCGAAACTGTAGTCTCGCGCTCGGGTAAGCCCACTTCGACAGGCTCAGTGCAACGCCTGCGGGGCGCCGCATTGAGCTTGCCGAAATGGCTTTGGGGCTGCGCCCCTTAACCCCGTTATAAAATATTTAATTTTGCAGCAAGTCTAATAATTAATATTGATTTCATCCTCCAAATTAATTATATTATAAGGCGGCTATTAATGAATAGAATAACTAACAGCATTGCTACAAACAGGTTTGTTAGGCTTATTGAAGAGAACCATCAGGAAATTATCGAACATTTTATGAATGATGTGCTCCGCAATAAGAAAACGGTCGCGTATAGGAAGCTCGATCCGCAGGATGTATATGAAATAGGGAGCCGGGTTTATCGGGAGATGTCAAAATGGGTGGCAAAGGATCTGCCCAAAGAAGAAGTGAAGGAATATTATCAGAAACTGGGAAAAATCAGACTCCATGAGGGCATTCCTGCCTCGCAGTTTTTTCAGGCATTGGTTCTTTTAAAACGTCACATGTGGCTGTTTTTAAAAAAACAATTGGAAAATGAAATGACGGATTACAAGCAGGCGATGGAAGTGAGCGATCGCGTTGTTTTATTTTTTGACAGAGCTGCATATTATATGCTCATTGGTTATGAAGAAGAAAGGGGAAAAAAATGGTAATTTTTTAGGGTTAATCCCCTAAAATTTATTCATTGCATAAAAATAAAAAATTTTTCTAAAAATTCTTGACAATATAAGGCAGAAAAATTTACTATCTCATTTCTGCAAGGATATATTCCAAATCCAATTTAAACGTTCCTTGATAAAAAAGGGATACTTAGAGCAGTTACCAAGGATTTGAAATAATTAAGCGTCCGGATGCCGGGCGAACTGATTGTTGAAAAATCTCCAATGTTGAAAAATATTTTGGGGATTTTTTTATCACTTGTGATAGTTCTTTGAAAACTGGGTAGTATTATTAAAATACTCTGTTGATTTCTTTTATGTTTGAAACAAAATATCTTTATGATAATTTTATCATGGAGAGTTCGATTCTGGCTCAGAACGAACGCTGGCGGCGCGTCTTAAACATGCAAGTCGTACGAGAATCCCGGTGCTTGCATTGGGAGGAGAGTGGCGAACGGGTGAGTAACACGTGGATAATCTGCCTCCAGGATTGGGATAACCGCTCGAAAGGGCGGCTAATACCGAATGAGATGGCAGCCACACAAGTGGCAGCCATTAAAGGTGGGGACCGCAAGGCCTACTGCCTGGAGATGAGTCCGCGGCCCATTAGCTCGTTGGTAGGGTAACGGCCTACCAAGGCAACGATGGGTAGCCGGCCTGAGAGGGTGATCGGCCACATTGGGACTGAGATACGGCCCAGACTCCTACGGGAGGCAGCAGTTAAGAATCTTGCGCAATGGGCGCAAGCCTGACGCAGCGACGCCGCGTGGACGATGAAGGCCTTCGGGTTGTAAAGTCCAGTAAGCAGGGAAGAATAAGTTCCGGATAATACCCGGAACGATGACGGTACCTGCCTAAAGCCCCGGCTAACTACGTGCCAGCAGCCGCGGTAATACGTATGGGGCGAGCGTTGTTCGGAATTATTGGGCGTAAAGGGCGTCTAGGCGGGGGATTAAGTTAGGTGTGAAATCCCTGGGCTCAACCCAGGAACTGCATCTAAAACTGGTTCTCTTGAGTTCGGGAGAGGAGAGCGGAATTCCCGGTGTAGCGGTGAAATGCGTAGATATCGGGAAGAACACCAGTGGCGAAGGCGGCTCTCTGGCCTAGAACTGACGCTGAAGCGCGAAAGCGTGGGGAGCGAACGGGATTAGATACCCCGGTAGTCCACGCCGTAAACGTTGTGTACTAGGTGTTAGTGACTTGATCACTAGTGCCGACGCTAACGCATTAAGTACACCGCCTGGGGAGTACGGCCGCAAGGCTTAAACTCAAAGAAATTGACGGGGGCCCGCACAAGCGGTGGAGCATGTGGTTTAATTCGATGATACGCGAAGAACCTTACCTGGGCTTGAACTGCATCTGACAGGTGTAGAGATACACCCTCCTTCGGGCAGGTGTAGAGGTGCTGCATGGTTGTCGTCAGCTCGTGTCGTGAGATGTTGGGTTAAGTCCCGCAACGAGCGCAACCCTTACCCCTTGTTGCTATCAGGTAATGCTGGGCACTCTAGGGGAACTGCCGGTGATAAACCGGAGGAAGGTGGGGATGACGTCAAATCATCACGGCCCTTATGTCCAGGGCTACACACGTGCTACAATGGCCGGTACAAAGAGCTGCAATGCCGCGAGGTGGAGCTAATCTCAAAAAACCGGTCTCAGTTCGGATTGCAGTCTGCAACTCGACTGCATGAAGTTGGAATCGCTAGTAATCGTAGATCAGCACGCTACGGTGAATACGTTCCCGGGCCTTGTACACACCGCCCGTCACACCACCCGAGTTAGCAGCACCCGAAGTGGCTGATCCAACCCGCAAGGGAAGAAGGTTACTAAGGTGAAGCTGGTGAGGGGGGTGAAGTCGTAACAAGGTAGCCGTATCGGAAGGTGCGGCTGGATCACCTCCTTTAAAAGGATAGATATATTGACAGAGTAACGTAATACTGCCCAGTTTTGAGAGAACTATCAATACCTATTTTTTCCTATAGGCCTGGACGGAGAATCAACTAGGGCCTGTAGCTCAGTTGGCTAGAGCGTGCGACTGATAATCGCAAGGTCGGTGGTTCGATCCCACTCAGGCCCACGGGATTAAATAGGGGGTGTAGCTCAGTTGGGAGAGCGACTGCCTTGCACGCAGTAGGTCATCGGTTCGAATCCGTTCACCTCCAGATAGCGTGGGGTTTAAACCCCACGCTAAAAAAGGGATCTTTTAAAACGGTTAAGCCAAATTTAAAAGAATTCAGGTTTAACAATTTCGTCGAGAGAACGAAAAAACGAGTGCCGAAAAATATGCTGTGACCAGCATATTAAAATAATATGGTCAAGCAAGTAAGGGCGTACGGTGGATGCCTTGGCACTGGTAGGCGATGAAGGTCGTGGCAAGCTGCGATAAGCCTCGGTGAGGAGCAAGCATCCTTTGACCCGGGGATTACCGAATCGGAGAACCGACTATGGGTGAACCCATAGTATCTGCAGCTGAATACATAGGCTGCAGAGGCTAACCAGGGGAATTGAAACATCTCAGTACCCTGAGGAAGAGAAAGCAAAAGCGATTCCCTGAGTAGCGGCGAGCGAAACGGGAACAGCCAAAACCGGTCTTTACGTTACAGCCCAGGAGCGCTGTAGGATCGGGGTAATAGGGTGTGGGCGGAACGTTTCCTGGAGCGTTCGGGAAGTTACAAAGTCTTGATTTAGTTGAATCCGCTGGAAAGAGAGCCACAGAGGGTGATAGCCCCGTAAGCGAAAAATCAAGGCCTTCCTGGTCCACATTCCTGAGTACCGCGGGACACGAGAAATCCTGTGGGAATTCACGAAGACCACTTCGTAAGGCTAAATACTCACCAGTGACCGATAGTGTACAAGTACCGTGAGGGAAAGGTGAAAAGAACCCCGTGAGGGGAGTGAAATAGAACCTGAAACCGTATGCTTACAAGGTGTGGAAGGGCTATGGCCCGGCTTGCCGGGAAAAGCCTGACCGCGTGCCTTTTGTAGAATGAGCCGGCGAGTTACTCTATATAGCGAGGTTAAGTGATCGTAATCACGGAGCCGGAGCGAAAGCGAGTCTGAACAGGGCGATTAGTTATATGGAGTAGACCCGAAACCGAGTGATCTATCCATGGTCAGGTTGAAGTACCGGTAAAACGGTATGGAGGACCGAACGGTTGTGTGTTGAAAAACGCTCCGATGAACTGTGGATAGGGGCGAAAGACCAAACAAACTCGGCAATAGCTGGTTCTCCTCGAAATATCTTTAGGGATAGCCTCGTGCGTTTTGTTGCGGAGGTAGGGCACTGACTGGGCTAGGGGGTCTACAAACTTACCAACCCCATTTAAACTTCGAATGCCGCAACTTGAGAGCACGGGAGTCAGACTACGGGGGCTAAGCTCCGTGGTCAAAAGGGAAACAGCCCAGACCAACAGCTAAGGTCCCGAAGTATATGCTAAGTGAGAAAGGAGGTGGAGTTGCTTAGACAGCCAGGATGTTGGCTTAGAAGCAGCAATCATTCAAAGAGTGCGTAACAGCTCACTGGTCGAGTGACTCCGCGCCAAAAATGATTGGGGCTAAGCATATCACCGAAGCTTTGGATCCCGTAAGGGGTGGTAGAGGAGCGTTCTATGCGGGCTGAAGGCCGACCGTGAGGACGGCTGGACTGCATGGAAGTGAGAATGCCGGCATGAGTAGCGATAAAACGAGTGAAAAACTCGTTCGCCGAAAGCCTAAGGTTTTCTGGGCAATGTTAATCAACTCAGAGTTAGTCGGCCCCTAAGGCGAGGCCGGAAGGCGTAGTCGATGGGAAGCAGGTTCATATTCCTGCACCACCTGGTGGAGGCTATCGTGAGGGGGTGACGTGGAAAGATATGGGCGCAGGGCGTTGGTTGTCCCTGCTCTTATGCGTAGGCTTGGAGTCCAGGAAAATCCGGACTCCTTTAAGCCGAGGCTGTAGGGGAGTGACCCGAAAGGGAAGCGAAGGTCCAAAATCTAAGCTACCAAGAAAAACCTCTAAACGCGAAACCAGGCGACCGTACCATAAACCGACACAGGTAGGCGCGGAGAGAATCCTAAGGCGCTCGTGAGAACCCTCGTTAAGGAACTCGGCAAAATGGTCCCGTAACTTCGGAAGAAGGGACGCCTCATTAGTGTAACACCCCCGCGGGTGAAGCATGAAGAGGCCGCAGAGAAACGGGTCAAGCGACTGTTTACCAAAAACACAGGACTCTGCTAAATCGTAAGATGATGTATAGGGTCTGACACCTGCCCGGTGCCGGAAGGTTAAGAGGAGGGGTTAGGCCCCTCTTGAAGGCGAGGTTGCGTAACCTCGCCTTCAAGAGGGGCCGAAGCTCTGAATTGAAGCCCCGGTAAACGGCGGCCGTAACTATGACGGTCCTAAGGTAGCGAAATTCCTTGTCGGGTAAGTTCCGACCTGCACGAATGGTGTAACGACTTGATCACTGTCTCAACGAGGGGCTCGGCGAAATTGTAATGTTCGTGAAGATGCGGACTACCTGCAGAAGGACGGAAAGACCCCGTGAACCTTTACTGTAGCCTGACACTGTAGTTTGGTGCAGTATGTGTAGGATAGGTGGGAGACTATGAGGCCGGGACGCTAGTTTCGGCGGAGTCAACCTTGAAATACCACCCTTATTGTATTGGGCTACTAACCGGCACCCATTAGCTGGGGCTGGAACACTGTCTGGTGGGCAGTTTGACTGGGGCGGTCGCCTCCTAAAGAGTAACGGAGGCGCCCAAAGGTTCCCTCAGCACGGCCGGAAATCGTGCGCAGAGTGCAAACGCATAAGGGAGCTTGACTGTGAGACTTACAAGTCGATCAGGTACGAAAGTAGGGGTTAGTGATCCGGTGGTCCCGTGTGGAAGGGCCATCGCTCAACGGATAAAAGGTACTCCGGGGATAACAGGCTTATAGTGCCCAAGAGTTCATATCGACGGCACTGTTTGGCACCTCGATGTCGGCTCTTCGCATCCTGGGGCTGGAGAAGGTCCCAAGGGTTCGGCTGTTCGCCGATTAAAGCGGAACGCGAGCTGGGTTCAGAACGTCGTGAGACAGTTCGGTCCCTATCCTCTGCAGGCGTTGGAAATTTGAGGAGATCTGTCCCTAGTACGAGAGGACCGGGATGGACGGACCTCTGGTGTACCAGCTGTCGTGCCAACGGCACCGCTGGGTAGCTATGTCCGGAATGGATAACCGCTGAAAGCATCTAAGCGGGAAGCCAACTCCAAGATGAGATTTCCCCTGGCCTTCGGGCCACTGAAGACTCCTCGAAGATTACGAGGTTGATAGGCTGGAGGTGTAAGCGCAGTAATGTGTTCAGCCGACCAGTACTAATCAGTCGTGAGGCTTGACCATATTATAGAAGGCCCCTGTTGTAGGGGACGGTCGCGACCGTCCCCTACAACAGGGGCCTTCTTTTTTTAATTTGATTTTGGTGATAAAAAGAGGTGACAAAATGCTTATTGTTTTATCATAATAAGGTTGTGTGGCCACTTTTGTATTCTGGAGAAAGACCATGACTAATCGAGAAGAACCTATCGAACGGTCGGGTGGAAGGAGGCTCAGGCTCTATGCTGAAGTGGGAAAATATTTTCTACCCGACGGGAGTTTTAATGAAGATGCTTTCCGGCAATCAGTGATAGAGGCGCTTGCAAATATCAAGAGCGAAAAAGGAGATGATTTTGAGACAACCGCCGGAGACTGGCTTTCCTCCTATCTCAAAGAGGTTATAGACTACTTGCGTGAAAAGGGATTGTCCGGCGCCTCCATGAAGATTTTCAAGGCAGCCATCGATGTATCGTGCGGATTCGGAATACAAAAGGTGTTTCTATCCACCGATTATTTAGGACAGATATTAAGCAGCGACGATTCCTCTCACGAGTTCAAGCAACCTAAAAGGTTTAGCAGCGATGAAAAGCGTTCAATGATATTCAAGGCTGCGCTGAAGGTTTTTTCCGAACACGGTTATCACAATGCAACGATTGATGAAATTGCAGATTATTCCGGGGTGGGCAAGGGGACCGTATATCGATATTTCAGCAGCAAGGAAGTCCTTATCAATCAACTTTTAATGGAGAAATTCCAGCTTATCGTCGACAGCATCTCAAACATCCATTCAACGGACAACGATATACTTCAGCAGATACGGAGATGGATAGAATTCTGGATAGAATTCATATCTGAAAATCATGAATTGTACCGGCTCATCCAGAGCGAGGCGATGATCCGGAGGGTGGAGGACAGGATCATGTTCTATGATTACCTTATATCCCATCTGCCCATGCTTAAGGAAAGGATAGTGTCCCTGAACAGGGAGAAAAGACTCAAAACAACGAATTTTTATACCGTATTCTACGGGGTTCTCGGATTCATAGACGGGGTTGTCCATAAATGGTTCCGCTGCGGAAGGGATTATGATCTGAAGGAAGAAATTCCCGTCATTCTTGAGGTTCTTTTTAATGGCTTTGTCGGGGAGAATACCACCAAGGAACATTTTTTCATCCCCCCGGAGGAAACTCCTGGCCCGTGAATTTGATGGGTTATCAGTGGGTGTAAATTTTATTTCTAAAATTGCTTGTTTTTTTATTACTGCTTTAATATATATGATTACTGACCGGAGTTAGTTCCCATTACCTGTCCTTGAGGGTTAATTCATGGATATTCAAATCAACGAGCAGGGGGATCATACGATTCTCAAGTTGAACGGCGATATTGATTACTTTAACGTCAGTGAGTTAAAGAATGCAATATTCAAGCTGATCAACAACAATACCCGGAGCATAATTCTGGATCTTAAGGATGTGGATTATATGGATTCTTCAGGCATCGGCTTGATTGTTACCGCCTATAAAGTAATGAACAACTACCAGGGCACGATCGGCCTCTTACACGTCCACGATGAAATTTTGGCGTTATTAAAACTGGCCACTGTTGATGTTATATTGAAGATCTATAACAATGAAGATGAATTGAAATAATGTAAACACCCCCGATCTTGACTGGGCCGGCCGCGACCTGCCCCTACAGGGCATCGATAATAAGGCATATTAATGAAAATAAAATATAAACTTATTCTTATGTTTATATTGATAATTCTTTTTGCTTCCCTGCCTCTTTCGGTGTTCATCCTCAACAAGCAGGAACAGGAAAAAATATCAGCCGCAACCCTTCAAGGGAATATTTACAGCACCATTCTCACCCGGACGGTCCTCAATATTATTCTGGCAAACGGCGGCGAGATTAAGCCGACTCAGATCGATATAAAGGAGATGCTGGGGGTTTTTAACACGCTGGCGAATTTTGGTTTGATATACGCCGACGCGATTCTTCTTTCATCAAAGAAGGAATATAACGGCGTTGTCCTCGCGGAATATTACGCCGGCCAGGCTGGAAAATATTTTCAGCATATCGGTAAAAGAATACCGCCCCCGGAGGTCCTTAAGCTTAAAAATCAGGATAGAATCCGAAAAATAGATCTGCCGGGCCTTCATGATGTTTGTTATGAATTCACGGCAGTCGGATCGCTTCCCGGCAAACCGCCGTTGTGCATAGCAAGGCTTATTTTTTCAGAGACGATAATTCTCGCCCCTATAAAAAAATTGCACAAGCTGATATTGATTGTCATGATAGCAGCCATTGTCGTTGTCGGCTTAGTAGGCCTTTATTTCAGCCGTTTTATATCAAAGCCTATTGAGGGGCTGATATCGGCGACGCGGAGGATTGAAGGAGGGGATTTCCAATACCGGATTCCGATACGCTCGCGGGACGAGCTCGGGAGATTGACGGGAACGTTCAACAATATGCTCACGATTATAAATCAGAAGATTGAGGAGTTGGAACAGGCAAACGAGCGCCTCACCCATCTGGACATTCTTAAAGACGAATTCCTGGCGAATATATCGCATGAGCTGCGGACGCCACTGTACGGCATTATCGGGCTTTCCGAATCGCTCATGCGGGGCGCAACGGGAAGCTTAAGCAATGAAACCTGTCATGACCTTACTCTTATATATTCCAGCGGGAAGCGCCTTGCCAGCCTGGTGGATGATATACTTGATTTTTCTAAATTGAAGCATCATGACATACAGCTTAATCGTGAGGCTGTGGATATGCATGATGTGACCCAATTGATGATATCAATAGTACGGCCGTTAATTGAAAAAAAGTCCCTCATCATCAATAATAAAATCCCTCCCCGAACGACAATTGTCAGCTGTGATAAAAACAGGATCCAGCAGATCATGCTGAACCTGATCAGCAATGCACTTCAATTTACCGATCAGGGGAGTATAACCATCAGCGCCGCGGATTACGAGAGAAATCGGGATCAGACAGCAATATCGGTTTCCGACACGGGGATCGGAATAGCCCCGGAAAATCAGGAGCGGATCTTTGAATCTTTTGAGCAGGCCGATGCTTCCATTACGAAGAGCCGCGGCTCGATCGGGCTGGGTCTTTCAATCACCAAAAAGCTGGTTGAGTTGCATGGCGGTATTATCTGGGTTGAATCGATGACGGGGAAGGGATCGAAGTTTACCTTTACCCTGGATAAGAGCTATGATAGGAAAGTAATTAGTGATCTTTCGGAAGCCGGTATTGAAGCAAAACAGGGAGCGTATCTCATCGCCCCGGAGGTTAGGGCTGCCAGTCAGAAAAACATCGAAAAAATCACCGCTTCTCCTAAGAAGATCCTGGTAGTGGATGACGAGCAGGTGAATCTCCAGGTTATAATCAATCATCTTGCCCTGGAAGGATATGAGGTAACGACCGCGGAAAACGGCGCTGATGCCTTACTGCTTCTGGATAGCGGTGAAGAACCGGATCTCATTTTACTGGATATCATGCTTCCTCGAATATCAGGCTATGATGTTTGCAGGAAGATTCGTGAGCGATATTCGATCCATGAGCTGCCCATCATCATGCTGACCGCGAAGAATGCCAAAAGCGATATTGTTACCGGTTTTTCCGCCGGAGCAAATGATTACATTGCCAAGCCGGTTAACAGCGATGAATTGATTGCGCGCGTGCAGAGCCTCATCTCAATGAAGGAGTCCGTAAGGATTCAAAACGAGCTCAATATATTCAAAATTCAAATGGATATAGCCACCGATATTCAAAAGACCATAGTGCCGAGCGATATCCCCCATCTTGAAAATCTTGTCTTCGCGGTGCGCTACGAACCATCGGAACTGGTGGGTGGTGATTTATACGATTACCACCTGCTTGATGACAAAAGAATCGTGGTATTAGTCGCGGATGTCGCCGGACACGGCATACCGGCGGCCATGGTATCGGCCATGCTCCAGGTCGTTTATACCTATCATAAGACCGAGTTCACCGATCCTTCAAAACTTCTAACCAAAATTAATTCAGTCATGAGCAAATATCCCCACGGTCTGTATTTAACGGCCTGCTGCGTGTATATTGATCTGAATACGATGAAGCTGTATCATTCCAATGCCGGTCATCGTCCCCTTCTTATATGGCGGAGGGATGAAGAGCGGCTGATCTCGGATAAAATATACGACAAGCCGATCGGTATATTTGCCGACACGACCTATTCCGTCAACGAGCTGGATATAAAAAATAACGACCGGATCATAATGTACACCGACGGCATAATCGAAGCCAGGAATTCAGCGAGAGAAATTTTCGGGGATGAACGGTTTAATTACCTGATAGCGGAAAAGAGCGGGCTGAGCGGCGATGATTTTTTAGATTGCGTCATTGACGCCGCTAAACGCTGGGCCGGGAAAGGCCGCGGTGAGAGTCTGGTCGATGATATAACGATGATCGTTATGGATATCACGCTTGCACCTCGCTTTCCCTGAGGGCATTCGCCGGGAAGTTTATCAAAAATTGCGTCCCCCGGTCGTCGGATTGAATATCGACGCGAGCGTTATGATCCCGGAGTATCTTGCTGCATATCGACAGACCGATTCCCGTGCCATGGTCCCTTTTTTTGGTGGTGAAAAAAGGCGACCATATCTTATGCATAATATCCTCGGATATGCCGCTTCCGTTGTCCTCAATGATCATCGATACCGCCTCATTCGAGGCAAACGTGGTTATCCGTATCACTCCGTTTTCATCCGACGAGATGAAATCTTTTTCCAGGATCGCGTCCTTTGAATTTAAAATTATATTCACGATCAGCTGTTCAAGCGAGATTTTATCTCCACGGATTTTCGGTATTTTATCATCGAGCACGAAGATCAGATCAATACTGTTTTTCTTGAGCTGATGCTGTATCAGATCGATAGCATCAAGGATCACTTTATTCAGATCGATCGTCTTCATTGCAGTGTTTCTTTTTTTGGAAAAATTCCTGATATGATCGATTATTGATGAGGATTTGTCCACCAGTGAGCAGATCTTGAGGAGCTCGGACACCGCCCGGAGGTTTTCGAATTCCTCCGCGTTGATGTCGTCTATCATATTCTGGGCCATTCCCTTGATCCCGGTCAGGGGCTGGGCCAGCTCATGCGCGATCCCGGCGGTCAGCTCGGCCAGGCTTGCATGCCGCGCCATCTGGTTGAGCTCGAGGTCCTTTTCGAGAATGATCTTCCGGTAGGTGTCGTTGCTCTGCTTCAGCCTGGCTATCTGACGGTTCAATTTTTTGTTCAGGTCGTTGATCGCGTTGAGCCGGTCCATAAGGCTTGTCAGCCTGAACCTGAGCCGGTGCCAGAGTACAAAAGGTACAATGATGCCCGTCAATCCCGCTGAGAGCTTAACGTGAATAGCGTCAAGGGTGTACAGGGCGACAGATAGATACGTAAGGTTCAGGAAGATAAACAGGGCGAGAAAAACGGATTGAGAATCTCGTTTTGCCGCCAGTATCATGTAGAGCATATAGATATAGGTGAATAGGTAAAGCACAATCAAGACCAGGCTGTTATAATCAGGCGTGAGCATGAGAAGAAAAAATGATACGGACGCGGTGATGTATACCGGCAGGACGGTAATCCAGCGCTGTTGATTATGCTGATGTTGTATCATGAGCACGCAGGTTATGGGGAATGAGCACAATCCAAGCATGCTAATAAAAAACAAATAGGTGGTGTTTATGATTCCATTTAAACGAAGATAATCCGGGAGCACGATACAGAGCAGAGCTGCGCAGTTGGCCAACAGCGGCTTGGAAAAGCCTTTTAAAAAGAGCATCAGGCTGATAATAATCTGGGCGCACGTGGTGTAGAAGATCAGGTTGAGCGCGATTGTCTGCCAGGTTTCCATGAACAGGCTCGTTGAAAAATCATGCGTACTTTGTTTGACATAAATGTTAAGAAGTCGTAACATGTCAATGGTTAAATAAAATTATGGGCTTTACATGCGGAATAATCGGCCTGCCCAATGTGGGCAAGTCAACGATATTCAACGCGCTGTCCGGCGCGGGCGCGGCTATGGCGAATTATCCCTTCTGCACCATCGAGCCGAACAAGGGGATAGTCCCGGTTCCGGATGAGCGACTGTCAACAATAGCCGGCCTTCTTCATAAAAACGATCCTATCCCGACGCGTATCGAATTCATCGATGTGGCCGGCCTGGTCAAGGGAGCGTCCAAGGGCGAGGGATTGGGCAATAAGTTTCTCGGGCACATACGGAATGTCGATGCGCTCGTCCACGTGGTGCGGTGCTTCTCCAACGATGATGTGGTACACCTTACCGGAGATGCGGATCCGATCAGGGACATTGAGATTATTAATACCGAGTTGATCCTTGCGGACATCGAGATTCTGGAGCGGGGCCTCGAAAAGGAGCTGAAACTGGCGCGGAGCGGGGACAAGAAATCCGGGACAAAAACCGAAGCGGTGCGCCGCCTTATCGATCACCTGAATAAGGGAAATATGATCGGGTCGCTTGCGCTCGCGGAGGAAGAGCATGGGCTGCTGGCAGAATTCGGCGTCATAACCGACAAGCCGGTCATATACCTGGCCAATACCGACGAGAACCTGCCGTCCCGGCGGTATGCCGATTCCATAGCCGATTATGCGCAAACCCACGGAGCACGGCACGTATCCATCATCGGCAGGCTGGAGGAGGAGATATCCGAGCTCCCGGATGAAGAAAAGCGCGAGTATCTCGGAGTCATGGAGATCGCCGATTCGGGATTGACGCGGCTTGTCAGGAGCGCATACGATCTTCTGGGCCTCATCACCTATTACACGGCAGCCACGGAGCTGCAGGCGTGGACGCTCTCCAAGGGCACGAACGCGGCCCGCGCAGCAGGCAAGATCCATACTGACTTTGAGCGCGGCTTCATCCGCGCAGAGACGTATGGTTACGACGACCTGGTGCGGCTGGGATCGGAGAAAGCGGTGAAAGAGCACGGGCTGCTCAGATCGGAAGGCAGGGATTATATAATCCAAGACGGGGATATTGTAAGGTATTTATTTAATGTTTAATATTCCCTTCTGTAGGGAACGGTCGCGACCGTTCCCTACAGAAGGGGGGATGCACAAAGATTGAGGGAGAAATGATGATGACCGAATATCAAATTTATTTTATCATAGTATACACGTTTTTCGGCCTCGCGATTTTGACCTTTGTCTCGCTGTTGTTCATTCCCGCCCCGTATGGGAGGCACGCGCGCACGGGCTGGGGGCCGCTCATTCCGAACAAGCCTGCATGGGTTATCATGGAGGCTCCGGCATCCCTCCTGTTTTTACTCTATTTTTTGACCGCCGACCGCACGCTGACCCTTACCCTGATCGTCTTTTTCGCCATCTGGCAGATACATTATGTTCACCGCTCATTTATCTTTCCTTTTATGCTGAAGAGCGATGAAACGGTGCCGCTCTCCATCATGGCGTTCAGCATGATCTTTAACGCTGTTAATACCTATATCCAGGGGAGGTGGCTGTACAGATTCTCGCCGGACTCTTCCTACACCGACGCCTGGCTTGCGGACCCGCGCTTTATTATCGGAGCCATGATATTCGCGGCAGGCTTCATCATAAACAAGCATGCAGACAGCATTCTCCGAAGCCTGTGGAATCGGGGCCGGCCCGGTTATAAGATACCGTACGGCGGCATGTACCGGTTCATATCATGCCCCAACTATTTCGGCGAGATAGTGACCTGGGCAGGATGGGCGGTTATGACCTGGTCGGCGGCGGGACTTTTTTTTCTCGTATGGACTGCGGCCAATCTTGTTCCCCGCGCACGGAAGCATCATACATGGTATCGGGAGACATTTCCCCTTTATCCGAAAGAGCGGAAAGCGATCATACCGTTCCTGTTTTGATTAGCCTGCAGGGGGCGGTCGCGACCGCCCCTACAAGCCGCCCGCAGCCGTAAGCTCGTTCAGTTTTTGTTTTTTTGAAATAATATTTTTCCGGTAATTGTCTATTATCTTCCCGAAATCGAGATCGCCGGTCATGATCGAATGACGCTCGGTTTCCATATAACCCAGATCGGTGATAATTTTGATACCGCTCGCCTTGTTTGCATATTCCCTGGCGCTCACCCAATAGGGGAGGGCTTCAGTGTAATGCTGATCGGCAAGAGCAAGGCTTTCGCCGATGTCCCTGGCGAAATCCGTATTGTAAAAAAATATCTTTCTCTTATCATAGCGGGACGCTATTGAAAGATGGCCTCTCATGATGAGAAGATTGATATGCATGAACATGAGGTTCCGGTATTTCAGATATTCTTTCTCGGTTTCGACTTTGACCAGCGCCATGGAGGGGTGGCGGAATTTACATCGCAGCGCGGTTTTGAGGCGCTCGATATTTTTTCTCAGGGTATTTTCGTTATAATACTGCTTTAAACCGTATAGCAAATAATAATCTTCAAGATAATGCGGAACCGTCTGATAGTGGAGCCGTATCTGCGGTATGTAGTCTGAAAAAGGGACATATTTATCCTTTTCTTTTTTACTGAAATACTGATACGGGTAATCTTCAGCGAGAAGATTAGAAGCAACAGCAATAAGTAATAAGGTTATGAATTTTTTTTTGTTCATGTTATTGAGTTTAGCAACAAGTCGTATATATTATCGGAACATTTATCATTCAAATGTATACGCCGGCCGGCCAATTTCGTCATTTCCCGGAGTCATCCGTGAAAAAAAGCTCAACATATCTTTTCAGGGATTCCGTATATTCAAGCTTGATCTGCGTCTCAACAGACCAGGATGAATCAGGAAAAATCTTTATGACCGCCTGAAATATTTTTTCAGCCTGAAGTATGAGAGAATAGGCCATGCTGCTTTTGAAATACCCGCGGTTGTGCCGGTCGTAAAATATCTCCTTATGGGACTGGTGCAGGTATTCATCGCCCTCCCGGTACAGCCTGAAGGCCTCCACCTCATATTGTTCGCTGTAGGAGTCGATGACGTTAAGGCATTCCGAAGCGCGGTAAAAGGTGAATAACATGTCGGTGAAAACCGTAAAGTGTTCAACCAGCTCGGGGTCATCGGTATAAAGAAGCATCTGCCGTATGGCGTGGTAAGACTTCCGCAATGAATATGCAGTCTTATTGAATATCGCCGTATTAGACGGTTTTTCGCGTATCGGTATGCTGTAGAGGCTGTATTGGAAATAACGATAGAGCGCATCCTTTGCCGATTCCCTCAATTTTATGAATTTCTTGGCAAGGATTTCCGGATCGACGATCTTTTTATTCATCGCCGGCCGCTGTTCTTCCCTTGTTTCGACCGGTTCGTCTATATCCGGCTCCGGCGACCGCGATGCATCCGTGAACCGGTGACTCATGATTGCGGTATAAGCCAGATTGAGCCTCGTCATGGCCTCGGTAGCCCATTCAACCCTGCCCGGGTTTCTGTCAGGGTGATATTTGAACGCCAATTTTTTATAACAGGCCGTGATCTCTTCGTCGGTTGCGTTGCTGTTCAGATTGAGGGTTTTATAATGCTGGCTGATATCCATAAATTTTTCATATTTATCTATTAATTTCTTGATTTATATTTTGATTTAATAGCTTTTGATTACGGATCAGGTTCTCTGAAAGTCTCCCAAAATATACCAAAAAGACTGTGCGCTGGATGCGTGTAGCTTTCCATGCCTACCACATGGCCAGACAGCTTTATCTTTATTTTTTAAATTCTTTTTATAAAAAAATATCAAGAAGAAAAAAGAATTTTCCTTGACGTATAAACTAATGTATGCTATCTATTTGTATAGACCGATATTGTTATGAGGGGAAATTACATGACTAAAAAAGATGCTGTAAAAAAATTAACCGATAAACAAGAACTGATACTTAATTTCATAAAAGAAAAAATAAAAGTTTCCGGATTTCCGCCTACAGTCAGAGAGATCGGCGACAAGTTTAAAATAACGGTCAAGGGCGCCTATGACCATGTTAAAGCAATAGAGAAGAAGGGATATATACGCACCGAGCAGAATAAATCCCGGGCTATTCTTGTTCTGCCTTCAGAGCACGATATCCCCACGGACGCGATCAACATCCCGCTCCTCGGCGGAATCGCCGCGGGGACTCCCATACTTGCCGAGGAGAATATTGAAGCACATCTGAGCTTTCCTAAATCCATGTTCCGAAGCGGCGAATATTTCGCTCTCCACGTTAAGGGAGATTCCATGGTTGAGGGCGGAATTCATGACGGTGATATTGCAATTTTAAAAAAACAAAATACGGCCAACAACGGCGATATAATCGCCGCTCTTCTGAGCGATGAAGCTACATTAAAAAGATTTAAAATGTCGGGGAATAAGGTCCAGTTGATACCTGAAAATTCCGCGTATGCGCCCATGGTGGTCGAGAACCTTACCATTCTCGGGAAGCTCGTCGCGCTTTTTCGAAAATATTAATTTCCTATGTGATCTTTTTGATAATGTCCGGGCTAATTTCCTGGATGCTGTTGCAGCCGACAAGGATCATCGCCTTTTCCAGATCCTTTTTCAAATGGTTTAAATAGAAGGATACGCCCTCAGCGCCCATTCCGACTGCCGCGATCGCGATCGGGCGGCCGATCAGGACCGCGCTTGCACCCAGGGCGAGAGCCTTTAATATATCCACACCTTCCCGGAATCCGCCGTCGATCATTATTTCAAGGTTACCCCTTACTTCCCTCGCGATCTCATCGAGAACGTCCATGGAGCCCATCATTTCATCAAGAACCCTGCCGCCGTGATTGGATACGATGATGCCGTACGCGCCTGCTTCTATTGCCGCAACCGCATCCCTGACATTCATGATCCCCTTCAGTATGAAGGGAAGTTTGGTTGAGGAGATCAGCTCTTTGAGCTGTTCAAAGCTTTTCGGGCCCACTGATTGATTCTTCATGGTCATTGTCTTAAAAACGACGGCGTCGATATCCATGCCGACAGCGACCGCACCCGCCTTCTCCGCTGCGGTAATCCGCTTGATTATATCGCTGTTGTCGCTCCGGGGTTTGAAAATCGGGATACCCTTGCCGCTGTATTCAGTAATCGCCTGCAGTCCGATCTTATATTTTTCCGGGGAGGCTCCGTCGCCGACGAAGGCTATGGTCCCCGATTTGAGGCATCCGCTGATGACCGCTCTGTTGTAATCCAGCTCGTCTATGGCGCCGCCCATGTTGGTAACCGTTCCGGTTATCGGCGCAGCCATTACCGGCAGGGACAGGCCGATGTCCATGAATTTTGTTTCCGTATTCGGCTCGGTTACGTTATGAATAAGCCGCGTATTGATTTTATATTGCTTCAATGAAGCGATATTGCGCCGAAAGGATTCGCCGGTTCCGATTCCCCCCATGCCGGGGACGCCCGTGGGGCAGTCCTTGCCGTCGCAGTTTTTGCACACGTAGCAGATTTTTTTGAACTTCTCCTTGGCCGAGAGGAGAATCGTTTCCATGGAAATTTCAGATTCCTCGATTATCTCGAAGTTGAGCGTTTTTTTGCACTGCTCCACGCTCGCCTCGACCTGATCGAGGGTTTTGCCCGCGGCGATTATATGGCCGGCTTTGTCCACGTTCGAGCGGGGGTAGCTCACCTTGTCGCCCGGCTTCACGTTTATAAAGATCTCCTTTATGCCGGGGATCTTCAGCGCTTCTTCAAGACCGGTGATTTTTCTGATAATGCCCGGTTTCGGAATTATGGCCCTTTCCACGGCGGACATGCAGATTACCGGTTCAAGGTTTCCCGGCTCCTGTCCCAGCGCGACTTCTATTGCGGCTTTCATGAGATCCACGCCGGTTGCGAGAGGGTAGGTGTAGGCGGACATGAATCCTCCGGACAGCCGGGCCGCCAGTTCGCCGATCATCGGGCCGTTTTTCGTAATCTTGATGTCGCCCTTTGCCGCCCCGATGTCGATGCCGAGCGCCCGTATCCCCTGTTTCATGACTTCGCTGACCGCATCCTGTATCTCCCACGGCATGTTGGACGGCATGGTATGCCCGGTTTCGATAAAGTAGGGGGGATATTCGATTATCCTGTCCGCGATTCCGGTAATGGTTATCTCATCCTTGTGGATAATCGCGTCGATTGAGAGCTCCGGCCCGTCCATGAATTCTTCCATGATGAGCTCGCCGCTGGGAGAGGCGTTTTTGGCGAACTTGAAAGCGTCGGGAAGCTGGTTGAGGTTATCGACGCGTATGACCCCCCGCGCTCCCATATTGTCCGAAGGCTTGATCACATTCGGGAATTTCAGGATTTTTCCCGCTTTTTTTGCGTCTGAGAGGGACCAGACCGGCAGAAATTTCGGAGACGGAACGCCGTGCTCCTTAAACCGCATTCTCATTTTTATTTTGTTGGTGGCGGCTTCGGCGTCCTCATATTTAATCCCGGGAAGATTAAGCGCGTTTGCTACCGCGGCGACCGTCATTGAGGCGTCGGTCCCTACGGTCAAAACGGCGCTTATCGGCGTAATCTCGTTTTGGGATTTGGCGACCCTGACGGATCCCGGTATATCGCGGGTGCTCATGATGATCGGGATATCCGCGTCCTTCATGCCGAGCGTGTTGGGGTTATAGTCGGTTACAATAACCTGATAGCCCATTTTTTTCGCTCGGAGTATTACCGGTAATTGAAGAAGGCCCCCGCCGATTATCATGATTGTTTTTTTCAAAGCGGTCTCCCTGCGTTCCCGCACCCCTACTAACGGTACAATTGAGACAATAATATATCAATTATTGAACCAGGTGCATATAATAAGGGTTTGAATATCTCCATTCTAAACTATCTTGGACAAAATCTGCCATGTTAATTGGTTTATGTCTCATAATACTATATATATTTTATCCAGTCAATAATTTAATTTTTTGAACCATTCAGTATAGGTAATGGGGAAATGCTTAAATTCCTAAATTTACTGAATACTTGCATTTTTTGATTATTATAGTTTGACGTGACAATTCATTATACTAAAATCGGGCAATGGGGTACTCCGCTAAAGCCCCGGATCAGATCATGCAGGGGGAGGGGGTTATGGACCGATATCTTACCATTGAGGCGGTTCGCCTCACTGAGGCAGCGGCGTTGTACGCAAGCCGGTATATGGGCAAGGGGGATGAGGATATATCTTATCATTCCGCCACTGATGCCATGTACAAGGTCTTATCAGCCATGGATATACGGGGAGAGGTGGTTATCGGTGCGGACAGCACGGACAGCCTGCTCCATGACGGCGTGATGGTGGGGAATCAGAATGGATTGGAACTGGACCTTGCGGTTAAGCCCCTGGATGGGAAGATGACCTGCGCGCGGGGCGGGCATAATGCGGTTTCAGCCGCCGCTGTGGGGAACAAGGGCTCATTTTTCAGGACTCCCTCCCTTCAGATGGAGAAGATAGCGGTGGGGAAAGAGGCCAAGAACATGGTTGATATCAACCAGCCGGTCCATATCAACATACAAAGGGTGGCGCGGGCAAAAGGGAAATATATTGAAGACCTGACCGTATGCGTCCTTGACAGAAAGATAAACGAGCGGCTGGTGCAGGATATACGGAAGACCGGAGCCAAGATCAAGTTCATACAGGACGGCGATATCACGGGTGCGGTGTCCACCGCCTTCCCCGACAGCTCGATAGATATTTTGATGGGCGTGGGAGGATCCAAGGAGGCGGTTATTGCCGCGGCGGCGCTGAAGTCAATGGACGGGGATATGCAGGCGCGGTTTGTGTACGCGAGCAGCAGAGAGAGGTCGCAAATCAGCGATCTGGGCATTGATGAGCCGGATAAAATCTTTACTATCAGCGACTTGATACAGGGCGAGGACGTGATAGTCTCCCTGACCGGCGTCACCGACGGCGTGCTTCTTCCCGGGGTGCAGTATATTCCGGGAGGGGCGAAAACGAGCTCTGTTCTGTTCAGACAGAAAACGCATACCCTGCGGCATATAAGCGCAGTCCACCAGTTTGACTATAAGCCTATATTCTAATGAATGAATTAGAAGAACTGCTCAACAATATCAGCATCGACATACGCAAGAGGAATACGCAGCGAAGCGCGATGTCGATTCCTCAGTCTGACGAGTTCTTCGAGCATATCGGCAGGAAATATACATTAATTCCCTTTACGATCCCCAAGCTGTTCAAGATATTGGTGGACTCCCATAAACTATTTCAATTTAAAATCGTGGAGGCGGACCGGAAAGAACGAATACGGAGGATCGACGGCTTTATCGTCACCGAGGGCAATGTCATCAAATCGCTTCTTGAATTTTACTCTGACGAGCTGATAAAGGAATATGCGCATGAATTTGCAAAACGCCATCAACTCGAAAAAATCTTAAGGGAATTTATACCTAAAATCAATGAGTATAATAACACGCCTCTGGGCAAAGCGGCGAATATCGTGATTAATGTAATGAGCTTCCAGTCGGTTCTTGAAAGGCACATCACGGAATATGGAACAAACTGGCAGGAGAGAAGGCTCAAGATTGAAATTGAGAAGAGTGATCCGATCAGCTATTTCCTGGATACGGCCCGCGACATTAAACCCGCGCAGAATAAGAGCGCGGGTTTAAAGCAGGCGAAAAAATCCGGGGATAAACAGGCAGCTGATCATATGCGGTACAGCGACCTTAAAAAATATTCCGGTAAAAATTCAATAGAAAAGACCCTTGTGGTTTACGGCGTGGAGTTTTATACAAGGGTCTGTTTCCGCGATAATCAGTACGCGCTGATACAGAAGCTGATTGAAGACGGCGCGATCGAGGAAAGGGAGGATTTGCTCACGATCAAAAGGCTTCTCCAGAAAGAGCGGGTCAATGCGGATAAGGATCCCAGGCTCCAGAACTACGCATATGAAATAAACAATCTTGAAAAAATCGTTAACATTAAATTGAAATAGGGTTAGCGTGCATTGAAGCGGATAGCGGTTATCGGCGCCGGCGCATCCGGTCTTATGGCTGCCTGTTTTGCCGCGGGCGGAAACAACAGGGTCGCGGTGTTTGAAAAACAAAAGAAAATCGGCAGGAAAATTCTGGTGAGCGGCAACGGCAGGTGTAATATCGCCAATTGCCGGATCATGATGGAAAAATACCACGGCAAAGATCCCCGGTTTGTACATCAGATTCTGTCCCGGTTCGGCTTGAACGATACGGTTGATTTTTTTAAGTCGATAGGTATACCGCTCGTTGAGGAAAACAATGGGAAGCTCTTTCCCGCGTCGCTTCAGGCCTCGTCAATTGTGAAAATTTTCGAATACGAGCTGGCTGCCCGGAATGTCGAGATTAATCTCCACCGGAAGGCCGAGCGGCTTATGGAAAAGAGAGGGAGGTATAAGCTCATCACGGCCGGAAGAGAGGAATATGATTTTGATTCCATAATATTATCCGCCGGGAGCTGCGCATTCCCTTCCGTAGGAGGCTCGCGAACCGGTTACGAGCTGGCGCAGCAGATGGGCCATACCGTTCATGAGCCGTTCCCGGCGATACTCCCTCTTTCCATACCGCTTAAAATTCTGCACCGGCTTCAGGGCGTCAAATGGGATTGCGCGGTAAAGGTCGCGGCCGACAATAAAACGCTCGCCTCTTCAGAGGGTGAGGTTCTATTCACCGGGTACGGCATATCCGGCCCGGCGAGCATGGATGTTTCCCGCGAGGTTAACCGGCTGGTTATTCAGAATATTACTCCGGATATCATTATCGATTTTTTCCCCGGTTATTCCGTTGACGGGCTCATGAATCAGCTTGAAACCCTCTGGAAGGACCTTTCAAAGAGCGCTTCTTTCAGTCTCATCGGCTTCATGAAGCATCCCCTGCCCGAGGTGCTCTGCGGCATCGCCGGGATCGATCCGCGCAAACCGGTCAAGGGCCTTTCCCGGAATGAGAAGGCCAAGCTCGCGGCGACCATGAAAGAGCTTCGCCTTAAGCCGGGCAAGCCGCGCAGCTTCGACGAGGCGGTTGTCGCAGCGGGCGGGGTGGATGTCGGCGAGGTTGACCCTGCCACCATGGAATCACGAATACGCAAGAATCTCTTTATAACCGGCGAGCTCCTCGATATTGACGGAGACACCGGTGGATACAACCTGCAGTTTGCCTGGAGCACCGGCGCGATCGCCGGCATGTCGCAGCATTGACGCGTGATCAGAACATCATAATAAATCCCTGAATCGCGGATATCCCGGCGCAGATATCATTCAGATCCGATTCCGACGCGAATTCCGCGCTGATCGTATACGATACGAACTTGCTGTTTTTGCTGAAGCGGTGGGTGACCCGGCATTCGATCTTATGTTCAATAAAGATGGAGCGTATAGTATGCGATATATCCGGATGGTCTACGAATACGGATTTGAAGGTGATCGGTGCAGGATATTTAATTTCTTTTTTCATCGTATTATAATTAATCACACGAGTTAGGCGAATTTTTTATTCCCCTCCCTTGACGGGAGGGGCTAGGGGAGGGTGATTAGAACTGTCTGACATCGGCTTTTTTCACC
>Ga0154758_183_pt1 | contig 27192 bp, 26 predicted proteins | sample Rifle2008BG16ft_FD_105766 | JGI IMG/M metagenome (GOLD analysis project Ga0154758, IMG submission 105766) | Spirochaetes bacterium RBG_16_49_21
GTGAACGTCGAGAACGACCTCAGTGGGCTTCAATTCGTCTATCGTACCGGTAATTTTGGAGATCATGGGTATGAAGTATATCAGATCGGCAAAATCAATTCAAGAATTTTTTGGGCAAGAATCAGCGAAAGACCGGCGGCAGGAGCTGCAGATAATCTTTGCCGGTTATAGCGCTCGCGCAGATAAAAGCGGAGTGCGCGGCGCCCTCCACTCCTCCCTCATTGGTTCGCTTCCCATAGGTGTCACCGGCAAAATAGAGCCCCTCAACAGCAGGGCATTTCACGTCTACCCATTCATCTTCCGGATGTCTCCACAATATGCAGGTATCTCCGATAGTAAATAGCATCCAATCAAGCGACTTCCGCCAACCCTTGAAGGCTGAATCTGCGAACTTTAGCATCCTATCGATCACGATATTCGCTTTTTTTGCATCATGCGCTTCATCGGCCAGGATGCTGCTGGCCATGCCCGCCAGGTGCTTGCCCTCAGGGGCGGTTGTGGGCGCAATTTCTGACAGGGCCACTATGTCGAGCGGGACATTGCCTCTGAACAGCCCTTCGCTCTCCGGAATCAACAGGGAGGTATGGTAGAAAGACCTGGGATCCACTCTGAGTTCACAGAAAGAACTCAATGGCTTGCTCATCCCGAACTGGCCGGCGACCATAGAAGTATGTATAATTTTTTTTGTTAATCTGACAAAATCCGCCGGCAGTATATCCTCCGGCACAATTTCCAGCAATGCCTTTGGCGGGGCAGTGCAGACTACCACCGGCGATCTTATTTCCGTGGCTTTACCGTCGATTTCAGCGACAACGCCGTTCGCCTTCCCATACTGAATGATAACCTCCTTGACCCATGCATTGGTGACTATCTCACCTTCAGCGTCTCTCACCGCAGCAGCAAAACCCTCTGCAATAAAACGGTGTCCGGGCGCCCCGGCGAAGGCCCAGGAACCGTTGGTAATATGCACCCCGGTTTCCATGACTTGCAGGAATACCTTCAAGTTCTCCCCCACAGAGTTTAGGGCCGGGTCATTGATAATGGTCTGGAAAGTCCCCATGGCATAGTGAAATTCCTGCGCCAGCTCGTTTTTAGTTATCCCTTCCACCCAATCTTTCAAGGTCACATGGTTGAGTTTTTCAGCTTCTGCTATCGTGCGTACCTGGAACTTGCGCTTGTGGACCTTTACCATCTCTGCGTAATCCTCATCGCTCATCCAACCATACTTCTCCCTCCTGCCTACGATGTAAGGCTTCCAATCGCGGTCATACCACACAAAGCCTGTATTGGAATAAAAAATCGAGGCCTTGTTAAACAGTGCCAGGGCCTGGCTCACCCGTCCCCGGTTGGTGTACCAGGAACCCCTACCGCCGGCTTCGATTACATATCCATTAAGCATTTTCTTTTTAATCATTGTGGATAAATCCGGCTCGCTCCTCTCGCTAACCCAGACGTTAGCGGATAGCGCAAGGATTTTACGGAATTCTTCAGCGTCTGTAACAGCTTCGCCGCGGAAAGATATGGCGCGGCCTCCTATCTGCGGCGATTTTTCCAGGATCAGGACCTTCTTATGTTCCCTGTTCGATAAGATTGCGCCGAGGGCCGACCCGGCTATGCCGCAGCCGATGATTATAGCATCATAGCTGTCTGAAATTTTTGAAGGCTCCGCCGCAAACGTCGTCATAAATATCCACCTGTTCCTTATCAATCTTCTAATAGGCGCCTTTGCGGCAAAGGTATACCTTTTAGACAGCTCTTAGTCAAGCTATTTACAATCCTGCCTAATGGCATTCAGGTATTGCAGTACCAGGCTGCCCACATCGGACGAGCCGAAAAGTCGGATTACCGTGGATATGAACTCGGGCTAAACATCTACTCCATATATATCTTTCAGGTAAGCCTGTATGTCACGGGTTATTACGTCGCGTCAATACATAATCAACACTACTGATCGGTGTTATTGCTCCGGAACTCCCGTGAATATCGGATCCGATGCCTTGATTACCGCAGTCTCGCCGAACAGTAAGGCCTCGATCTTTCCGAAATATTTCGGGAACTCCATGCCGAGATAGAATTCTGAAGAAAGGACTTTACCCGAGTAGTATGCCGCTTCAAAATCATCTTTCAGAAATTTTTCATGGGCTTCGCCCTTCTTATCGCCGACGAGTTTCTGCATCTTCGGCCGGGTAATGCTGAGGGACCAGAGGTGGGCCCATGCCATGCAGAGCATGAACATCGCCTGCTGGAGCGGAACGGCGTTCATGAACAGGTGCAGGAACTGTCCCTCGGCCATTTGCTTCTTCATCATATCGATGACCTTATCGAGCTTTTGAACGCCGCGCTCGGCCAGGGCAACATATTTGTCGTCCACAATCCCCTTCGCTTTGCTAACGACCTCCTGTACCCGCTTTTTTAAGATTGAATAGTTGTACTGCTCGGGGTTCATGAGTATTTTTCTCATTATTAAATCATTGGACTGGATGCAATTAGTGCCTTCATAGATGGGAAAGATTCTTGAATCCCTCATCATCTGCTCAACCGGATACTCCTGGCAGTATCCGTATCCGCCGTGCACCTGCATCGATTCAGATGAAATCTCCACTCCTTTATCGGTGATGCCGGCCTTGCATATCGGTATCATGATCTCGGCTATCGCCCGGGCCTCCTTGGCGTCCGCACCCTCGGCGACCTCCGATACGTTTAACGCATGGGAGAGATAGTATGCGATTATCCTCATCCCTTCGACATGGGACTTCATGAACAAGAGCATCCTCTTCACGTCCGGGTGCTGGCTGATGGTAACGCCCGTGGCTTCGGGATTAAGCATCTGAGACACATGAACGCCCTGAATCCTGTTCTTTGCGTATGCGACCGCGTGCATGTATGCCATGCTGGAAATGCACTGGCTCTGCATGGCGGTGCCGATGCGGGCGGCGTTCATCATCTGAAACATGTTCTTAATTCCCTTCCGTTCATCTCCCACAAGGTAGCCGATACAATCTCCGTTGTCTCCGAAAGAGAGGGTGCACGTGGACGATCCCTTGATCCCCATCTTGTGCTCAATACCGGCACAGGTTACATCATTGGGCTTGCCCGGCGTTCCGTCGGGATTCACGCGGATTTTAGGAACAATGAAAAGCGTCAGGCCTTTGGTTCCCTGAGGATCGCCTTCGATCCGCGCCAGGACCGCGTGGATTATGTTCTTAAAATAATCATTTTCGCCGCATGAGATGAATATTTTCTGGCCGACAATTTTATACGTTCCGTCCGCCTGGCGAATAGCCTTGGATTTCATGGCGCCTGCGTCCGATCCTGCATCAGGCTCGGTGATACACATGGTTCCTCCCCACTCGCCGCTCATCATCTTGGGCATGTATAAATCCTTCTGTTCTCGCGTACCGAAGGCGTGAATCAATTCCATGGCTCCGAGTGAAAGGCCGGGATACATGGTAATATTGCTGTTGCCGGAACCGATAATTTCACCCGCTGCGGTGACCATACATCGGGGCATTCCCATGCCGCCGATCTCCGGGTCCTCGGTCATGCCGAAAAAGCCCGCTTCATAGTACGCGTCCAGCGCTGGATGGTAGCATTTCGGTATCCTGACTTCTCTTGTGCTTGGTATATACGTACAGCCTTCTTTATCGCTCTCTTTATAGGTCGGATATACCCTCTCGACGGCGATCTTTTCCGCAAGTTCAAGGGTGCTTTCAAATGCTTCCCGGTCAAAATCGGCGTATTTTGGATAGCTCTTGGCGAATTTTTCAAGCTCGAGCATTTCAAAAAGCACGAATCTCACGTCCCTGGAATCAATTATAGGATTTAAAGCCATGAAATACCCCCTTTATGTTAATAAAATAAACATTAATAATTATTTTTGTTAAATTTATTAACATTTGTCAAGATAAAATCTAAAATTTTAAACATTTAATAAAAATTTTTATTGTTTTCCCAGCCATATTTTATATTATTGCCGTATGTATGGTGAAAAAATTAAACAATTACGAAAAATTGCCGGTCTGAATCAGGCTGAACTGGCTTTAAAAATCGGCGTATCAAGGCCGAATATATCATTCTGGGAAAACTCCGCCTTTCCGCCGCTGGAGGCTATATATAAGATCTGCAAGGTTTTTAATATCAATATCGGGGAATTTTTCAGTGACCGTGAAAGTCAATTTGATTCAATAACATCCGAAGAGCTGAGAGCCTTGGGTCAAAAAATGTTGCTTCTCGATGATGAAGCTAGATCCGATCTATTGGAGATTTTTAACAATATTTTTCAAAAATTTTTAAAAGGACGGTTAAATGACATTCAGGTTGGAATTATAAATTCACAAAATTCGAGTATGCCCAATAACAACATACGAGATATTCAACAAACATTAAAAGAAGTCTCCGATAAAATGCATGATAAGCACTTAAACAGTGTCACATTTGACCCCTATAGCGCCAGTTTTATACACAACAAGTACTTGAGTTAGGCGAATTTATTATCCCCCACTCTCGATGCTAATCATAATTCACATTCTTAAATCATCAAACTCCTCGCCCCCCCAACCCCCCGTCTAATCATTACCCACATCTTTAAATCAAGCTCCTCGGCCCCCTAAATCCCCCGGAGGGGGACTTAAAAGTTTCTGTCAAATGAGAATTGTGGCTAATAAATATATATCAATATTTCCTTTGGAGGGATGGAAAGCCATATTGAAGCGGCTTGCAAGTGAACGTAAGCCCCCCTCCGGGGGTTGGGGGGCATGAGAGTGTGAAATGTGGGTAATAAAGCTCGCCATTGGGACATCCTGTCCGGCAGGATTTAGGGGGCCGAGAGGCTTCCTTTTTATAAAAAAGTTGACGTTTTAATAATAATTTTATATATTAACTAAATAGTTAGTTAATATATAAAATTTATGGCGGGCGTATGATAAACGCAATCACAACCGAAGAGAAGATAAAAAAGGCCGCGCTTAAGGAATTCGCGCTGTATGGATTTGAGGGGGGCAGGATCGACCGGATCGCCCGGAAGGCCGGGGTCAATAAGGCAATGATCTATTATCACTTTAAGAGCAAGGAATCCCTGTATGAGTTCATTTTGTCGACGATGTACAATATGATAGTTCAAAGGGTCATGAATAAGATACCTAAAGATAAAGACCCGCATGAACAGCTGGAGACCATAATTAGCGAATTTATAGGCTTTATTAAGGACCTGGATCAGGATTTCGTAAAGATGATGCTGCGGGAGATATCAAGCGGCGGCAAGTACTTTAAGAAGCTCATGGTTCCCAAGGTGATACTCCCCATGCTGAACATTGTACAGGATATATTCGCGGCCGGAATAAAGCGCGGGATGTTCGGGAACGTGATACCGCAGATCACCTTTTTACAGATTATGGGATCGATTGTTTTTTCCAACGCGGTCAGGATCACCCTGGCTGACACGGATATCGGCAAGGTGCTGTTCCCGGGAGATTTTTTTGACAAGTTCAGGGAAAATCTGCTCACCATTTTAAAAACCGGCATACTCGCGCAATAAGGAGGAAGCATGAAAGTCTTAAGCCGAATACCCGAACTCTCCGCTATTGCGGTCGCCGCAGCTTTTATTTTGCATCCCGGCGGCCTCATCGCAAAGCAGGAGCTCAAGAAGATCGGCCTGGCAGAGGCGATCAGCCTGGCGCGGAAGAACAATTTTGATTACAAGATCGCCCGGCACAAGCAGAAGGCGGACGCGGAAAAGGTCAACGAGGCCTGGGGAATGCTGTATCCGGTCATCGAGTCCGAGGCGGCCATGGTCCGCCAGGGCGCGGATTCCGGATTCCTGAGCCTCACTGACGGCCAGTATGACATCAAGATCGTCCAGGTCAGGTTCGGCCTGAACCCGGGAATGTTCTATAACACCCTGCAGATGTCGCGTAAGGGATACGTCGTTTCAACCGAGGAGGTGAAGCGGGTAGTAAGCGAGATTGAATATAACGTCATAGAGAGCTATTTCAATCTTATTCTTGCCGGGGAGATGATATCCCTCAGAAAGGATACCATCAAGCTTCTGAAAGAAAATCTAAAAGACGTTGAAAATATGTACAAAACCGGAAGCGTGCCGCGTTACGATCTGCTCCAGGCCCAGGTGCAGCTCAAAAGCCAGGAGCCGCTTCTTCTGGAGGCGGAGAACCAGCACCGCCTCGCCCTGGACATGCTGAACTACCAGCTCGGGCTTGACAATCAGGTCTATACAGCGGACGGAAGCATTATTGAAAAGGAGAATTACCGGATCGCGGAAAATGACGTTGACGCGTTTTTGGCAAGGGTCGGCGGCATCGCTTTAAAGAACAGGCCCGAGGTTCTGCAGCTTAAGATGAAGAAGGAGATCCAGGGCCACCGGGCGAACATAAACAGCTCCTATTACCTGTGGCCCACGTTCTCGGTCGGAGGATACTATGGTTACAATAAGGGTCTGCCCAATGTGTCCGAGGTTTTTATCCCGACCCCGGCCGGACCCGGATATATGGACCTGTCCCGCATAGCCGGCAACGGAGCGTGGCAGCCGAACTGGCAGGTTCGGATCGCGGCGACCTACCGGTGGGGCTCGCTTATCCCCGTTGATTCAACGCGAGCACAGGAGAGGGAGGCGAAGATCATGGCTGAAGAGGCTGAAGAGGAGCTCAACAAGGTCAAGAGGCTTCTCACCATCTCCATAAAATCATCGTATTCCAATCTGCTGACCTCATATCAAACGATCTACTCCCACAAGGAGAACGTGCAGAAGGCGCTCGAGGGCCTGCGCATAGCGCGGGAGAGCTTCCGGGCCGGCGTTATAAAAAACTCCGACCTGCTTGCGGCGCAGGTGCAGCTCATTCAGGCGAGGACCGGATATATCAACGCCATAAACACCTACTATCAATCGCTCGCAAAACTGCGGAAAGAGATCGGTGTGGAAGATGAAGGCGTCATTCTTGGAGGAAAGGGTCATGAATAAGAAAAAATTAATCCCCGCGGCAGTGGTGGTTGCGGTTCTCGTTTCATCGGTTCTCTATTTCGAGGTATTCCGGTACTGGGGCGAGGACAAAACAAGGATCGAAGGCTCCGGCACCCTGGAGGTGACCGAAATAGACATAAGCTCGAAGCTTGCCGGCAGGATCACGAGCATTGCGAAGGACGAGGGCCAGGAGGTAAAGCAGGGCGAGATTCTGGTAAAGCTCGCGTATGAAGAGCTGGACGCGCAGCGTCTTTCGGTGATCGCGAATCTCAATAACGCCCGGACGAACCTCGAAAGGATCAGGGACTTATACAAAACCGGGTCCGTATCCAAAAAGGATTATGACAATGTCGTAACCGCATACCGGGTGGCTTTGTCCGGTTACGAGCAGATCAATGCCACCATCGAGAATGCGGTTCTTGCATCCCCGATCAGCGGCGTGGTACTGGAAAAAAATCTCGAGATCGGAGAAATCGCGTTTCCGGGGACCCCGGTTCTCACCATTGCGGATATAACGGACATCTGGATAAAAATCTACGTAAGCGAGATTCAGATCGGCAGGGTCAAGCTCGGACAAAAAGCTTTCGTCACCGTGGATGCGCATCCGAATAAGGAATTCGTTGGCAGGGTCGTGACAATATCGGACAAGGCCGAGTTCACCCCGAAGACGATCCAGACCAGGGACGAGCGGGTGAAGCTCATGTTCGCGGTCAAGATAGCGGTACCGAACCCCAAACAGGAGCTCAAACCGGGAATGCCCGCAGATGCTTATATTATAACCGGAGGAAAGCCGTGATCGCGGCGGCCGATCTTACCAAGCGCTTCGGCGAGGTTCTGGCCGTGGATTCGCTCGGCTTCACCGTCAACAAGGGCGAGATATTCGGTATCGTCGGCCCTGACGGCGCAGGCAAGAGCACGCTTCTGCGAATGTTATCCTCGATCTTGATTCCCGACAAAGGAAGCGTTTCTCTCAACGGCCTGGACGTTCACAAGGATCCGTATCGGATCAAGCCGCTTTTGGCATACATGCCCCAGCGCTTCGGCCTGTACGAGGACCTCACGGTCGAGGAGAACATCTATTTTTTCGGCAGGCTCTTCAGTCTGAAAAAAAATGAAATCAAGAGGCAGCTGGTCGGCCTGTACGGCTTCAGCAGGCTCGGCCCCTTTAAGGACCGGCTTGCGGGGCAGCTTTCCGGAGGCATGAAACAGAAGCTGGGCCTGGCCTGCTGCCTGGTCCACACGCCGCAGGTTCTGCTCCTGGATGAGCCGACGAACGGTGTTGATCCGGTGTCGCGGCGGGAATTCTGGGATATCCTGTATGAGCTGCTCAGCCGGGAGGTCACCATCATCGTCACGACCGCTTACCTTGACGAAGCGGAGCGGAGCAACCGGATAGCCCTGATGTACCGGGGAAGATTCATCAGGCTCGGAAGCCCGGCGCTAATTAAAAATGAAATTAAAAAGAAAATGCTGAGCGTGGTCGTGGCTGATTCAAAAAAAGCCGAAGCCGTACTGAGAACGATTACGGATATGCATATAATACGCACCGGGAATTCCCTGAGGCTCTTTACCGATTCCGTCGATAAATCACGGAAGCGGATCGAGCATCTGCTGGGGAGACATCGGGTCGACATAGTGTCGATCGAAGAAGCGGCGCCGCGGCTTGAGGACAGCTTTATCGAAATCGTGTCCCGGGAGGAGGCGCGATGAATATCAGGGAGTCATTGATGCGGATAATGGTCATCGCGGACAAGGAATGGATACAGATACGGAGGGACACGCGGAGTCTCATCCTCTCCCTGTTTGTGCCGTCTATGCTCGTCCTGCTTTTCGGATACGCGCTCAACGTCGACGTGAAGAATATCAGCATCGGCGTGTACGACCAGGATAAAGGCGCTTTTGCCAGAAGCTATGTCGAAAAATTCGCCCATACCGAATACCTGAGAATTGAAGAGTACATCAAGCGGTACAGCGATATCGATTACCTGATCGATTCAGGGAAAATCGTCATGGCCCTTGTCATACCGCCGGATTTTGAAAAGAGCTTCAGATCCGGGAAACCCGCCGACGTCCAGGTACTGGTGGACGGCTCCGATTCGACCTCGGCCACGATCGCGACCGGGTATGTGAAGGCGATCACGTATGAGTTCAACAGTGCCTTGCTGAGCAGGGAATTGAGAAAGAGAGGAGTATCGGATATAGCCTTTCCGGTGGATGTGAGGAGCAGGATATGGTACAATCCGGAGCTCGAGAGCAAGAACTTCATTATTCCGGGGCTCATCGTCCTCATCCTGGCCATTATTTCCGCGCTGATAACCTCCCTTACTATCTCCCGCGAATGGGAGCGGGGAACGATGGAGACGCTCATAACCACGCCGGTACGGGGGTTTGAGGTAGTGCTGGGAAAGCTCGTTCCCTATCTCTTTATCGGCATCTTCGACGTGGTGGTGGGCTTGAGCATCGGTTATTTCGCCTTCGGCGTTCCCTTCAAGGGGAATTTCGCAGAGCTCTGCCTCATATCGCTCCTGTTCCTGGTCGGCACCTCAAGCCTCGGGATCTTAATCTCCGCTGCTACGCGCGTGCAGGTGCTCTCGGTGCAGATCGCGATCGTGGCCACGTATCTGCCGTCATTCATTCTTTCGAACTTTATCTTTCCGATACGGAGCATGCCGTTCGTCATCCAGGGGATCACCTACATCGTGCCGGCGAAATATTTAATAACGGTTCTTAAGGCGATCGCCCTGAAAGGGGTAGGATATTCGCTTCTCTGGACTCAGATCATATTTCTTACGATTTTTTGTCTTGTCGTCCTGGCTTTGAGCGTGAGGAAATTTAAGGTGGTGTTGCCAGGTAAGTGAGACCTCACCCCCCTTCTCTTATTGAGGAGAAGGGGGGAAGGGGGGGGATGAGGTCAGAGGACTTTAGGGGCCGAGAGGCTTGATTGAAAGAGGTGGATGGAAGTTTTGAATAATTGAGAGTGAAGGATTTTGTATGAAAGGCTTAATCAGAAGAAAAGTAATCATCAGCATGGTGAAAAAGGAATTAGTCCAAGCCCTCCGGGATCCCCGGATAAGATTTGTATTGTTTGGCACGCCTCTTCTAATGATACTGATGTTCGGATACGCGGTCAACACCGATGTGAAGGATATCCGAATGGCGGTTATGGACGAGGATAAAACGGCCATGAGCAGGAAGGTTATCGATAAATTCACCGGGTCCGGATACTTTTACCTTGTCTCCTACCTGCATTCGCCCAATGAACTCGGGCCCCTCATGGATAAAGGCGAGGCGGAGGTGTTTCTGCATATAGAAAACGGCCTTTCGAAAAAGGTAAAATCGGGACGGGTATCGGAACTGCAGGTAATCGTTGACGGGACCGATTCCAACAGGGCGGCGGTGATATCCGCGTACGTAAACGGGATCGTGCAGGACTTTTTTCTGGAACACTATTTCAACCGGATACGGGCCGCGGTTCTCTTGCGCTCCGCCGCTGCTTCAGCCTCGGGCGCGAGTACCGCCGGCTTTACAATAAGCTCCGGTGTGCGCGTCGTGGAGCGCACGTTTTTCAATCCCGACCTGCTGAGTAGGAATTTCTTTCTTCCGGGAATGATCGGCTTTATCGTATCTCTGATCACCATCATGCTCACCTCCATGTCAATCGTGAAGGAGCGGGAGACCGGAACCATGGAGCAGATCATCGTTTCCCCCGTCAGGCCCATGGAGTTCATCATGGGGAAAACCGTTCCCTTCGCGATCGTGGGCTTCATCGACATGTTCATCGTGACCATGGTTTCGATATTCTGGTTTAATGTCCCATTCAAGGGCAACATTCTTTTCCTGTTCCTGTCCGGGCTGCTCTATATCCTCTCAACCCTTTCGGTCGGAATTTTCATCTCGACCATTTCCCGAACCCAGCAGCAGGCGATGCTTTCTTTTTTTCTATTTTTTATTCCCGCGATGCTGTTTTCAGGGTTCGTTTTTCCGATCTACGCCATGCCCGAGACCATACAGGTGATCACCTATTTGAATCCCCTCATGTATTTTATCGTCATTATCAGAGGCGTATTCCTGAAGGGTGTGGGAATTGCGATTCTCTGGAAGGAGCTTGTCCTTCTCCTTATCATCGGAATTTTTTTACTCTACCTGAGCTCGCGGCGACTGAGCAGGAGGATGGAGTAATGGACCCGATCGTTGAGGTAAAAGATCTTACCAAAAAATTCGGCGATTTCACCGCGGTCGACAAGATAAGCTTCTCGGTCGGAAAGGGGGAGATATTCGGCTTTTTGGGCCCGAACGGAGCGGGCAAAAGCACCACCATCAAAATCCTTTGCGGCATAATGATGCCCACCTCCGGCGAGGGAAGGGTGTCGGGATACGACATCATCACTCAACAGAACGAGATCAAAAACGTCATCGGATACATGTCGCAGCGCTTCAGTCTGTATGAGGATCTTACGATCAGGGAAAACCTTGAGTTTTTCGGCAGCATATACGGCCTTGAGGGTAGAACGATAAGGGACGGGATTAAAAAGGTGGCGGCCCTGGCGGGAATCGAGAAGCGGAGGGATGACCTGGTACGGAACCTTCCCGCCGGTATCAAGCAGCGCCTCGCCCTGGGCGCGGCCATACTCCATGATCCGCCGATACTTTTTCTCGACGAGCCCACCTCCGGCGTCGACCCTCTGATGAGAAGGAATTTCTGGGAGATTATTTACCGCTTTTCCGAGGAAGGGAGGACGATATTCGTCACTACCCACTACATGGACGAGGCGGAGCACTGCAACCGGATCGCGCTCATTATTTCGGGAGAGATCATAGCTCTCGATTCGCCGGATGCGCTGAAAAAAGACTTCCCGTACCGCGTCTACAGCATAGCGACTAAGGATTTTATCGGGGCATTTAAAAAAATCAGGGGCCTGGATTTTGTCATCGAGGCCGCGATCTTCGGGAGCGATATCCACATTCTGTGCGAGGGCGGATCACGGATAAGAAAAAGGATAGATTCTTTTTTCAGGGAAAGCGGATTTCATCCGTATCGGATCAATGCGGTCATGCCCAGCCTGGAGGATGTTTTCGTGAGCAGCGCGAGGAGGTTTAATTTGTAATTCTATTTTTAGCTTGCACATTTGCTCGAGTTAGGCGACTTTTAATGAAAGTATTTCCCCTCCCTTGATGGGAGGGGTGAGGGGAGGGTGAATGAGGGGCATACAAAATTCACCCCCACCCCAACCCTCCCCCATCAAGGGGGAGGGGGGAAGAGTTGTTACCAGAATTTGTCTAAATCGAGTTATTAAACTACATCAATAATAACAATTTCAGGCACAATGAATCATGATCAATCTTTTTCAAGCCAGTGATTTTGCCTTTTTCAAATCCCTTCTAACCGAAGCCGGAAATCGGGCCATAAAAATCCAGAACAGCGTCATTGAGGTTCGAAGAAAGAGGGACTCCTCGATTGTGACGCAGGCGGATCTGGCCGTACAGGAATTTTTAATCGTGCAGTTAAAAAAGCGATATGATAATTTCAATTTTATTTTTGAAGAGGGATTTTCCGGCGCAACAAACGCCATTGATGATGACACGATTTCCATTATCATTGATCCTATCGACGGGAGCGCCATGTTCAGCATGTATCTTCCGCTATGGTGCATCTCTATCGGAGTTTTTAAGGGATATCATCCCGTGTACGGGTTCGTGTATTCACCCGGACTGAACTTGTATTTTTGCAATGATGACCGGTATGCGTATCTGAATGATGAAATCAAGCTCGTCGACAGAGATATTCATATTGATACTGAATCGAATATCTTTCATGCCTCGGAGCTACATAATAAATTTTTCATTGATTTCCCCGGAAAGGTAAGAAATCTCGGATCAACGGCCCTTCACGCGTGTCTGACCATCGACAATGCCAGAAACAGGAGCGTCGCTTTTATCGGAAAATCAAATCTCTGGGATTGGGCGGGCGCGATTCCGATTATTTTGCAAGCGCGGGGGAATCTGAAATATGTAAGCGGCCACGATATTGATTTCCGGCTCGTTGTTGAGAATAACTACACGTTTCCCGATTACCTGGTTGCGTATAATACGCGGGATTTTGAGATCATCAAGAAAATTTTTATCAGGCGATGAATTTGGGTAACGTGTGTCGTGTTTCGAGTAACTCGTCACACGTCACTCGTTACACGACCCTCGATTAATATGTTGACATTCCTGCCCATAAGAAAGAATCTGACATTATACAATCTTGATTGTTTAAGGTATACGTATGCCAAGGCCCAGAATTTTCGGTTATCTCGCCGTGCTGTCGACCTTGATACTGGCGGGTTTAGTAACCTATTCGCTCTATTTGCTTACCGCTGAAAATATAGAATACAGCGGAACCGATCTGAATAAAATAAATAATTTCACTTTCTATGCTGTTGCTCTTCCCCTCTCTCTGGTTTCGGTAATGGTGATTGGGACCGGATTCTGGATCGGCTGGACAATTCTTACGATTAAGGTGGTGCCCCCCATGCCCGACATTGCTGACAAAAAGGATTATTCAAAGATCAAGGCCTTCTTTTTATGTTTGTTTACCTTGTGCCTGGGAGCTCTTTTGCTGTATGGAATCTCTATCAAGAACTTCTGGGCGCTGGCGATCCCCGCTGCCGCGATATCCCTGGTGATATTGGGCGCAATATTCTGGGTGGGGATTGCGATCATCACAACGAGATCTACGCTTCCGGAAGAAAAAAAATAGATTCTAATTTCCATGAAGGTTTTACTGTTGTGCTATCGTGGCGGTCCCTTTTGCGGCGGTCAGGGGATTTACTTATTTTATTTGAGCAGGGAACTGGCAAGGCTGGGCGTGGATGTGGATGTGCTGGTGGGCCCCCCGTACCCTGATCCGCTCGATGAATGGGCGACGGTTTATAAAATCGAGAATCTTAATATTTGGGCGGTCAGAACAAGGGATTTCGGGCCGGGCCGCTTGCTACGGATTTTTTCAGTTTGGAACTTTATTGATTACCTGTTTACCCGATTCCATTTTTTTTCCGAAATGGAGACGTTCAGCATGAGGTCTTTTTTTATTTTAAAAAAAATCCTCAAGATCAAGCGGTATGACATTATCCATGACGTGAATTCACTCGGTTGGGGACTGCTCCTCATGAAGAAATACGGGATTCCGGTTATATCGACGATTCATCATCCCCTGACCAGGGACAGGGACGCGGATTTAATGATCAACGAAACCTTATGGGACAAGCTGACCACGATACTCTTTTATCCCCTCGTGATGCAGCGGTTTGTCATAAAAAGGCTCGACAGGATTATAACCTCTTCCCGAGAAGGGATCAATGAGCTGAACCGCGCGTTCGGCGTGAACAGGGAGAAGATATCCGTTGTCTACAACGGCATGGATGTCGAGCAGTTCCGAAATACGGGAGAGGAGCGGGAGGAGAGGTCGATCCTGTTCGTCGGCAACACCGAGGACCAAAAGAAGGGGATACGTTTTCTCATGGAGGCGCTTGCCGGACTCCCCGATGACATCGCGCTGACGATCGTTGATGAAGGCCCGCCGAAAAAGGAAAACGCCGCTCGCCTTGCGCGTCAATTCGGCGTTCAGAAAAGGGTCTCCTTCACCGGCAGGGTTGATCAGAAGGAACTGGCGGGCCTTTACAGCAGAAAGGCGATTCTGGTCATGTCCTCCCTGTACGAAGGGTTCGGCCTGCCCGCGGCCGAGGCCATGGCCTGCGAAACGCCGGTCGTGGCGACGAGGGCGGGCGCTTTGCCCGAGGTTGTGGACGGCTCGTGCGGGATTCTGGTCGACCCGGGCGACGCGCGCCAGTTGCGCGACGCCATTCTGAAGGTGCTGAATGACCGGGACAAGGGTCTTCGGCTGGGGAAGAACGGCAGGAAACGGGCTGTTGAGAATTTCTCCTGGGAGACGGCTGCGAAGAATACGCTCGAGGTTTATAAAGACGTAATTCACTTAACTTAAGAGAATTTTTAATTAAAGTAATCCCCCTCCCTTGATGGGAGGGGTGAGGGGAGGGTGAACTTTGGCATGCAAAATCACCCCCACCCCAACCCTCCCCCATCAAGGGGGAGGGTGCAAGAGGTATTACTAAAATTCGCCTAAGTTGAGTAATTAATTCACGATAGGGGAGGGCTCCAATGAAAATCTGTCTTTTAAGCTACAGGGGCAATCCGTACTGCGGGGGCCAGGGAATCTACGTTATGTACATCGCAAAGGAGCTCGTCAAGCTCGGACATGAGGTGCATGTAGTGGCCGGCCCGCCGTACCCATTCGAAGAGAACGGCGTCATTATTCATAGAATCAGCAATCACAACTATTTTAACAAGGGCACAAATTTCATCAAGCCCCACAAGCCCTTTGCCACCCTCCAGCCGTTGAATTTATACGAGTTCATTGCGGCGAAGTTCGGGATATTCCCCGAGATCGAGACCTTCTCAATACGGGCCTTTTTGAAGCTGAAAGAGCTGCTCAAAACACACCGGTTTGATATAATCCATGACAACCAGTGCCTTGGATACGGCTTCCTTCTCATCCAGCGGCTGGGGGTCCCGTTCGTCTCCACGATCCATCACCCCCTTACCATCGACCGTTCGACCTGGTTCGAGCACCCATCCACGTTTAATCTTAAAATGAAGCGGATTCTCTACTATCCGCTCCTGATGCAGAAAATCGTGTCCAACCGGATGTACCGGATCATTACGGTTTCGCATAACGCAGCGTTCGAGATCAACAAGGCGTTCGGGGTCGACCAGGATAACATAAGCGTGATCTACAACGGCATGGATTCGACTATTTTTTACCCGGTAAAGGGCGTAAAAAAGAAGAAAAACAGCATCATCTTCGTCGGCAACGTGGAGGATCGCAAGAAGGGGATCATCTATCTTCTCAAGGCCATGTCGCTTACGAGGCACCCCGTTACGCTCACCATCGTCGACGGCGGCGCTCCCAACAGGAGCTCGGTGCCGCGCCTTATCGACAAGCTGGGACTGAACGGAAGAGTGACCTTCACCGGCAAAATCCCGATCGACCGGCTCATACGGCTCTATTCCCAGACCGAGATCGCGGTGCTGCCCTCCCTGTACGAGGGATTCGGGTTCCCGGCTGCCGAGGCCATGGCATGTGAATTACCGGTGATCACGACCACCGCCGGGGCGCTTCCGGAGGTGGTGGGCGAGCATATGAAGACCGGCTATCTCGTGCCGCCGCGTGACGCCCCGGCCATAGCTCAAGGCATCGACTTTCTGCTGGATCATCCGGATATCCGGAGCACAATGGGCAAAGCGGCCAGGCAGAGGGTTCTGGAGATTTTCACCTGGGAGAGCGCGGCGCGGGAGCTCGTCAACATGTATAGAGAGGTAATTAATGCTTACGGTCGATTTTGACCGGCTTGCAGTCAAGACCGGCGATATCGTTCTTGATGCGGGGTGCGGATTCGGCCGCCATTCCCTGGAGCTTTTATCCCGGGGGGCCGTGGTGTACAGCATGGACCGGGACATGGAAAGCCTCCGAAAGACCCGGTATTCCCTGGCAATGATGAAAAAGGAGCTTCACGTCCGGGACGACCGATACCTGGTTCATTCCGGCGACGCGCTCAATCCCCCCTACAAGGACGAATCCTTTGATCTCATCATATGCTCCGAGGTCATGGAGCATGTCCGCGACGATGATAGGGCATGCAGGGAGCTCGTGCGGGTGCTCAAAAAAAACGGCAGGATAGCCATTACCGTGCCGACCATTTTCAGCGAAGCGCTTTACGATATATTGACCCACGAGTATTTTACCTCCCCCGGGGGGCACATACGGAAATATTTTCCCCAAGAGCTCGCGGCTATGATGGCGCGCAACGGTCTGGTGCTGTATGGCGTCGGATTCAAGCACGCATTTCATACCATTTGGTGGCTGATCCGAAGCGTCGTAGGGCTGCATACAGCGGAACACCCCCTGACTGCCGCATACCATGAATTTCTGCATTTAGGCCTCTATTCAAGACTGATGAGAAGGGTGGAATCTTTTTTTAATTATTTTTTTCCCAAGAGCGTAGTGCTGTACGCGTGGAAAAAGTAGAGCGTGGATGAAGAGGTTACTTTTGTTATTCCTTGCCGTGTCAGTCACCTCCACCCAGGCCGCCGGGGCCGGCAACAGCGCAAAAAAGATATACCTGTTCGGTGATTCGGCAGGAGCGCTCGGCAGGGCGGGGACCGGCGTTTCGTTATCCGGCGCGGACCTGTTTTACCTGAATCCGGCTTCGATCGGCGATCTTGAGAGAGCGGGCGGAAGTCTACAGTACGGAACGCTCCCGCTTCCCACAAAATTCTATAATGGAAATTTGGCTTTCGCCATGCCGACCTCATATGGGGTTTTCGGCGCGTCCGTACGGTATCTGTATATGCCGGGCAGCCAGGATTTTCGCAGCGGATACGGCATTACTGTAGGAATGGGAAAGGACCTGATACCCGAGCTGCTGCTCGGATTTTCACTCTCCTTTTTCACGAGCCCCGCAAACGGAGGGGCGCACTACGCCGGAGGCAATTTCGGGTTCATCTATAAGTTTAAAAGCACCGGGAGCGGATACGGTTTCGGCCTGTTCAACCCGAGGTTGGGTCTTTCGGTGAATTTCGGCTATCCCTTCGGAAGGCGCAGCGATTATGCGGATTTTAATGCCCTAAGCCTCGGATATAGCTTCACCTTTTTCAGCATCAGGAACTTCACTATCGCCTTTTTCAATGACGCAACGGTCCTGAATTACAAGGAATACCCGGTTAAGATCGGGCTTGAGTCCGAGCTTTTCAACATCCTGTGTCTGCGGGGCGGATTCATTATACCGCATGCGTATAACGACGGGGCGTTCACCGCCGGATTAGGGCTCAAGCTCGACACTGAAAACTTCAAGGGATCGCTCAACTATGCCGTCAATTTTTATCCCCGCATGAAGTACGTCCATTATCTGGGATTGACGGGCGAATACGGAACCCTGGACCGGGAACCCCCGGAAACCGGGGTCGCCGTGGAAAGCAGGCATGTATCCCCGAATTATGACGGCATAAAAGATTACGCCCTGCTTCACCTGAACGTGAGGGACCGGAGCAGAATAAAGGGCTGGAGGCTTCAGATTCTCGACGCCTCGGGCAGGATCGTCAAGGATTATTCGATAACCGAAAGGGACATGATTAAAACCCTTGATTTTACAACCTTTTTCAGGAGACTCGTCCAGAAGAAGGAATCGATGGTGGTTCCGGAAAAGGTGATATGGGACGGTACGGATTCGAAGGGCGAGCGCCTTCCTGACGGTAAATATACCTATTCCTTTCACGCGTGGGATGCGCGGGATAACATCTCCGAGATAAAAACCGGGACGATCGTCATCGACACCTCCGCCCCCGAGGTCGCTCTCGAGGCAAGCGACAATCTTTTTTCGCCGAACGGCGACAATAAAAAGGACTTTTTCGCAATAATCCAAAAAGTAAAAACCGCCCCCGGCGACGTGTGGAGCGCGGGGTTTATGGATTCCCCGGCCAAGGTCGTTAAAAGCTACCGGTGGGACGGGAGGGCTGTTCCCGGGAAGGTCATCTGGGACGGGAGGGACGACGGCGGCAATGAGGCGCCGGAGGGCGTGTATGACTATTTCATCACCTGCACCGATGAGGCGGGGAACAGAGCGGCAGCCGGGATAAAGGGGATCACCCTTACCAGAAAATACGAGATAGCCGATATCACCCTGTCATCCGGATATTTTTCATTTATGAAGGATACGCCTCTCAATCTCTTCCCGTATCTGTCCAATTCCCAGGGGCTGGAGGAGTGGAAGGTTACAATACTGAATTCAAAAAGGAACGTCGTCAGGGAGATAGCCGGGAAGAGCGCCTTTCCGAAACTGATCTCGTATGACTGCCGGGACGAGCGCGGTGAAAAATTGGGCGACGGCGTTTATTTTGTGAAGTTTGCCGCCGGTTTCAGGAGCGGCAACGCGCCCGAATCGTTTGAAAAGACGCTTATCATCGACAGCACGCCGCCGAAGCTTTCCGTGTCCCACTCGCCCCGGCTGTTTTCGCCGGACGGCGACGGCGAAAACGATTTTTTAAGGATCAGGCTCTCCGCCGAGGATGCGGCCGGCATAGCGCGCTGGAGTGTAACCATTTATTCCACCGCCGGCGAGGCATTCAAGACCTTTTCCGGCAGCGGAGAGGTTCCGAAAGAGATCCTGTGGGACGGGGCAGGTAAGAATCTGGACGTCGTTGAATCAGCAGCGGATTATCTGGCCGTTCTTGAGGCTGTGGACCTGGCAGGCAACGAGGGAAAATCAGATACCGACCGGATTGAGGTGGATGTCCTCGTCATGGTGACGGAGAGGGGATTGAAGATCCGCATCAGCAACATCGAGTTCCCCTTCGGCAGCGACGAGATAAAGCCCCGGGGCAAAGCCGTTCTCGACCGGGTGTGCGAAATCCTCAAAAAGTATGTGCCATACGACGTCGTCATTGAAGGGCATACCGATGATGTCGGCAAAGAGGACTACAACCTGGAGCTGTCCGAGCGGAGGGCCCGGGCGGTGAACGATTATCTGGTGGGCAGCGGGATACCCACGGACCGGCTCACGTATGTGGGCATGGGAGAGACGGTACCCCTGTATCCGAACGACAGCGACGAGCTTCGTCGGCGCAATCGAAGGGTCGAGTTCCTCCTGATCAAGAAGGACGCGCCATGATGCATCTTGTTTTTACCGACGTTGACGGCACCCTGCTGGATCATGACACCTACCGGTATGATGCGGCGCTTGAAGGAATCTCGATATTGCACGAGAAGGGGATTCCGCTTATCCTGGTCTCGAGCAAAACACTTCCCGAGATGAGCATCCTTCATCACGAGCTGGCATTATCGACCCCGTATATATTTGAAAACGGCGGGGGAATTGTCTGGTCCGGGGAAAACGATTTTGTCGAGCGGTCGGGCAGGGACGTTTCCGAATTAAAGGAGCGGCTTCCCCTGCTCGTAGAGGCGCTGGGCGAGGATGTGGAACTCGTAACCGATATGGACATAGACCGGATAGTACAATCCACCGGCCTCTCGCCGGAGCGCGCCCGCCTGGTTCGGCAGAGAAGATTTTCGCTTCCCTTTATTCTTCCCTCCGGAAGGAAGATCGGCGGAGCCGAGCTGGAAGACCTGAACCGGCATTTACAACCCGCCGGTTATACGGTAACGAAAGGGGGAAGATTTTTTCATTTTTTGTCGATTGATGCGGACAAGGGAGGGGCGGTAAAAAAAGTTATTGAATATTACCGGAAAAAGTGCGGCGATGCGGTGAAGATGATCGGGATCGGCGACAGCGAAAACGACCTGCCGATGCTCGAGGCGGTCGACCTGCCGGTTGTCGTAAAAAGGCGGGAGGGCAGCCATATCCGCACGGGGTTGCCGAACGTTTATGAGACGAAAGAGGTCGGGCCCTCGGGTTTTACCGAGGCGATCAAATTTATATTTAAGGGTAACCATCCAGCTATTTAAAAAATTCTCGCAAAGACGACCTCACCCCCCGGCCCCCTCTCCACATTGGAGAGGGGGAGGTAGCGAGGGGAAGCTAGTTTAGCGGAAACCCTCTCCTTTCTTCCAAGCTTAAACAGGAGAGGGTGCGCGGAGCGCGGGTGAGGTCAGAGGAAGGGTTCTTAGCGTCTTTGCGAGAGATAATTAAATAGATGAATACTTACATTTAAGGAACGGACATGAAACAGCTCTTAAATCTATTGTTGGATCTTTTTGCCTGGGCTCTGAACGCGGTCAAGAGGTTACTGGTTATCGTGTTTGAGAAATTTCTGAATATTAATATCTTCGAAAAGGGGATCGTGATCAATACGCTCCTTGCCTTTGCGGCGGTTATACTGCCGGTGGCCCGGTATTATATATTCGAGCAATATTTTTTCATCAATAATCCGGTCGCGCACTATCTGATCGGCATCGTTTTAATCATGCTGGCGACCGTTTATCTTCCGGGATTCGCGTCCATGCTGGTCCGGATCGCTTTGAACCTTATGTATTGTGCGGGCGTCGTCTATCTACAGATCGCTCATGAGATAAGCAAGGCCCCGTATGAGATAACCGCCGGATATTATTTAAATATAGCGGTTCCGCTCATCTATATCGTGCTGGCGACGGCAAGCGGACTGGGATATCGGAAGGCCTAATTCATCATATCCTCCACATCGATGAGCGGCATGACGCTGATTCCATCTTCAAGCAGATCCTTCACCTCCTCCGAAGACGCCTCGCCGTAAATATTTCGCTCCTCATCAAGGCCGCAGTGGATTGCGCGGGCCATGTCCGTAAAATCTCGGCCCACATTTTCAAAATGGTCTCTCACGAATCGATTAAAGGCCTTGATCGTGTCAAAGAGATTGGGATTCTGTTTTTCGATCTTTGCGGGGTCCGATGATTTTGCCTGTATCGAGCAGCCGGTGTATTTTCTCGTCACCTCCGTGGATTCGCACAGGGGGCATGCTATGAGCTTTCCCTCAAGCTGGGCTTTGAACGCCTGGTAATCCTTAAAGTATCCTTCAAACCGGTGGCACCGGCCGCATTCGAAATCAATCGAGATCATAGCTCCTCTGGGCGATAAAATTTTTTCAGCAAGGGGAATCTTTTGATTACAGACGGGCCGGCCATCGGATAAATTGCAAATATTTTTTCCTTTTTCCGGAATACATATACGCCGAACGGCTCCTTCAATATGCTCGTGATATGATAAAACGCCACCATCTCCGCAAGGTCTTCGGCCCAGGACATGCTTCCATACAGCGAGACGAAGGGGGAGCGGGCCAAATCTTCGTACACCGCAACCGCCTCCGAGATTTTCAAGTCAGGCTTGCCGATATGATAGAACGACACGCGGTTTGAAAATATAAAATGCGCTTTTGAAGCGCTGTATCCCCGCCAGTAGTCTTCGGTAAACTCAGTTTCAGATTTTTCTTTTTTCGCGTATCTTCTATAGGATTCATCAACATAGGGGGTGATGTTCAAGACATAATCAACCGCATGGGTCGACTCATGCAGGAGTATGTAATAAAACCCCGGGTATTTTGTCCCGCAATCGACGTCTATCCTGATGGAAGAATCGTCGTTGATAAAGCAGGTTTTTTCTTTTTCAGTGAGCAGGCCGGAGATTGTTTTTTTAAGGGAGGAGGGATTAAATACCAGAAAAACAAATACCCTGCCGTCCCGGTCCATGACCCATTCGCACAGGCCGTTCCCGGTGAAATTTTTGATAAAATAGACTCCGATAAGCCGTTTCTCGAGCACTTCCCTGTTAAGCTCGGGCAGGAGCGCGAATCCCTTTTCCATGGCGTGCTTTTCCCTTTTCCCCGGAAGATACGGCTCATAATCGCTCCGGCTGTCGAGTTTTTTCAAGTAATCAAGGACAAGGGGAGGCGGCATACTCACGCGCGATATGAATGAAGAATTTTTATCAAACCGATAACTATCGAGCCGGTGTATTTTGTCAGGACCGCCCGGCGGACGACATTCGGAGATCAAGGCGATTCCCGCACAAATAAATATCAATAAAGATAAAAATTTTCTTGCTTCCATGATCACTCTTTACGGTATCATACACACTATAGGCGACGGCAGGAATTAAATCAATTCACTTTTTTGTAACAAAAAATTATGAAAATTCTTCAGATTTTATTGTATACTATCAGAGGAGGCCACTATGGCGAAACACCAGTTCCAGACAGAGGTCAACCAGCTTCTCCATCTCATAATCCATTCGCTCTATTCCCACAAGGAGATCTTTTTGCGGGAGCTCATATCCAACGCCTCAGACGCGCTGGACCGGCTCAAGTATCTCACCCTGACGGACGAGAATTACAAGAGCATCGATTTTGATCCCCGCATCGACGTATATTACGACGACAAAAAGGGAAAGACCCTCACCATAGCGGACGGCGGGATCGGCATGTCGGAAAAGGAGCTCGAGGAAAACCTGGGCACCATAGCGCAGTCGGGCACACAGGGGTTCGTGCAGCAGCTTACCGGGGACGCGCGCAAGGATTCCAACCTTATCGGCCAGTTCGGGGTCGGATTTTACTCTTCTTTTATGGTGGCGGAGAGGGTTGAGGTTACGAGCAGAAAGGCGGGAGAGGACAAGGCGCACCGGTGGACGAGCGACGGCAAGGGCGAGTTCGATATCGAGGAGGCCGAGCGCGATTCGTACGGCACCAGCGTGATTCTCTATTTGAACAAGGAGGGGAAGGAGTACGCGGACCGGTGGCGGATAGAATCGATCGTAAAAAAATACTCCAATCATGTTCCGTTTCCGATATACCTCCATTACGAGGGGACCCGGTTCGAGGGCGAGGGGGACAAAAAGCAGGAGGTGAAGGAGCAGAAGGTCGAGCAGATAAACAGCGCCTCCGCCCTGTGGAAGCGTCCGAAGCAGGAGCTTACGGACAACGACTACAACGAATTCTATAAGTCGATAGCGCACGACATGGACGAGCCGCTCATGCGGATCCACACGCATGCGGAGGGTAAGATCGACTACACCACCCTCTTCTTCATTCCCCAACGGGCGCCCTTTGACCTGTTTCGGGCCGACTACAAGCCGGGCGTGAAGCTGTACGTGAAGCGGGTCTTTATAACCGACGACGACAAGGAGCTCATGCCGGTGTACCTCCGGTTCGTGCGGGGCGTGATCGACTCCGAGGACCTGCCCCTTAACGTGAGCAGGGAGATATTGCAGCAGAACCCGGTCCTGACAAAGATCAGATCGTCGTCCGTGAAGCGGATACTGGACGAGCTCTCAAAGCTGCAGAAGGACGACCGCGACAAGTACAACGCCTTCTACAAAGAGCTCGGCATACCGGTCAAGGAGGGCCTGTACCAGGACTTTGAGAACCGGGACAAGCTTCTCGACCTGGTGATGTTCAAATCGAGCAAGGTGGAGGGATACACGGCATTGGCGGAATATAAAGGCCGCATGCTCCCGGACCAGGACGCTATTTACTACATAACCGGCGCGAAGGAGGAGAATCTGCGGAACTCGCCGCTTCTCGAGATGTACCGGAACCGGGAGATCGAGGTCCTCATCATGGACGACGAGATCGACGAGATCGTGATCGCGGCGGCGTCCCAGTACAAGGACACCAAGCTCAAATCCGTGAACCGGAGCGACGCTGCCGAGAGCCTCAAGACCGAGGAGGACAAGAAGAGGGAGAAGGAGATCGAGCCGCTCGTCAAAAAGATCAAAGACGCCCTGGGCGAGCGGGTGAAGGACGTGCGGGCGAGCGCGCGCCTGTCTGACTCGCCCTCCTGCATCGTGGCCGACGAGAACGACCCAACGGTGCAGATGCAGCATATACTCAAGGCCATGGGCCAGAAGAACATCCCGGACTTCAAGCCGATCTTGGAGATAAACCCGGAGCACGAGATCATCAGGAAGCTCGGCGGAGCCGAGGACCCGAAGACCGTGGAGGATATAAGCTGGCTCCTGTTCGAGCAGGCCCTGCTCATCGAGGGGGTGGAGCTCGCAAGCCCGACCGAGTTCGTGAAGCGGCTGAATAGGGTGATGGGGAGGGCGCTGTGATGGATTAATTTTATCTTTAATTCTGCTTGACGTTACTAATGTATATCGTCATTATTGTTTAATGATCAAATCTTTTCATTCTAAAGAAACAGAAAAAATCTGGCATGGTGAAATTTCGAAGAGATTACCTTTTGAAATTCAACAAAAAGCCCGAATGAAATTAAGAATCTTGAACAATTCAATTGATTTACAGGACTTAAGAATACCTCCAGGAAACAGACTTGAAACTTTAAAAGGAAAGAGAAAGGGTCAACTTAGTATCAGGATAAATGATCAATGGCGTATCTGCTTTGATTGGATTGAAGGTCATGCTTATAATGTTGAAATAGAAGATTATCATTAATAATGAATATTAAGGGGCAAATTATTATGAAACGTTTAGCCAATATACATCCGGGCGACATTTTAAAAGATGAATTTTTAGAACCTATGCATATAACAGCATACCGTTTATCAAAAGAAACAAATATCCCGCAGACCCGGATATCAGAAATATTAAAAAAGAATCGCAGAATTTCAGCCGATACTGCTCTTCGTTTCAGTAAATTTTTTGGGAATTCACCTGAATTTTGGCTCGGTTTGCAAAATGATTATGATTTAGAAGAAGAAAAGAATAAAATCGGCAAAGACCTGGAAAAAATTCATACTTTAGATCATTTACAGGCGTCTTAATTTTTTGTGAGTCGTACATAAAACGGGAGAAGGATTTAATATCAATCAATATGAGCGAAATATAGAAATGAACAAACGTCATTTTGTGAAATATATCCATGAAGGCGAGTATGTGGCTGAAGTCGACGTTGAGCTGATCGACACTGCGGAGGGATGGGCTCCCTATCTTTCGCTGGATGATGCCGAAAAGCTCGATGAGGTCCGCATAGCCCTGCGGAGCGGCGATCTGAAGGCGAGGATGGCATCCTCGCCTTCGGGCTACATCTTTTTTTCCGCCAACCTTCCGGCATTGTATTTATGAATGATACTGGATATCAACGTCTGGTAAGGAATTCCCTCTAAAACGGCTCTGCGCTGAATATCGGCAAGATCTTTTGCGGATATGCGGATATTGATTCTCCTGTCTTTTTTAAGCTGCGCTTTTGCATAGAGCTGATACCGTTTCGTTTCGTCTTTAATAGTACCTCTCGAATGCCATTCCCCGGCCTCGAAAGATTCGAGAAGCTCTTTTTCGTATTTATCTAATTTTTCCCGTTTCTGCATGATTTACTTCCTAGATTTCAGGTATTTTTTTGTCGCTTTTCTACTTTTGAAAATAGTAATTAACGTAATTTGATTCTCAGTTTCCTTAAACGGCACAAGATATATATACTTGTTCATCTCAATAACAAAGATTGACTGATCCGGATACTTGTTATTGTCGATCACATCCATAAGATGACCGGCGCTCAGATAATATACAATTTCCTCAAATGAAATACCGCGAAGCTTTTTCAGGGTTTCATTTTTTTTCGTATCCCAGGAATATGTTTTCATACTACATTGTATGCCTAATGTAGTAAATTTTCAAAGCTGAGTCAAATATAAAATATTTTTCAGCCTCTGCGCCTCCCACCTTGCAAAGGGGTTAATTTCTACCCACATTTGCGGGTAGAAGTCAGATGCTCATCAAGGGGATGGGGAGATCGCGAGTCGACAGATTTTGTGAAACGACTGAAAAGAGTCATGAGTAAGGCTTTATGTTGCATTGCTTTAATAAATATTGACATAAGCTGGCGTTCAATGTATAATTGAAATGATTCAATATCACTAGTCAATATGAGCGAGATATTTAATCGTATCGTTCAATTAATCAACCGGAGGGAAATACGTATTTCGGCGCACGGGTATGATGAGATCATAGTTGACAACATTTTCGTCAGAGATATACTTACCAGTGCTCCAGACGCATACGTGATAGAGGATTATCCTGATTTTCCAAAAGGACCGTGCGTGCTGGTGTTGCAGAAGGATGGAGAGGGTAATCCCTTACATGTCCTCTGGGGGATCCCCAGAGGAAGATCGACACCTGCGGTTCTGATAACCGCGTATCGGCCTGACCCGTATCTATGGCACGATGATTTCATGAGGAGGAAAAAATGAATAAACGTCATTTAGTGAAATATATCCATGAAGGCGAGTATGTGGCTGAAGTCGACGTTGAGCTGATCGACACCGCGGAGGGATGGTCTCCCTATCTTTCGCTCGAGGACGCCGATAAACTCGACGAGGTCCGCATGGCCCTGCGGAGCGGCGATTTGAAACAGGCCTCCCGGCATTCACGCATTTACCGGATGACGCCGATCCCGGTATGACGTGATTACATGTCCGAGTTCGTGAGCGGCTGAACCGGGTCGCGCTATATCTTTTTTTCTTGCAGCTTTCAGGTATTGTATTTATGAATGATACTGGATATCAGCGTCTGGTAAGGAATTCCCTCCAAAACGGCTCTGCGCTGGATATCCTCCCTCCACGAAGGGGACCGCTCTTATCTTCCCCCCTTCGTAAGCTAATCATTACCCACATCTCATTCTCTCATGCCCCCCAACCCCCCGGCTGATCGTGTCCCACAATTTTTTACTGGACACTGGGGAGGATAGGGAATAGAATGACTGCATGAAGATATGTGGTCAAGAGTTT
>Ga0154758_169_pt1 | contig 26481 bp, 31 predicted proteins | sample Rifle2008BG16ft_FD_105766 | JGI IMG/M metagenome (GOLD analysis project Ga0154758, IMG submission 105766) | Spirochaetes bacterium RBG_16_49_21
GCATGGGTGCCACCTGAATATTTTTTTATTGAATATTCTATTCAGGTGTTGTTAAATAGCAATTAATAAATGAAATTCGACAGGCTCAACAAAGCGTAGCTGCTTCGCTCTCTTCGGTCGCTCGGCGCTCGCGCTTGTCCCGCCGGCTGCGGCGCGGATTCGGGGAGGTTAAAACGCGCCTTGCCAGCGGGGCGCTCGGCACACCGCCTTCGGCGGTGTCGGCTACGCTTGGGCGTTAGGCGCGCCATTTTTGCCGCCCTGATTTTTGAATACATAATATTATTTTAATGACAAATGTCTTATTTTGTATTATATTATCATATACTATAATTGAGGAGATAACAATGCCGAAAACTATCACATTACGCATAGATGATACATTACTGAATAGGTTCAAACATCACGCAGCAATAGAAAATAGAACTCTCTCAAATTTTATCGAAACTGCGACGTTGCGATATATTGAAGAAATTGAATTGGTAGATGAATTTGAAATGTCTGAAATCTTGAGTAATGAAAAATTATTAAAGCGATTGAAAAAAGGAAGTGAAGATGCTCGTAAAAGAAGAGGGCGTTTTGTCTAATTATAAAATATTTGAAACAAATAACTTTCTAGATGATATTGAAGATATTGGATCAAACCTTAGAAAAAAGATATATTCAAAAATTCAAAATTATGTGTATCCTCAACTTAAGGCAAATCCTTATTACGGGAAAAATATTAGAAAACTTATAAATTATCATCCTCCTACCTGGCGTTATAGAGTTGGTGATTATAGATTATTTTATGAAATAAATGAAAAAGAAAAAATTATATTTATTATTGGCATTGAGATTAGACAGAAGGCGTATTAAGGGCGGCAAAAACAGCGTCTAACATGGGAGTCTGTTGCAAAACTCATAAATTAATTCACTGTTAATTCCTAAACAGTAAAAATGATAAAAAGCTATTAATTTAAAAGAGCCTCCTTCAGAATGGTTTTTCCACAAACACAAAACTAAAGGAGGCTCTAAATGAACTATAAAGAGATTTTATGGGGGATTATTTCCGATGTCAATACAATTACTGAAAAGAAAGAGTATAATAAATACATAAAAATGCATCCAATAGGAAAAATATTCGCCTTACTTCTGTATCATCAATATGCAGGATTGCAATACGGAAGAAGTTTAACATTACAGATACAGAATCTATTATTCAATCCACGGAGTACGCCAAGCCAGGGGGAATTATCAAAGAAATTACAGTATCGGCTGCCCGTTGAATTATGGACCAAAATTTATCAAAATTTATTGATGCAGGCGAAGAATATTAAGAGCAAGAAGTTAGGAAAAGCCATTTCTCGCCTGATAAGAATAATCGATTCAACACATTTGACCGCGACGCCATCAATGAAATGGGCAAAACATAGGAAAACGAAGAATGGATTAAAAATTCACCTGATGATAGATGGCGATACTATTCCCAATGCCTTTAAATTAAAAAATGGCAATTCGAGTGATAAAAAGTCGTTAAAATGGGCAATAAAGCAGGATTTTATCTATGTTTTTGATCGGGGATATAATGATTTCAGTATGTTTGCATGGATCGGTGACCAGGGAGCTTCATTTGTAACGCGTGCTTCAGCAAACATTCATTATGAAACGATAAAAAATCACAAAGTCGGTAACCGTCAGAAAGAGAAAGGAATTCTAGCGGATAGTGTAATCCGGGTTATTAAGGATAGAAAGTCAGGTGAAACTTTACAGCTCAGAATGGTGTCATTTGAATTCATAGATTCAAAAGGCGACTATCAAAATTTTTCGTTGCTCACTGATCTTAAAACCATGCGCTCTGATATAATTGCTGATATTTATCGGGAAAGATGGAACATTGAAGTTGTGTTCTACTGGATTAAAACATTTCTCAAAGTAAAACATTGGATGAGCAGATCCAAAAATGGGTTATTGATTCAATTATACTCTGCTTTAATCGCCTATTTGATGGTTTTGATCGCCCGTCTGGGAAATAACATGCACTTTAAAATTATGAGGGATTATGCTCATAAATATTCAGGGATAATATTGAGGTTTCTTGCAGAATATAACAAATTCATGAAAATCGAAGAATTCTTATTGTTTTCAAGTTAAGGAATTAATAGTGAAATTAATTTACAAATAACAGATATTCGGAATAATATCAATATCTTTTTAAGCCAAGGCTGTTGATATGAATGCACGCTATAAGCCTTATGACCACGAACAGCTTTATTATATTCAAATAAACCCGGAAGAAATTCGCATGCAAAATCCCATCGTCGCAGTTATTGATGATTATATTAATGCCCATGTGGAAATTGAATGGTACCGCGAGAAGCGACACAATCACGATACCGGAGCCCCGGCGCATGATCCCCCTCTGTGCCAACATAGTTGTCGCCTCAGAAGGGGGTGTCAACTATGAAATACAGTGTAGGTTTTAGAAATGGAGTACTGAAGAAGGTCCTACCACCGGAGAGCCGGCCGATAAAAGATGTGGCCAAAGAATACGGCATTACGGAACAAACAATCCATAATTGGATGCAACAGCTTAAATCAGGGAAGATGGAAATAACCAGTGAAGAAAGCTCTCCAAATTTTCGGAGTACCGCTGAGAAATTCAGATTAGTGCTTGAAAGTAGGAGTATACCCGAAGATACTATGGTCTATCTTAACCCGACGTCGGAGACGAAAAGCACGGTAAAAAGTAGTGCAGCATAAAATTCAATTTAAGCGACATCTATGTTGACATATTCCGCTCCGGCGTATGATCCGCGCATATTATTAAAAATTGTTTTACTCGCCTACTCACGCAGGATAAATTCATCGAGGACGATCATGCACGCGTGCCGTGAAAACATCGTATTTCGGGCCTTATCCGCCGACAGCAGCCTCTAGCTATTCAAATTAATATCTTACCAATGTCTTGAGGTCAAAGTGTTACCTATGTCCTGAGGTCGGAACACAGGCCCCAAAATACTTCTTGACATATACAAACTTTGTATATATATTAATAATAAGTCTAATACTTAAAGTGGAGCCTTTTATGAATTCTAGCACCGTTAATATATCATTTAATAAAAATTTGCTTAAACAAATTGATAAAATTGCCAAAGAAGAATCTCGATCCAGATCTGAACTTATTCGTGAAGCCGCGCGATTATATATTGAAAGAAAAAGTAAGTGGCAAAATATATTTGATTATGGTAAAAACCAAATTTCTAAAAAAATTATTAATGAAAATGATATAATGAATGAAATTAAAAAATATAGAAAAGAGAACAGATAATTACTTTTGCTAAAAGTTGTATTAGATTCAAATATTTTTATTTCTGGCATTATCTTTGGTGGTAAGCCTAGAAAAATTATTAATTTAATTATTGAAGGCAAAATAAGACTTTATATTTCCTCAGATATTCTTCTTGAAATAAAGGAAGTATTAGAACGTGATAAATTTGGCTTTTCTCAAACTATAACTCAACAGATTATTTTTGAAATTGAATCATTATCCTATTTAGTTACTCCTAAAAATAAACACTCGATTGTTAGCAGAGATGGTGATGATAATATAATTATTGACTGCGCTGTTGAAGCTAAAGCAGATTATATTATTACCGGTGATAATGATTTATTATCATTGAAAGAATATAAAAGCACAAAAATTATTAATGCTTCTGAATTAATAAGCCTTATTCTTTAGGCCTGTTTGGACGGCGCACAACGGTAGGCTTGAAAACACAAGGAAAGAGTAGCTGTGAAGTGTGGTTTAATACCACTCTTCTTGGTGAAATTGACTTGAATTCTTTTGTCTTTAAATCTATTCTTGAAAAATGAAATCAGGGCTAGCTATTCAAATTAATATGTTACCGATGTCTGGAGGTCAAAGTGTTACCTATGTCCTGAGGCCGGACCTCGCTTAGATTCAAAAATGGATAATCAGATGAACATTACAATTAAACAACTATCAGATAATCTTCTAAATGATTACCTCTACTTTTTTGATAATATCGCATTTGCTGACAATAAAGAATGGGAAGGCTGTTATTGTATGTTTTATCACCACGATAATGATGTTAAAGATTGGCTTTCTCGTTCAAAAGAAGATAATAGATCAATGGCTATTAATATGATTAATGATAATAAATTGAACGGATTCCTGGCCTATGATAATGAAACTCCAATTGCTTGGTGTAATGCAAATGATAAAAAATCATTTTCATTTATTAAAAATCTAAGAAAAGTCTACAGTGATTTCGATGATTCTATTGTTTCCATTGTTTGTTTTTTAGTTTCTCACCAATATCGTCGGTATGGCATTAGCAACAAATTATTACAGGCAGTTATTAATTATTATCAAAAATCTGGAAAGAAATATCTTGAAGCGTATCCCTTTAAAAATGTTATTAAAGACTCTGAAAATTATCATGGTCCGTTTAACTTATATATAAAAAATGGCTTTTATATAGATAAAGAATATGAAAAGTATATTGTCATGAAATATAACTTGTCATAAATTGCGATTAACGGCGTCTAACGAGGCTGCAGAAAAACCCCAGAATGAATTGCAATCAAACCATTCTTATGCCATGATGTCCCCGAGGAGGCGGTATGGCACGATATAAAGATTATTCATATACCCAAGGGGTCATGATTCCCGTTGATTTCACAAAATAGATAATCCCCGGCGCGCTTCTATACTGCGTAAAAAATTGAACTATTAAGGACTAATCCTATGAAAATAAATCCTTTCTGCAGCTTTATCATATCAACACTATTCATGATGCTTGCATCATGTTTATCCGCATCGGAAATTCTTTCAGGCACGGAGCATTCTCTGTATGCAAAAATAATGAAAAAGACCCCTGCGCCCTCTGATACCGCGGATAAAGCAGTTAAAAAAGCCAATGAAAAGGAGCCCCCTGAAACAGATGAAAAAAAGAGTCGATGGATCGAGGAAACCCTCGACTACGGCATCCAGGATGAGAGGATCAAGGCCATCAATAAAATCACACAGATAAAAAATGAGGATGTCAAGAGGAAGCTAGCCCGCAGGCTGATTGGATTGATGAAGGAGGAGTCCGACCCTGATGTTCTGGTAAAGGCCGTCACGGCCCTCAGCGAAATGAAGGAAAAGGACTCAATCCCCCTGTTAACCGAAAAAATCGACAATCCCGTAGAAGAGGTCCGCATCGCCGCCGTGTACGGCCTGAAAAGGCTCGGCGCAGTGCAGGCAAAGGATAAAATGATCCGAAAATTAAAAGAGCAGGATCTGGAAAAGAAATCCAATTTCACCGAAGCCCTGTTGAGCGCCCTGGCTGAATTCAAGGCAGGGGAGATCTTCCCCTTTGTCAAAGACGCGCTTGCCGGCGACAAGACCGACCGGAAAGTGAAGGAGGATATGATCCTTTTCCTCGGTAAGGCCCGGGCGAAGGAAGCGACGGATATTCTTCTCAAGCTGTATGCGGACGAAGAGGAAGAGGCCACCCTCAGGGCCTATGCGGTGAATTCCCTGGCCAACATAGGGATTGTCGAAGCGGCTCCTGAAATCAAAAGGGTGATCAAGAGCATTGAATCGTATGAATTTAAAAAAAAGCAAAAATACCATACCCTGTACCTTTATTCAATAACCGCCCTGGCGAAGCTGGGGGACGCCGATGCCGTGCCGAAATTGATCCAAGCCCTCAGAAGCAATAATCCGGAAATAAGGGTTAAGGTCATCGGCCTTATAAAAGAGTTTAAGGACCAAAGAACAATTGACATTTTAAAATATAAAATGAAAAATGATCAGGAGCCGAAGGTGCGTGCGGCGGCAAAAAAGGCGCTGGAAGAATTGGGCGTTGAAGTCAAGGATGAGAAAAAATAACCGATATGAACAGTGAAAACCCGTTTGAAAAAAACAGATTGCGGGATCGATTCAAAGAGATGTTCATTCTTGCCGCTTTTACCGCGGCCATTGCAATAATCTCCCTGCTCGTAATGAACCTGCTGACATTTCCGGTCACTGTTTTTGCGGTCAGACACAAAATCGCATTTAACTTTATCTTTAAATTCCTCGTCAGCGCGGGAATAATAATCCTGCTGGTCTCCCTGGTGCTCCTTACCGTTTTCCGCCTTAGAAAGGGAGGGCTTTCCGCCAAAGAGACGGCCCGGTATATGCTGCGAAAGCCTTTTTATTACCTGGCGCTGTTCTTTGCATTTGTCGCCGTGTCGGCAATGGTCATAGTGCTGTTGTACGTTATGCTCAGCAACAACTATTACTTTTTATATAAATTGACTAACCATTGAATGAAATAATAAATCGATATTAATTCCTAAGCTCATTTAAAAATATATTTTTATTAATTTTAAAGAATAACAGTAGCAATGAATTCAGAAAATTTCGATTCCTTCTTTTTAAATCTGCCTCCTTTTGATAAAAAAAATGACTTTGATCGATTCTGGGAAAAAGCCATTGCTCAGATCAAAAAAATACCGCTCGAGGCCGAGCTGAAAAAAAACAACAAGCGGACGTCTCCCGAATTTGTATCCTATGACGTATCATACAGGGGATTTTCAAAAACCACGATACTGGGGGAGCTCCTCATTCCGAACAAGCGGCCCAAGCCGAAAACCATCATCCATATCCACGATTACAACAATATACAATGGTATCCGCCGCATGTTTTCACCAATAGCACGGCCCACTTTCTGATAACGCTCCGCGGCCATCATGAAATCATATCTATGCAGGAACAGGAGCCGGCCGAGGAGCGCCGATCGCCCGGTTATATGACCGAAAACATACTTGATAAAGACGCTTACTATGTTAAGGCCGTTTTTCTCGACGTGTACCGGTCGATTGACATGCTCCGGCTTACTCAGGACTTGAACTGCAGCGCAATCGGCATAATCGGCAAGGGCTTGGGCGCGGCTGCGGCGATCTTTGCCGCGGCGTATTCCGACAGGGTAGCAGCGGTCGTTCTGGACACCCCGTCATTCTGCCATCTCTCGCAGAGCCAGAATATTTCCACAAGCGAAGCAACCGGCGAGATCAATGACTTCATTGACTCCGTAAAAAATAAAAAGAAGCAAATCAAGGACAATCTGACCTATTTTGACGCGCTCAATTTTTCAGATAAAATACACTGCCCGGTCCTGGCAACCGTTGGTTTTAAGGACACCCTATCCCCTCCTGAATGCGTGTTCGCGCTCTTCAATCACCTGTTGTGCGAGAAAGCCATTGAAGTCTACCCGGAAGAAGGGAACACAGCAGGAGGGACCGCGCAATTCAGGAAATCCATTGACTGGCTTGTAGACCGGATAAATGACAAGTAGTCACGCGGATTCTGTTATAACATAAGGAACAAACAGGGCTTGGCCGATATCCTCATCGATCACGGTGTCGTCATCCTTCTTAATGAACTTTTTTATCCTATGACCGGAGCCGTCCGCCACGGGAATGATGAGTCTCCCGCCGGCCGCAACCTTGCGGAACAACGCGGCCGGAATTATGCCGGCACCGGCTGAGACAATGACGGAATCGAAAACGCCGTCGGCATCGTTAAAATTTCCGGAAAGAATAAACTCGATATTCGTAAAATTTAATCCGAAAAGAAGGCTCCGCGCCCGGAGAAAGAGCTCTTCTATCCTCTCCATGGTGACCACTCTGCCGGCGAGCTTCGAGATAACGGCAGCCTGGTATCCCGATCCGGTGCCGATCTCCAGTACCCTCTCATCGCCGGTCAGTTCCAGAGCCTGAACCATTTTTGCTACCACCGAAGGCTTGGATACGGTCTGCCCGTATCCGATCGGCAGGGAAACATCGTCATAGGCACGGTAACGCAAGGCCTCTGATACAAAGAGATGGCGGGGCACCGCCGCAACAGCCCCAAGCACGGAGCTGGAAAAAATGCCTTTATTCCTGAGGGCGGCGATCATGCCCTGCTGTATATAGCTCGTCATTGCCGGCACCGGTATTTTATTTCAAGGAACAAAATATCCTCCCCATTCGATTCCTTTTTGCCCCTTGTAGTTGACTTCTATTTTCACGTCCGACCACCAGCCTCTGAAATTGGGAAGCTTGAATGTGGGATATACCAGCACATATCGGTATTCCTCCGAGTTCTTAATCCGGGAATATATCGACCTCATACCGTCGACCTGTCTCGGCCGGTACGCGGCGCCTCCGGTCTCCTCGGCGATACTCTTCAACTGCCCGTGCGGCTCCCTGAATGAAATAATGTAAATGGGAATAAAGTGAGCCTTCGCATAGCTCGTGATATTGGCAGGCGTATAGGTCTGGAATGAGTCTTCGGAAACGCTGCCGTCGGTGATGAAAACAACCGCCCGGCGGTTAAGCCGCGGAACCAGATCGCTCACTGCATTGTAAAGGGCAGCGCCGATATTTTTTCCTTCGCCGTATTCCCGCGCCCTCAAGGCCCTGAGCGTCCTCCGCCTGCTCCAGTCGAACCTGTTCCCGACCCAGGAGTTCTTGTTGAAATTCAGCACCTTCATCGAATCGTTTTTTCTCATCATCTTCAAGATAAATTCCGCGACCCAGGTAATATCGTTGTGATAGGCCTCGTTATTTCTTGATCGATCGACGCAGAGGGATATTGAAACCGACGGGAGAAGCCGCTTGAGATAATTGGTATAGAGATTGGTGATCGGAACACCGTCCTCGGTAATCAACAAATTATCGGCGCTGAGGCCGTATACCGGACTCCCGTCCCTGGTCCGAACATTGACATACAGGGCCACCGTGGGAAAGCTCTTCACGTCGACCGACGCGGCCTCCACGCTCAGATTGGAATACTGCCTGGCTGCCGGAGAAAAGAGTACCACTGATTCCGTGCCGTGGTCCAGACAATAGAGGTACGCGTCCCTGTCCGCCACGACCGCTTCAAGCCTGGATGGAGCGCCCCGCGCGTCGCCCGAAGGCGCGAACCGGTGCGTTGATTCGGTCCCCGGATTATAGAAAAAGAGCCCCTTCTTTTCATCTGAAAGGAGCAGGGTATCGCCCATTGCCGATATGCCGCGGGGATATTCCATGTCCTGGATGGAAATGTTGCGCACAAAGTTACCGGAATCATCATAGCAGGCGATTCGCTTATTGCCCGTATCGGTTACATAGACCCTGTCGCGAAAGGCGACCAGATCAGTCGGGCCGGACAGCTCGCCCTCGTATTCTCCCTTTTTCCCGAACTGGAGAATAAATCTTCCCGTATCATCAAACTTCTGTACCCGGCTATTTCCGGAATCAACCACGTACAGCTCGCCGGCGCTGTTATACGCCAGGCCCTCGGGCCCGTGGAACTGCCCCTCGCCGTAGCCGCTTGAACCGAATTTCGTAAGTATTTCGCCCCGCTTGTTCAGTATAATTATCCGGTCATTCCTGAAGTCGGAAACGGCGATCTTGTTGTCGTGGTAATCCACTCCGTAGAGCCGGGAATTCAAAGAGGTCTTGACTGAAAATACGCCGTTGCCGTTCAAATCCAGCTTGACCAGATTCCCCTCGGAAAAAGAGGTTATATACACGCTTTTATCATTGTCGACCGCTATGTCGACCGGCTTATGAAAGACGAATCTCTTGTACCGGGAAGCCGGATACGTTTCGTGAAATACGTAATCGGCATAACCGTGCGATTGAGAAGCACGGACATCCTGGAATCTCAAATTGTCGATGTTGCTTATGACCGCGGCATTTTCGGGAAAAGCCTCCAGAAGATTCTCCCATTCCTTGAGCGCTTCCGCGGAAAGGCCGGCGAGCTTGTAAGCCCTGGCGAGACTGTCCCTCGCGGTGTAATAATCCGGAAATTCCTTCACCGCCTTTCTGAAATATTCCACCGCTGCCAGATACTGCATGTTATTGAAATAGGTGTTCCCCTGACGGAAGTACTTCTTGGCGATCTCGAATTTCACCATGTCCTTGATCTCGGCGAAGGCACAGGGGAGATACGCGATTATAAAAGCAGCCAGGATTACCGACGCCCGCGCGCGTTTTTCAAATTGTTTCAATTTATTCCGGGATATCACACTCTTTCGCCTGCCCCCAACCGCATGTAACGTGAAAAAATAAATACGTCTTTTGTCTGATTATCGTCCGATTAAGATATTGAATCCTGTATTATTTCTATTATTTCCTTATTTCTTTATTGCAAAAATAATCCCCGTTTGTCAATTCTTATCTTATATACCACTGCTGAAGCAAATCTCATAATAAATAAAACCACTGAAAGAATTATGAAAAAAATCGTCTATCTTCTGTATCAGCCGTATAAATTCCTGATCTTTTTCCCGTGGCTTGTCCTATCAACGTTCTTTTTCGCCTTATGGGCGGTGATACTCGTTTACATCGCAAATCCCAAAATTGCAAGCATGGTGTGCGGGTCTACCTGGGCACGGCTAAATGCCTACATGACCCCCATGTGGGTAAAGGTCTCCGGCAGAGGAAATATTGCTGAAAAACAATCGTATGTGATCGTTTCGAACCATCAAAGCCAATATGACATATTCGTCCTGTACGGCTGGCTCGGCGTGGATTTCAAGTGGGTGATGAAGCAGGAGCTGAGGAAAGTCCCGGGCATCGGAATCGGATGCGAAAAAATAGGCCATATATTCATTGACCGCTCCAACCACGAGAGCGCGATCGCGTCCTTAAACGCCGCTAAAGAAAAAATCGTCAATGGAACATCTGTCTTATTCTTCCCCGAGGGAACACGGAGCAGGGACGTGGCTCTCGGCCCATTCAAAAAAGGCGCTTTTAAGATGGCGATAGACCTGGGGCTCCCCATTCTTCCGATCACCATCGCCGGCACCAGGAACATCCTGCCGTCGAATACCATGAAACTCTTCCCCGGAAAAGCACACATGATAATTCACGAGCCGATCGACATCTCCGGTTTCAACGACGCCAATTTACCTGAATTAATCGAGAGGACGCGCTCCATGATCCAATCGGGTCTCGGCGTTCAAAGCATGGAAAAATAATGCTTTTCGATAAGCTCGAAATTTTTTTTAATATTTTTCGCACCGGTGATGATATTCATGTGGCCGGGGAGCAGGATCTCCACATCCAGCTTTGATATTTTTCCGATGCTTTCAATCAGCTTATTCCCGTCTCCCCCGGGGAAATCAACCCTGCCCACGCTCTGCTCGAAAATAAGATCGCCGCACACCAATGCTTTCTTCTCTTTCCAGTACACGCACACGGACCCGGGCGAATGCCCGGGGGTGTGATACACTTCAAGCCGGGTGCCGCCGACGTCCCATTCCCCCTCTTTAATCGGCAGATTAAACTCAAGCTCAGGGAACGGCATTCCGAACATCTGAAAAAATTTCGGGCCCATTGTATTGAAGAATGAAATTTCCTCCCCATGCATTCCAAGCGGTATGTTTTTCTCCTTGAAATAGAGCGATCCTTCAAAATGGTCCGGGTGGCAATGGGTATTGACCACGGCGCGTATGTCGTCCGGGTTTAACCCGTCGTTTCTCATTTCTTCGAATCTGACGTCGAGATAATTCTTGAGTCCCGGATCAAAAAGCATATTGAGCGGCTCGCCGAAATAGAACATATTGGCGTTATTTACGAAATATCCCTTCCAAATATACGCGTACACACTGTCCGTCACCTTCATCCACAACCTCCTCCGAATGCGGGCATAATCAAAATCTTTGCGTCTTTGCGAGAACTTTCCAAATAGCTGAATAGTTACTGCTACATGACTAAATAATATTTAATTCTTGTCAAATCACCGTATTTTTGGTGTAACGAAAAAAATACAAGGATTTTTTATGGAAAACAACGACGATCTCCAGCCGGAGGATATCGAAGAAGAGCCTGTACGGCCCAAAGGGCCCCTCGCGCAATTCCCCTCTCTGCGCCATGCAGCGCCGGCGTTTCTTCTCTTTCTCATCTTTTATATCGCCACGGTCATATACAACCGGTATCCCCAGGGCGAGTACCTGTGGCTCAGCGGAGAAAGCCTGTTCGTCAGGCACCAGTATTGGAGGCTCGCCACCTCCATCATTACCCATGCCGACCTCATCCACCTGATCTCCAATGCCCTGATCTTTCTCGTTTTCGGCTGGATGATAAAGGCCTACTTCGGGTTCATCGCCTTCCCTCTCGTATCGTTCATCATCGGGCTCGCGACCAACTTTTTGACCGTATTCATGTACGAGCCGAATATTAGGCTGATAGGCGCTTCCGGCATGGCCTACGGCATGGTTTCCTTCTGGCTTGTGCTGTACATCAAGCACGATACCGACCACACGATACCCGTCCGGATAATACGGGCCGTAGGCTTTGCCCTGGTCATGATGTTTCCCTCCACCTTTGACCCGCATGTCAGCTACCTGGCCCACGCCATCGGTTTCGGCATTGGACTGGTCGCCGGGATTCTCCTTATCCCGGTGATTCCGGTGCGCGAGCCGAAATGATAAATAATTCTTGTAAAATACACCGGCGTTTTTGATGAATAGGCCGAATAGATTTTTTCCGGGAGATCCAAATGTACGGTGAAATGCATCTGTCTAAACGTGAGCTCAGGTCCTGCATGGAGCTGGGGAAGGCCCTTACGTCCGAACTCGATCCGAACCGGCTCTTCGGCACCATACTCAGAAAATTATCCGAAATGATCCCGGCCGATATATGGTCCCTCCTCCTCCTTGACCGGGATACCGGGGAACTACGGTTCAGTCTGAGCGTCGATTTAAACATTGAAGAGATCAGGGATATACGCATAAAAGCGGGCCAGGGGATCGCCGGCCAGGTGGCGCTTACGCGAGAACCGATGATCGTGGAGGATGTTACAGCGTCAAAATTCTTCAATGATGAGATTGACCGGATATCAGGGAAGACAACCAGGTCGGTAATGTGCGTTCCCCTCATATTCGGCAATCAGGTCGTCGGCGTGATTGAAACCATTAATCCGCATAAAACAACGAAGAAGGCCCTGTCCATCCTGATGTTTATCGCCGATTATGCGGCCATAGCGGTTGAAAACACGCGCCGGTATCAGCACATCCAGTTGCTCGCCAACAAGGACGATTTAACCGGCCTGTACAATACGCGGTATCTGTATCAGGTGCTCGCGGACCTTTTTGAAAAGAGCAAAAGCTCTGCAAATCCGTTCGCCCTTATCTTCATGGATATCGATCATTTCAAAAAGGTGGTTGATGCCCATGGACATCTGAACGGCAGCCAGGCCATCCAGGAGGTAGCGGCGACGATACGGGATTCCCTTGCCGATCCGGCCTTTGGGGTAAGCTACGGCGGCGATGAGTTCGTGGTGGTACTGCCCGGTTATACGAAATCCCGGGCGCTGGTCAAGGCGGAGGAGATCCGCTCTCTCATGAATCAAACCGTATATCTTTCAAATAAAGGAATCAATGTATTATTGAGCGCGAGTTTCGGGGTCGCCGCATATCCTGACGATGCGACAAATATACTGCGCCTTCTCTCGGTAGCCGATAAGGCGATGTTCAACATCAAAAGCGGGGGCAAAAATGCGACCGGCACCGCGTATTAGATCCCGCAAATCCGGCGAACCGATCTAATCAAACAAATATTTATTTTGAGATGTCTCTGTATGATTGATGAATATCGCGGCCGCAACCACGGTGGTCCAGAGACCATACTTGTTTCCCTCGGCTGACTGGCATATGTTCCTGGTCTTGAAAATATGGCCGCTCGCCCGGTAAACCTGTTTCCGCTCATCCCACGCCTGGTCGGAATCGAACGGTATTCCCAGGGTGGAGGCGAGCATGGTCGCGGCCAGATCTTCGGCATAATCGCCGCAGACCTTGGCCGTCTCGCCGAATGAATGGTGTTCTGAAAGGTAACCGTAATTCTCCTGGTCCCGCGGCATTGCAATGCCGATCGCTGCCGACTCCAGCCGGTTCGGCTCGTTGGTTTCGTTCCGGGCCATTACGCAGTAGGTTATTTCGCCGGGGCTCAGGAGCTTGATCCCCTCCTGTTTCGATATTATCTTGCATTTCGGCGGGAGAATGCTTGATACATAAACGAGATTGCATTTTTCAATGCCGGCGTTCCTGAGCGCAAGCTCAAATGAGGAGAGCTTATTTTTATGAACGCCGACCCCTTTGGTGAGAAATAACCTGTTCGGTACCATGCAAACCTTCCCGCTGAAAAATAATGAAGTATTAATTTAGCCTGACGCAAAATTGACAAGAATTTTTTGATAAATTTTTGCATATTATTAAAAAAACCCAGAATCTATGTTCTATTTTATTGACTTGACTTTAATCTTTGGTACTCCTATATTCCTTCCATGGGCATGGATGATGCTGAAGAGTTGCCCTGAATCCAAAAAATTTAACTATACGGTGAGGAGGTGTACTTATGCGAAAACTTCTGGTATTTGCTGTTCTCGTCCTGTTCATGCTATCGTTCTCAGTATCATGTAAAAAATTTTCAGATACCGATATTAAATTCGGTATAATCGGCCCGATGCAGCTGTCCCAGGGAAACTATCAGTGGAATGGGGCAACGCTGGCGGCGGAAGAGATCAATGCTGCCGGAGGTATAAAGGTCGGCGCTGAAAGGAAAAAAATAGAATTGATCAAAGCCGACTCTAATGAACTTACCAGCATACCTGATGCCGTTAATGCAATGGAACGCCTCATTACCCAGGAAAATGCTGACTTCATACTGGGGGGCTTCAGGACCGAGGCGGTTCTCGCGATGCAGGATATCGCCATGGATCATAAGAAAATCTTTATCGGCGTGGGAGCGGCTCATCCTGAACTGTGCCTCAGGGTCGCCAAGGATTATAACAAGTATAAATACTTTTTCAGGGGAGCTCCGGTGAATTCAAAATTTCTTGGGAAGACGATGTTCATACATCTCGGATCGGTTGCTGAAATTCTGAAAAAGGAATTAAAAATCCCGAAGATAAAGGTCGCCGTGGTCGCCGAAAAAGCACTCTGGGCGGATGCGATCGTAGATGCAAGCAAGAAGACTATCCCGAAAATGGGGTTGGAACTATCAGGTATTTGGCGGCCCGCCGCTCAGGCGGCAGACGTGTCTCCGGAAATCTCAGCCATTCAGCGCAAGGGGGCCCACATCGCATTTACCATTTTTTCGTCCGCGGTAGGCCTTACGTTCGTGAAGCAGATCGCGGAACTGAAAGCGCCCATCGTCCTGGTCGGAAACAACACTGAGGCCCAGAAAAAAGGGTTCTGGGACGCGACTCAGGGCAAATGCAACTATGTAATGTCGCAGTCCACTTTCGCTCAAATAGGGTATCAAAACGAGCTCACAAAGCCGTTCATAGAAAAATACATAGCCCGGTTCAATGAAATACCGAGCTATACTGCTGATACCTATAGCTATGTTAAAATTCTCGCGCAATGCATTGAAAAAGCAGGGTCAACTGATGCGGAAAAAATAATTCCCCTATTGGAAAATGAAGAGTTCAATACGGTTACCGGCAAGGTCAAGTATATGAAAGACGAAAAAGAGAACCCTCTTCATGAGCTTACCTGGGGCCCGGGCTATATAATCACCTCAGGTGCCCAATGGCAGGACGGCAAATTTACGAGCGTCTGGCCCAATAAATGGAAGCTCGATAAAGATTCTCCCGAGATTACTTTTATCGATGTCGGACAGTACAAGATACCGCCGGTCATGATCGAAAAGTATAAAAAATAATCAATTGTAGGCGGGGTTCACCAGGTAGGGGCGGATAATTATCCGCCCCTACCTATTCAAACCGACGAGCTCCTGGGTAAGCAGCTGCAGGTGCTTTTTTTCTTCGTCTATGATAAAGCTGATTTTATCCTTCCCGAGGCTATCCGGCACTATGTCCTTCATTCCGACATAGAAGACGATGGAATCCTTTTCAGCGATTATGGCGTTCAGAAGTATCGATTCTGTTGAAAAGGTCTCGATCTGCTTGCCGGAAAATATGCGCAAGTCGGCAAGCGCCTTGAGGTAGAGCGCGGATTCATCCAGGGGATCGAACACGGTCGGGCCTTTTTCCTTTTCGGCGAGCGATTTTCTCATGGACGAGAAAATTCTACGATGATCGATCTCCATAGATGCAAGATCCAGCAGCAGCTTTTTAAAGCGTCCATCCGATATCTTTTCAGAAGCTTTCCGGTAAAATGAAGCGCCGTTCTCCTCTATCTGTTCGGCGATCTCAAAGACATTATCCACATTGAAATCAAAAGCCATTATCGTCCCCCTCCCCGTGCGTATGCTCAGTATTAATCAAAGCCTATTCAATAATGCCGCCGCGGAAATTATTTGTCAATGATTATTGCGCCTTCGCGGCTTGAACGGGCACGGCTCAACGAAATCCCTCACAGAAGGAGTCCGCGTTCACGCCGATGGCATCGTGGTTGTATCCGCCTTCGAGCAGGGCGTAACGCCGTCCTTGACACAGCTTGCCTGAATACTCCCTCATCAGCCTGCCCAGGTCGGCGTAATCCGCCGGATACAGAAGGTTGCCCCAGTCATTGATCCCCTGATCGAATCCGGCTGATGCTGCGAAGATATCGATATTTTCAAGATGGCGCATATAATCCTCCACCTCAGCCAAATAATCCCACCGATCGTGAGACAGGGGATTCACTATCGAGACTCTGAAGCCGTCGCTCCGCCGCTCCAGAATGTTGATGTTGCCGTCCCCGGTATGGAGGTCGAAATCAAGCACAAAGGCTGATCTGATCTTACCCTCGGCATGGAGCCTGAGCAGGCTTATGCTTACGTTGTTAAAAAAGCAGAAGCCCCAGCAGGAATCCGCGGATGCGTGATGACCGGGAGGCCGTATAACCGCGAAAGCGGGATTGCCCCCATAGGCCTCCTCTGCGGCGAGAATTGCGCCGCCTGCTGCGAGCGAGGCCAGCTCATAAAGAAGAGGGTCGCTCTTGATCTGCTGATGGTGAAGCCTCCCATGAGCGCGCAGGATGTCTTCTTCAGTTGCAGGCTCCGGCCTGATGATCTCATACCGGTCGCTTTTGCTGCCGACGATCCGGACGATACCGTCCAGCCTCCCTGGGGCTGCAGCCGGATCTGAAGCGTAATCCGAATTGAAATACTTTTCATGAAATACTATTTTCATGGCAGTACCCCTCATTGATCCTAACTTCTACCCACATCTTCCTGTGTACACAGGGAGGTATAACACCCATGGTAAAAAGAATAGCATAGGGGGGATTAGATGTCCACAAAAATTCAATATCGAAAAACGGGAGCCGGGCGCACTGATGCCGATACCGCCCTGCATTGCATAAAAATAGATTGACGGACAAAATTAAGCTCAAGAGATATATAAATTAATCAGGATGCGCTGCCATGATCGCTCTCATCACGGATTTCGGCTATGCCGACCATTATGATCGTATTCGCAATTGTCGTTGATCCGGGCGTGGGCACCGATCGGAGGGGACATGGAAATCGGAGATCGTATCGTCATTAAGAAATGAATATAAGTTATATTTCGCAATGAAAAATTATATTCCGGTACCCACAGAGCAGGAATGCTTCGAAATCATGAGGCGTTATCATATGCGGGATAACATCATGAAGCATTCAATGCAGGTCATGAAGGTATCCATGGCGATTGTGGAAAATCTCAAGGAGCCTTCGCTGATACAGGCCGACCTCGTACAGGCGGCGGCGCTCCTGCACGATATAGCCAAATCCAGAACCATAGAAACGAAAGAGCTCCGCCACGACCTTATCGGCGGCACAATCATGCGGGAGCTCGGGTATGAGGCAATAGCACGGATCGTGGATTCACACGTGGTATTTGACGATTTCAAGCCGGATGGGAGCCTGGAGGAGCGCGAGATCGTGTTCTATGCGGACAAGAGGGTCATGCATGACAGAATCGTATCCCTCGACGAACGGGTCGCCGATCTGGTCCGCCGCTACGGGATCAACGAGCGTATCGTCAATTTAATCACCGAGAATAAGAATTTCATCCGGGAACTGGGAATAAAGATCCAATCCTTCCTCGTCAGTGATATTGAGGAAATAATATCCCGGCTATGATGAAACGCTTCTGCATCCTTGATTGTTACGTCGATGAGCCGGCCTGTCTCGGGGTGCCTCCCTTCGTATCCCCCTACCCCCGCTATATCTTCGGCGCCCTTGTCCGGGCGGGCGTGGATGAGACCCGGATCAGATATCTGACCATAGACGCGCTCAGGGAAAAGGATTATCATCTCGACGGCGTCTATGACCTGGTGTTCCTGATCGGTGGCGCCGTGGTACCGGGCAAATACCTGGGAAGCAGAATCGGCACCCTGGCGGAGATACGGCGCATCGCCGAACGCAATGCGGAACAAAATTTCGCCGTCGGCGGGCTGATCAGCCGCGTGCTGGACGAAAAACCGAACACCCTGCTCGTCGCCGATGATATAGAAAAATTCGCGCATACGTATGCGCTCAATGAGCCGTCCGATTCCCGGCGCTCCGCGCACGAGATCGCCTCCTGGGCCGTATCGGGCGCCCCGGTGATGAAGCAGCATCCGCGGTATCCTGACCTGATCTGCGAGATCGAGACATACCGGGGCTGTCCCCGAACGAGCCACTGCTCCTTCTGCTCAGAGGGGCTCTTTGGAACCGTGGAATTCCGCGAACCTGAGGATATAATTGCTGAGATAGACGCCCTGATCGATGCCGGAATATCCCGGTTCAGGCTCGGCCGGCAGGCGGATATCTTGCAGTACAAATCGGACTTCACCCATTTTATCCGGGGATTCCCGAGGCCCCGGACAGCGCCGATACTGGACCTCCTGTCCGGGCTCAGGGAAAAAAAATCGAAAGGATATATAACAACGCTCAATATCGACAACGCGAATCCCGGAACCATAGCCCATTATCCGGAGGAGGCTTCACGCATACTCGAGGGAATCGTCGCAACGATAACGCCGGGCGATACCCTTGCGCTCGGGGTCGAATCCTTTGATCCGCACGTCATAGCAGCGAATAACCTTAAAGTCTCCGGGGACGAGGCGCTCACGGCCATAGAGATAATAAACCGGATAGGCGGCGGCCGGATGAATTCCATCCCAGTGCTTTTGCCCGGCGTGAACCTGCTTCACGGCCTTCCGGGCGAGAGTGCCGGCACCTTTGAGGAAAATTACCGGTGGCTGCGGAAGATCAGGGACCGGGGCCTCCTGGTGAAGCGAATAAACATGCGGCAGGTCCTCCCCTTCCCCGGAACCCCGCTTTATAATATCAAAGCAACGGTCCCTCGGGCGGCTACTCATCGATTTATCTATTACCGCGACAAGATACGCTCCGAGATCGAACATTACATGCTGCAGAGGATATATCCTGTCGGAACCATTATCCGTGAGAACCAGATACTGGATATGCGCGCCGGATACTCTTATGGGAAACAGATCGCAAGCTATTCCATAACCGTGAAGTTTCCGCTGCATCTGCCGGTAAAAAGCTTCCATGATGCCGTGGTCATCGGCCACCGGGAGCGATCATTGCTCGCCCTGCCGAATCCGATTCCCCTCAACTCCCTCCCCCAGAAGGCGATCGAGCTGATCCCCGGGGTTGGAAAGAAAAGAGGAGCTGATTTTGTTCTCGGCCGGCCGTTTAAAGAAATGAAGGATGCGCTCAAAATCCTTGACGGGGCAGATGAAGCGATAACGGAAAAATTTTCATTAACGGGAGAGGCGCTGATTTCCCAAAAACATATACCTTAATACTCAATGATTTTTGCCCCTCCAATATTTATTGCTTGACAGAAAATTATACCTGTTTTTATTGTAGTATATGCATATAAACTTAAATTATTGGATATCGCATGAAAGAATCATCAGAATTATTTAAAATTCTTTCAGTTGATAAGCGAATCGAAATTATTGAGCTTCTAAAAAATAATTCCCTGTGCGTAAGCGCTATAGCTCAAAAATTGAGGATAACTCCATCCGCTGCTTCTCAACACCTGCGTGTATTAAAAAATTTCCACTTCGTGAATGATGAAAGACAGGGCTATAATATACTATATTCTTTAAACCGTGCTTCTCTGGAAAAATGCAGACAAAGACTCAACAGAGTATGTACCTGTGGATGTAATAAACAAAGCAATCAATGTTGAAAGTATAGCGGCTATTTTTTTATTAATTATTTAAGTTTATATGCATATACTTAATAAAAGGAGGTGATATATAATGGATAAAACCACAAAAGAAAACAAAGAGCAGCAGGAAGAATTAACTTAATTTTAATTCAGGGAGCTTAAAAATGAAAGAAATAATATTAATTTTTATCAATTGGCTTCATCTTGGTGCCGCTGTAATTTGGATTGGCGGTATTTTTTTTATGCTATTCATTGCAATCCCATCTGCAAAAAAGATTCCACGTGAAGAAACTCATACAATAATGGGATATATCTCAAAAAGATTCACTTATTTTGCAAACTATTCAATACTCATTTTAATATTAACCGGTATTGTTTTAACTGTTCTGAATAAAAATTTTTCAGGTATGGAGAATTTTAATAATTTATGGGTGCAAATTCTCGTCATAAAACATATAATCATTTTATTGATGATTATTGTTCATTTTTACCGGCTCCTGGTATTATCGCGTAAAATTGAAAATGCCTCTTCCCTAGAGGAAAAATCTTCCTTACAAAATAAATCTTTTCTTTTAGTTAAATTAAATTTTACCCTGGGTATGACCGTATTATTTTTAAGCGGAATTACATTATTTTTATAAGAATGGATATTACTGCCGATAAGAGCGGCAATTTTTCCCAAGAGTAGATCGACGGATACCGCAGGCCGGTGCAACAATATGATTACTTTTTTTCAAATTCATAATAATATTGATACGCTAATAATCGGGAATGCTGTTTTATCAGTTTAAAGCCTGCACCGGCCATGAGCGATAACATTTCTTTGCTCGTTATCTTTATGCTTGCCGGGGGGCCTTCCGGGATATTTCCTTCTTTGAATTCAATAAGAATCAGTTTTGAGGATTTTTTCATCTCCGTGTACAATTTTGATAACCACTCTCCGCGTTTTTTGACATGATGCAAAACATCACACATGAAGACCACATCAACGTTTTCCGGAACTCTGGGATCATCATAAGAAGCGATAACCACTTCAATATTCTTAATACGGGAAGTTTTGGCCTTATGGTGGATATATCGTATCATGCCAGGCTCCACGTCGATGGCGACAACCTTTCCGCGGGGAAGTTCTTTCGAAAAACGAAAGGTAAAGTAGCCTGAACCCGCTCCGATATCCGCAAGTATTTCAGAACCTTTCAGACCGATTGAGGAAATCACCGCCTCGGGTTTTTGCCAGCCGTTCCTGTCTTTTCTTTCCAAAAAATCGATGTACTTTTTTACATCTTCAAAAGGCTTCATGCCGCGCGCATTGACGCCCTGCTTTTTTAAAGGGCAATCCACCGGTACTTCGGTATTTTTTTGATTATGGGAATTCCCGCATGAAACGGATGCGAGTAATAATGGAAATAGCAGCCAAACACTAATTTTATTCTTCATATAGAAATCCCTGCATGATTTTATAGTGCGACCTTATTTATATCGAACAGGTTCCATTATAATAAGATTCCGACCAGCTTTTCGATCGCGGTGTCGATTTCCTCCCTGGTGGTAAATCTGCCCAGGCTGAAGCGTATCGCCCCGCGCGCCGCCCCTTCATCCGTTCCCATCGCCTTTAAAACCGGCGAAATCGTCGTCAAACCGGAATGGCATGCGGATCCGGTCGATGCCGCCACGTCATTCAGGTTATCGAGTATTTCATGCCCGTCATGACCAAGAAAACCGATATTGAGGGTGTTCGGGAGCCTTTGGGTCGGATGCCCGTTCAGTCTTATTGTATCCTTGAATTTTTCCTTCAATTTATGGTAAAAATAATCGGTCAATTCCCGCACGCCGTTGTTCGTGATTTCTATTCCCGCTATTTCGCACGCCTTACCGAGGGCCGCGTCGAACACGACATTTTCGGTTCCCGCCCTTCTCCCGCTCTCGTGTCCGGCGCCGTGTATGAGCGGTTCTATCGTTATGCCTCCTCTCACGAATGCCGCGCCGATCCCCTTCGGCGCGTAGAGCTTGTGCCCGGCGACCGTAAGAAAATCGACGCCCAGGTCGTCCACTGAAACCGGGATCTTCCCGATCGATTGGGCGGCGTCGGTATGTAAGAGAACGCCCTGTTTTTTGCAGACCTTCGCTATCTCTCCGATCGGCTGGATCGTACCCGTTTCATTGTTCGCGTGCATGATTGTCACCAGAATGGTTTTGTCGGATATGAGCCGCTCGATATCGTCGACGCGGACCATGCCGTATTTATCGACCGGCGCGTACGATACCTGGTATCCCAATGATTCCAGGTATTTGCACGGGTTCAGAACCGAGGGATGTTCTACCTGCGAGGTAATGATATGGTTTCCTTTGGTTTTGTACGCAGTGGCGACGCCCCTTATAATGTAGTTATTCGATTCGCTGCCGCCGCTGGTAAACACGATTTCATCGGGTTTGCACGCGAGGAGTGCGGCAACCTTTGCGCGCGATTCTTCCACCGCGTTTTTCGCCCGCGTCCCCAGGGCGTGGGAACTCGATGGATTCCCGTATTCGCTTCGTATGTAAGGCATCATCGCTTCCGCTACTCGCGGGTCTATGGGCGTCGTGGCATTATAGTCCAGGTAAATCATGAGGCTTCTTCTCCATCAGTGCGTAAATTCAAAGAGACGGACGGAATCACCCGCTTTTTTCTTAATTGTGTCGATTATCATCTCTGCGTTGGGACAGGGGAATCCGATCGGAGTTCCCCGGGATATGCATGACGCCATGGCGATGGCGTCCGCGCCCCGTTTCACCATTTCGGCGGCCCTACTTACCGCCTTCTTGCCGGGGCACCCCCCGCAGCTCACGACACCAACGATCTCGATCTCTTCCTCAATACCCTCGAACGCGCCTTTTTTATTCTTCATTACCTTGAAATCGGTCGTGGCCTGGCATATATCTTCGGTCTGCAGGCACCTGATTAATCCAATCTTCATGTATCATTTCTCCTGATATTATTTAATCATATCATGTTACATACGTATAAAATTTTAAACGCCTGTGTTTCATCAGATTGTTTTTAAGGGATAAACGCCGCCGGCCTGAATCAGCATTATTAAAAGGTTAGCACCTTATCCGCGCTTACAGTCCAATTCGCCAACTCCACCATGGTGCTCCTTTCAGTTCCCGCTATCAATGCGAGGTCTTTCAACCCCCGCGCGTCCATGCACGTCCCGCACAGCTTCACCGTGCCGCCCTTGTTGATTACCGCCGAGATCATGCGCTCTATGTTATAGTATCCCTGGGCCGTGTTCTGAGACGGCATTGCCCCGGCTACCGCGTCGGCCATGAGGAAAATCAGCACTTCCGTACCGCTTTCCTCCTTCTGAAGCGCCATCGCCAGCCGGAGCGCGTTGTACATTTTTTCAGTCCCGTATGGTGCGTCGTTGATGATAAATAGGGTCTTCATACCGTCACCTCACTCCTGTTTTTTTCATAGCCTCCGGCGTCTTTCATGATATTGATTTTCCTCTTCATCTGCTCGAACATCACGTCCCGCATGACCAGGCATGCCTTGAGTATTTTCGCGTTTGAGATTTTATAAAATATCCTGGTTCCTTGTCTGCGCGCCGTCACCACTCCCCGCTCGCGCATTATGGACAGGTGCTGCGACAGGTTAGCAAGGCGGATGTTCATTTCCGCGGCCATCTCCTCCACGCTCATCTCCCTGCCGTCAAGCAAAAACAGGATTTCTATTCTTTTGGCGTTCCCCATGAATTTGCAGAAGTCGGCGTGCATTTTGTAGATTTCTTTGTTATTCACGGTTTACCTGATTTTTTATTATTTTCATTAAATCGAAAATAAGAATATATGCAATATAGCTTCACTGCTGCCCCGTGTCAACATTATTATTAAGAATTTCACCGGTAATTATAATTTTGAATTGCCGTATCTGGATTTATTAGTGGCGGCATAAATGCGCAAACAGAATGCCCGGTGGACTCCCTGCCTTGGTTTTTCCCAAGGCTATCTGACCGTGTAAGAAAAGGAGATAGGGAAATAAAAACGGCGATAAGGAGCTACACTCCGTCATCGCCGTGAAAATACGCCGCCGTACCTCGGCTTTAGCCTGAAAACTCTCTAGTGGCCGAACATCTCGAAGAACGGCGGGAAAGTACCTATGAGTCCCAGGGCGATCAGAACAAGCGAGGCGATAAAAACCCTCGCGAAGCCGACCTGTTTGTTCTTCCACAAGATGCCGAATATTATCCAGGCCGCCAGCCACGCTACAACGGCAAACGTGGTCTTACCGCTCAGCGGACCGGCCGGGTCATACAGATTAAGAGCTTTTTTTAACGGGCCTATGGCCTGTGCAAGAGTTGTAAACAGACCGAGAGCCATACAGCTTATACCTGCCGCCAGGATAGCAGCCGCAGCCGGGCCGTTATAGAGATTTTTTTGTTGTTCCATAATCTTTCACCTCCCTTCTATCGAATAGGAGCCATTTTATTAATGAAGGCCCCGAAGGCTACAGCTACCGCAGACGCAAAAAAGGCAATAGAAAATATCACGGCTGTTGCTTTCCGAATCTTTTCTTCTTCGACCAGTTTGGTTCCGTAGCGGGTTATGATATACGCTACTGCCGTAACCAGAATGGGAGCAAGCCAGGCAATATGCTCCTTCCACTCCATGCCAAAGGTATGCCAGCCGGCCCGATCAGGACTGGAAAGAAGGTACGAACGGGGAAATTGCGCCAGATCGGCTCCTGCCGGCGGTTGCGCCCGGTACCAGATATACACCGTGTAGGTACCGGTTATAACAGTAGCCCAGAGTATAATAGCCGTGGACCAAATGGCAATGCCCAATTGGCGCACCCGCTTCAATGATTCTTCGACTCCGACTCTCTCAGGGCACAGATTCCAAAGGGCTACCAGGATACCGGAAAAGGCTATGAAAAAAAGAGATCCCAAGCCCATCCCGTGAATAACGGTCCAAAATTCTCGCCAGGTGATTACCATTATTTTTCCTCCTTATTTTTCATCCTGCAAGAGCTAACTTTTACTCACATCTCCATGTGTAAGATAAACCCTGTCTCCAGCATCTCTTCTATTCCCTCATCCCCTTTTCTTACACATTTGTGGTAGAAGTCAGCACAAGAGGATATATTCTAGACTAAACGTTCCCTCCGCGCAAGCAATAATTTAAATATGGTCTAAAAAGTAATCTCGGCTTTTACGTATACTCTTTTTGCGTCATTCGGATTCTTGGAGCCCACGTACACGGTTGTAAGCGAGGGGTCGATGGCGCCGCCGTTGAAATATTCAGTTCCACTTGTGTTTGTTACCGGCAACAGTCTCAGGGTCTTGTTCTTCGTGACAAAATACCGCTGCAGCTCGCCGCCGACCATGATCCTGAAATTTTTGCTGAACTGCCACCCGACTCCCAGGAGATAGAGTATCGTTTTTCGTTCCTTAGCGAAATCTATGTTGGTAAGCAATCTCTGATGGGTTCTGGCCTGGAAGCCGTACACCACCCTTCCGACGAGGATGAGAGGAACCGTCGGAACGACCCCGCCGAGGTTGAAATTGAGCCAGGAATCCAGGATCCGGTACCCTCTTTTCAGGACCGGATACAGAAACACGTCCGTTGAGGGGAATGTCAATGCAGAGCCGAACGCCGAGGTGAGGCCGACCGTCGTGGCATAGACGAATACATGGTTAAAGCCCATCTTGATCAGATCGGATGTATAGGCAGCGCCGTAGCCGTAGAATTCGGTTTTGGCCTTTTTCCCCGTGTAATCGTACTTGTTGTCGATGTTGTTTCTGCCGAAACCGCTTAAATAGAACCCCTTGAACGGGGTTATGGCCGCCAGATAGCTCACCGCCTTATATGAATTGGTTTCATTGGCTTTATATCCCGTGCCGTTGGTAAAGGACCCGGTCAGGGTTACATGCTTGGTTAAATCGATGGATGCCGTGACGCCCAGATCTCCCGAATTGTCGATGGTCAGATTGTTCAGAACGGCTTTTGAGTTGTCGATATAGTTCTGGCTGATCCACCGGAAATCGGAAAGGTAGTCGAACCAGCCGATAATCGGGGTGGCGATCATGCCGCCGGAAGCCGAAAGCGCGACAAGGCCAAAATTCTTTCTGGCCTCGATATAGGCGTATTTCAGGTAAAAGTGGAACGCCGCGTTGCTTGCCGCGGTCGGCGTCACGGTGAGGTCCGCGTCGGTCGTCAGCCGGGCGGAAAAGACGTCGCTGATTTTATATCTGACGTCGATCAGCGCGCGGTTGACCCTGAATTCGTTATCGTTCTTCGTTTTCGTTTCGCTCGGATTTGTTTCATATTTGGTGACATGATCGAAGCTGCTGCTGTTGTGGCCCCAGTGCATCCACCAGTCCGTGTAAATCCTCACGCCTATTTTCAGCCTTTTGTAAATTTCCGTGAT